>ERZ791923.1396-NODE-1396-length-26804-cov-7.620883_pt1 | contig 26804 bp, 32 predicted proteins | sample MGYA00510133_ERZ791923 | MGnify/ENA primary metagenome ERZ791923 (study PRJEB30046, sample SAMN00792106) | human gut metagenome | study: EMG produced TPA metagenomics assembly of the A metagenome-wide association study of gut microbiota in type 2... | reverse complement strand
CAGAGAACAGAAAAGGATAGCATGTATGAACTGTCCGCAAAAAATGACCGACTGACCTTGAACAGCGGCAAGGGCGCATTGAACGACAAGGCAATATGTTCCCAGAGGTTGAGGTCTATCGCTATGTTACCGAGCAAACCTTTGACGCCTACCTCTATCAGTTGGTAGAGAGCAAGCAGAAATTTATCAGCCAGATAATGACGAGCAAAAGCCCCGTCCGTTCTGCCGAAGATGTGGACGAGGTTGCACTGTCCTTTGCCGAGGTTAAAATGCTTGCCACAGGCGACGAGCGTTTCAAGGAGAAAATGGACTTGGATATACAGGTATCAAAGCTGCGTGTACTCAAGCAAAGCTATCTGTCCGAGCATTACGACCTTGAGGACAGGATACTCAAATTCTATCCGCAGACCATAAAGGAGTATGAGGAACGCATTGCAGGCTACGAAAGCGATACGGCACTTGCCGAGCAGCACAAGCCGCATGGCGAGGATAAGTTCTGCCCGATGACCATAAAAGGCGTGACTTTTACCGAAAAAGCAGCCGCAGGCGAAATGCTCCTTGCCGTCTGCAAGGAAAATACTCTTGCCAATCCCGTGGAAATCGGCAGCTACCGAGGTTTTAGAATGGAGGTTTATTATGATATGCTCAATACCCATTACTGCCTAAACCTTTGCGGAAAAGCAAAGCACAAGGTCGAATTGGGCAGCGATGCGCTTGGCAATCTGACACGAATTGAAAATGAGCTTGCGAAAATCCCTGTAAAATCGGAGGTCGCAAAGACAAAGCGGACGGAAACCATTGAGCAGCTACAAACCGCAAAAGCAGAGGTTGAAAAGCCTTTTGCCTTTGAAGATGAGCTGCGGGAAAAGACGGGACGGCTGAACGCTCTTAATATCGAGCTTAATCTGAACGAGAAAGACTGTTCCGTTATGGATACCGAGCCAGACCAGAGCGAGGAACAACCCGAAAGAAAATGTGCAAATCGAGAGAGATAATGCTGTTTGTATATTTGTAATGACCTTTTTGGGGAAGTATAATAGGTACAAGAAGTATTAAATCGGAGGTGAAAACCGTGCTTGATAATTTCAAATTTGAAACATTTGTCGATGCGCACAGCAATATTTTCGAGGAATATCTAAGCTCTGTCATATCCAAGCTGCGAGAAACCAATCCCGAATACCGTTCCATAGAGGAAAAGATAGAGAGCCTTTACAGGCAGTATCCGAAAGTAATGGCGGTGTTCGATACGGAGAAATCAAGCGATTTATCCGAGCAGGAATGTACGGCACTGATAGAAATTCTGGGGCTTCGGGCGAGGCTCTGCGATATGCAGCAGGAAGCAATTTATTTCCGAGGCTGCTATGACAGCGTGGGTTATCTGAAAAAGGCAGGCATTTTATAACCGAGAACGGCGGCATTGGCGAAAAGCTGATGCCGCTTTTACATAGGTGAAATGTTGAAAAAAACTTATAAAAATGATATAATAATCAAAAGGAGTTGATTGAAATGAAATATTCAATGCCCAGAAACCCAGAGTGTTCTCCAGAAATTGATGGAATATTATATTTTGCACAACGATTAGAAGAAATGTTGTTTGATTACACAATCGACTTGTTTCGTATGCCGCTTTTAAATACGCACGGACTAACCTATGAGTATTGTACGGTAGCAAAAAAAGTTGAAAAGAATGAAATCAGAGAATATCAACTCAATGTAGTTTTTGAGGAATTTAGTGCGTCATTCAAAAACGATATTGTCATTAAAGAATGCTGGGGACAAGATAATATTGATAGAATAATGAAGTCTTTTGGCTCCAGTTCTGCACAGGAAAAGAATGACACAATAGCATATCTGAATGCTACTTTTGATAATGGAAAATATTATTATTGGTGCGTAGATACTATAAATAAATATACAAGACAGCCAAAAGAAAAGAAAAAAATTGAATCTGCTATCAGATGTTGGATTCCAGAAATTCTTTCAATGGGCTATAATTCTGATTATATATATAACGAACTCAAATGTCACTTCTTTTCAGGTGAAAAAATAACTGAAAATAGTGTGAATGAATTTTTAAAACTTTTTAATTTCAAAACCCGTGAGTATTCTGTCTATTTTTCGGTTTCAAATATAGCGTTAAAATTCAAAGACATTTTAGAAAAAAGGATTAAATTACATTTTGATGACAACGGAAATTTCTCGTTGTTTAAAACAGATAAGAAAAAAGTAATTGTATATTTTGAAAAAATTAAAGCTCCTTGTCCCAATATAGCCGCAGAAATTGCTTATGATAGATTGGATTTGTTTTTTAGCTTTTATAAATTTGTAGGTAACAAGAAATCTTTCTCAATTCAAAAAAAGGCGATGGTAATTGCGGCAGAACAACCGCCTATTTTTGTAGATGCCCATAAATTCGCATATAACATTATTGACGATATAGATTTTGAAAAAATCGGAACAACATCGGATAGCTTATTAACTGGTATTCTGATTAATGCAAAATCAGAATATTCGCTTCTAAGAAAATCCATTGAACTACATAATACCGCCTTAACGGTACAAGACTTTAAAAGCGGTTTCTTGAACTTATGGGCATCAATCGAAGTGCTGTGCCAACCTAAAAACGAAGGTAATAAGTTTGAATATGTTTTAAAAAATGTAATTCCTATATTGAAAAAGGAATATCTTGTTTCTGTAATCGAAAATATTAAAGAATGCTTAAAAGGAAATTTATCTGAACAGGAATATACAGAGATTATTAACTTATGCACTGAAATTGGTTGTGATAATAAAAAACTTTTTTATTTGTTGCTGTTGCCTAAATATCAGGAGGAACGAAAAAAGATATATGATGCCTTGGGAAAATATCCTGTATTGCGAAGTCGCATAGCTTGTATAGCAGAACTAAATACAACGAAAAAAATGAAAAAGTACATTGAAAACTACTCGCAAAGAGTAACTTGGCATCTATATAGAATGTATAGGACAAGAAATGCTATCATTCATTCTGGCGATGTTCCTCACAATATAAAATATTTAGGTGAGCATCTACACGCATATGCCGACAAAATCTTAGAGGAGTTCATAATAAAACTTTCAGGAAGTATCCCTTTCGATTCTACTAATAATGTTATTATAGATATAAAATTTGCTTCAGAAAGAATTGACAATGTGCTTGAAAAGGACCAAAAAATCGATGAGAAAATTATAGATGTTTTGATTCATCCAGAAATAGGATATACGATGAATTGCAGTAAACATATTTCAACTTGATTATTCTTACATAGCCGAGTGGTTTTCACTTAACGAAAATCACTCGGCTTTTTCTATTTCTGGAGGTGATTTGATTGAATGAGAAGCAGCAGACCCTATGTACAGCTTGACCCTGCGGTTATCGAACAGGCACGGCAAATGGACTTGCTCTCCTATCTCAGAGCTTATGAGCCGAACAATCTGGTGCGTGTCGGCGGCAATGTTTACTGCACCAGAGAACACGACAGCTTAAAAATTTCTAACGGCAAATGGTTTTGGTGGTCGAGAGGTATCGGCGGCGTTTCCGCCCTTGACTATCTTATCAAGGTCAAGGATTACGGATTTGTCGAGGCCGTCGAAGCGCTGACGGGCGGTGCGGTTAAATGGACACCGCCGCAACCGCCGAAAAAGGACGAGCCGAAAGTTTTGCTTTTGCCGCCGAAGAACAAGGACTGTAACCGAGTGGCACAGTTTCTTTTCGGGCGTGGTATAGATTATCAGCTCATACAGGAGTGCATTGCAGACGGTACGATTTACGAAAGTACCGATTATCACAATGCCGTTTTTGTGGGCAAGGATAAAAGCGGAACACCAAAGTATGCCGCCTTGCGCAGTACACTTGGCAGTTCCTTTAAGCAGGACGCATCGGGCAGCGACAAGCGGTATTCGTTCCGACTGCTTGCAAAAGAGCCGATAAACACGGTGCATTTATTTGAAGCAGCCATTGATTTACTGTCCTATGCGACCTACCTTAAATGCGAGGGCAAGGACTATCGGACACTAAATCTGCTCTCTTTGTCGGGCGTATATCAACCAAAAAAGGAGCTGAGCGAGAGCAAAGTTCCCATTGCGCTGTCCACTTATCTCAAAGAAAATCCGCAGGTCAAGACCATTGTTTTGCATCTTGACAATGACAAAACAGGCAGGCTGTGTACTGCCGCCTTAACCGAATTACTGAAAAAGGATTATGAAATCGTTGATTCTCCGCCGCCTGTCGGCAAGGATGTCAACGATTTTTTAATGTCGTATCTGGGACTTACAAGGCAAAAGCCCGTCCGTGAAAGGAGTGATGTTCGTTGATTGTGTAACAGTTTTTTTGAAAAAAGACAGCCAAACCGACCCTAATTTTAAGAACGAAAGTGAGGAAATGACGATTGAAAAAATATGATGTAACCCTTACCGCCCACTATGAAAAGACCGTTTCTGTTTGCGCCGACAGCCCCGAACAGGCGGCGGAGAAAGTCAAAATTATTCTCTTTGATACCGACCTTATCGAGTTTTCCGATGAGAATTTTGTCTGCGGCGAAGCCAATATTACCGAGCATAGCGAGGACGGTCTTGACGATACCGATAAGGAAGAATTGTCCGAAGAAAATGATTATTCGGACTGTCCGTACTTCTGCCTCGTGTGCGGAGAATGTCTGTATGAGGACGGGTGCGAAGAATGATATGTCTTACCAAGCACTGAATTTGGCTAACCAAATTCGCTTGTTAGGGGGCTGCCCCTAATACCCCGTGAAAACAGAAAGGAGTTTGAGAATGAGTGAGTTTATATTTTTCATCATCGGCATAATGCTCGGCGGGCTGATGGGCGTTACGATTATGTGCTGCTTGCAGATAAACCGTCTGTCCGAGAGAAAGGAAGTGAAAAATGCGAAAACGAAATGTGCAGATACTTTTCCGTCTGACTGAAGAAGAAGCCGAGCAGCTTAACGAGCTTGTGCGAAAATCGGGTCGCTCAAAAGAAGCATTCCTCAGAGAAACGGTAAAGGGCTACCGCCTGTGCGAGAAGCCCGACCCAGAGTTTTATAAAATGATGCGTGAGCTGTCGGCTATCGGCAACCGTATCAATCAACTTGCGGTCAAGGCAAACGCCCTCGGCTTTATCGACACGCCGATGCTCCGAGATGAAGCGAGAAAATGGCACGAGTTTCAAATCGAAATCCGCAAGAGGTATCTGCTGCCCTGCAAGGTATCTTAATGGCGGTCTGCGAGATATGGGATGTGCGTGGCAGGCTCGACCACCCGATTGACTACGCAGAAAATCCCGAAAAGACCGCCAACCCCAAATACACCGAAGCTGATTTACAAGCGATGGTCGATGTAATGGAGTACGCCACCAATAAGGATAAGACCGAACAGCGTTTCTTTGTCACGGGCGTAAACTGCGACCCGACTACCGCAAGAGATGAAATGATGATTTCCAAAGCCCAGTGGAACGACAGGAGCGAGATTGTCTGTTATCACGGCTTCCAGAGCTTCAAGTCTGGCGAGGTCACGCCAGAGCAGGCGCACGAGGTCGGGGTCAGACTTGCCGAGAAAATGTGGGGCGACAGATTTCAAGTCATTGTTGCCACCCACCTCAACACCGAGTGCCTGCATAACCACTTTGTAGTGAACTCCGTTTCCTTTGCGGACGGAAAGCACTATCACGACAACAAAACAAATTTACGGCTGCTTCGTCAGCACTCCGATGAGCTTTGCCATGAGTATGCTCTGTCCGTTATTGAACACCCAAGCGGCAAGAAAAAGCCCTATGCGCTTTATCAAGCGGAAAAACAAGGACGCCCCACAAGAGATAATGTTGCAAGGCAGGCAGTTGATGAAGCCATTGCACAGTCCTACACGCTGAAAGACTTTGACCGCATTATGGCTGAAATGGGCTACCGTGTGAGCTTTGACCCTAATCGCAAGTATTGGACGATTATCGGAAAGGGCTGGCAAAGACCGAAGCGGCTCTATAAACTCGGAGAGGATTATACCAACGACAGGATAACGGAACGCATCAGCCAGAACTCTTATGCCGTAAGGTTTGACCGATTTACCGCCCCACCCAAGCAGGTCATGGTCTATCGGGTCAAGGGGTCGCTTTCGGATATTAAGAAAATCGGCGGCTTGCGTGGACTTTATCTCCATTACTGCTACCAGCTCGGTATCCTGCCAAAGAACAAAAAACAGAATTATGCTCGGCTTCACTATCTGCTAAAGGACGACCTTATGAAAATGGAAGCCATAGCAAAAGAAACAAGGCTGCTTTGTCGGAATCACATTGATACGGCACAGCAGCTTTTGTCGTACAAAGGCTCGTTGGAAACGGAAATGTCTGCCTTGCTTGAAAAGCGTAAGGAGCTTTACTCCAAATCCCGTTCCGCAAAGGACGAGGATACAAAATCACAGGTCAAGGCAGAGCTATCCGATATTTCCAAACGCCTTAGTATTCTGCGAAAGGAGGTTAAACTTTGCGAGGGTATCGCCGCCCGTAGCGACACCCTTAAAGAAAAACTCGCAGCTATACGGGCAGATGAACAAGAACAGCAAAGAAAGGAGCTGACAAAGAATGAACACAGGCGGCGAAGCGGCAGAACAAATCGTCCGAATGAGCTTGGAGGGCTTTGAGGTCGCTGCAAAAATCACAGGCGCAGGAGCGAAAAACATCGCAATCCTGCTGTATTCCATTCTGAAAGAAGAAAAGAAAACCAAAGGCAAGGCACGGCTTTCCTCAATGCTGCGCTCTGGAAAAGAGCTGAAGGTCTTTACCGTGAAAAACGACGACCTCAAAACATTCACGCAGGAAGCCAAAAAGTACGGCGTTCTTTATTGCGTACTTGCAGACCGCAAGAATAACGACCCTAATGCAGAGGTCGATGTTATTGCCCGTGCGGAGGACGCATCGAAAATCAGCCGTATCGTGGAGCGCTTCAACCTTGCATCGGTGGACACCGCTTCTATCGTAACCGAAGCGGAGAAATCCAAAGGCGAAAAGAACGGACAGCCAGAGCCAGAAATCACAACACCCGAAAAAGCAGAAAAGGACAATCTGCTTGACGAGCTTATGGGTAAGCCTGTCGGCAAGGAGGAAAACGCCCCAAACCCCTCGGTGGCAAAGACCGAAAAATCCCCTCAGTCCGAGCCTACCTCAGAGAAGCAAAGCAAATCCGCAGAGGGGGCTACTATGACTAAGGAAAAACCTTCTGTCAAAGAGGAACTGCGGAAAATCAAAGAGAGCCGCAAAGAACAGGAAGCGGACAAAGGCACTTCCGCCCTGGACAAAAGCGGAGCTTCCGACAGGGCTAAGAGTGCCAACGGCAAGACCGAACACAAACAGCCCCAGAGAAAAAAGAAACACAAAAAATCCAAAGAAGCGAGGTAAACAAGTATGAGTATCTATGATGTATTCAGCGGCGGCAGCAAGCCGTTTGACAAAGAACAATGGGCTGCCCAGAAGCAGGCACAGCGCAAAGAAGCCTATGAGCTGATTGACAACACCTGCTCCGAAATGATGAGCAGCGGCGACAGCTTCCGTCAGTATCTTGATGTGCAAGGACGATTTGACCGCTATTCCGTAAACAATGCCATTCTGGTATCTGCGCAAATGCCAGAAGCAACGCAGCTCAAAGAAAAAGCCGCTTGGAAGCAGAGCCGTGTCTATGTGAACAAGGACGCACAGAAAGTCGTTATCCTTGAGCCGAGCAAGGAATACACCCGTGAGGACGGCTCTAAGGCGGTTGGCTACAACGCAAAAGAGGTCTATGACATTTCCGAAACCTCTGCAAAGGACAGACAAGAAGCACAGGAAAAGAAATCTATGCGTGAGCTTGTGTCGGCACTCATTGACGCAAGCCCCGTGCCTTTTGTACCCGTTGCAGACCTTGAAATGCCTGCCTACTACGACATCGAACAGCAGAGCATTTTTATCCGCACGGGTCTTAACGAGGAACAGCTTTTCGTGAGTATGGCAAAGGAAGTATCAGCGGCGGTTTTTGACTTCAAGCATAACGAAAGCCGAGAAGCGTCCGAGTTCAAATCCTACTGCGTGGCGTATATGGTAAGCTCCCGCTATGGCGTTGACACCAGAGGCTTTAATTTCTCCAGACTTCCGAAAGAGCTTGCGGAAACGGATACGCAGGCTTTCAAGGGAGAGCTTGGCTCTATGCGTGATGTTCTGGGTGAAATCCAGAGCGAAATGTATAAGAGTATGGAGAAGAACAAGCCTGCCAAAAGCAAGGAACAGGAACGATAAACAGAGGTACAGCCTATGAGAGAAGAACGATACCATATCGCACTTGATAAGTATGATAAAAATATCGTTATCAATGCGCTCAACACCCTGCGTTCACGGCAGTTACAGGAGGAACGCCCCACCGAGCCTGTTGACGAGCTGATGAGCAAGGTAGCACACGCCCCGACAAAGAAATTCAAGGTCGTGCATTGCAGGTGCAATGAGGAACGATAATGACAAAAAGACGAGCCTAATCCTTTCCGCCTGCGGCGTTGTTCCTGTCGTGTGGCTTGCTCTGCTGACCGCCCCTTATGTGGGCGGCGGCATTGTAGAAATCATCCGAGGGCTGACCAATGCTATGGGCAGTCCCTTTGCCATAACCGTATGTGAGGACAGCGTAAAGACTGTCCTTATTTTTTTAGCCGCATACGGTATGGCTATCGGTATTTATTTATCCACACGCAGGAATTACCGCAGGCGTGAGGAACACGGCTCTGCAAAATGGGGCAACGCCGATGCGCTGAATAAGAAGTATCGGGATAAAGACCCGTCCAAGAACAAGCTGCTGACCCAGAATGTCCGCATCGGTCTGGACGGGAAAAAGCACCGCCGAAATCTCAATATCTTAGTCTGCGGCGGCTCAGGTGCAGGCAAAACACGCTTTTTCTGTAAGCCTAATGCGATGCAATGCAACACCTCTTTTGTGGTGCTTGACCCAAAGGGTGAAATCGTCCGTGACATCGGCGGTCTATTGGAGAGCAAAGGCTATGAGGTGCGTGTCCTTGACCTAATCAATATGCACCGCAGCCATTGCTACAATCCCTTTGTGTATCTGCGCAACGACAACGATGTGCAGCGCTTGGTAACGAATCTGTTTAAGGCAACTACGCCCAAAGGCTCACAGTCGCAAGACCCGTTCTGGGATACGGCGGCAAGTATGCTGCTTCTTGCATTGGTGTTTTATCTCAAATACGAAGCTCCGCCCGATGAGCGGAATTTCCCTATGGTTATGGAGCTGCTTCGTGCAGGCGTAGTCCGTGAGGACGACGACAGCTATGTAAGCCCTCTGGACGAACTGTTTGACCGTCTGGAAATGGTAAACCCAGAGCATATCGCCCTCAAGTATTACAGGGATTACCACTCTGGTAGTGCAAAGACCTTAAAGAGTATCCAGATAACCCTTGCCGCAAGGCTTGAAAAATTCAATCTGGAGAGCCTTGCAGGGCTTACCGCCACCGATGAGCTTGACCTGCCGAGTCTGGGAGAAAAGAAAGTCGCTTTGTTTGCTTTGATACCCGACAATGATACGAGCTTTAACTTCCTTGTCAGTATCCTTTATACGCAGCTCTTTCAACAGCTCTTTTATCTGGCAGACCATAAATACGGCGGCAGCCTGCCCGTGCATTGCCACTTTATAATGGACGAATTTGCGAATGTATCGCTGCCCGATGACTTCGATAAGATTTTGTCCGTTATGCGTTCCAGAGGGGTATCAGTGTCCATTATCCTGCAAAATCTGGCGCAGCTCAAAGCTCTTTTCGAGAAGCGATGGGAAAGCATCGTAGGCAACTGCGATGAATTTCTTTATCTCGGCGGCAATGAGCAAAGTACCCACAAATATGTGTCCGAGCTGCTCGGCAAGGAAACCATTGATACCAACACCTATGGAAAAAGCTCTGGGCGAAGCGGAAACTATTCGACCAACTATCAAATATCGGGGCGTGAGCTTATGACCCCAGATGAAGTGCGTATGCTTGATAACCGCTACGCACTTCTTTTTATTCGGGGAGAACGCCCCGTAATGGACTTCAAGTATGACATTATGATGCACCCGAATGTGAAGCTGACTGCTGACGGAGGGCAGCCGCCGTATATTCACGGAGAGCCGACGCAGGCAGTCGCAACCCTTGTGTTCGACAGCGATATTCCGCAAAGCGCCGTAAGCGTAAACGCTGTCAGCACTTCCTACGAGCTTCTGTCCGATGAGGACTTGGAAGAAATATTCAACATCTAAAAGGAGGATTTATCTATGAAACTTTTTAAGAAGAATGAGGGCAAGAAAACCGAAAAGCTGCCGATGTCTGGCAAGGTCAGAAAGGGTTTCCGCTTTTACTGCACGGCAGTAATGGCGTTGACCCTTGTTGTGGGAACATCCGTGACCGCTTTTGCGGCGAATGACCCTATTGCCGTAGTCAATAACCTCTCCGACTTTATTTTCGGTCTGGTGCGAGCTGTCGGTATGATTATGCTCGGCTTCGGTATCGTGCAGATTGGTCTTTCCCTCAAATCTCACGACCCGTCCCAGAGAGCAAACGGCTTTCTGACCCTTGCAGGCGGCGTGGTCATTACCTTTGCAAAAGAAATCTTGACCCTTATCACAGGCTGAGAGAACAACGGATTGACACAAGACTGACGATGACGGGGGCAGATCCGCTTTGCGGAATTGTCCCCGTTATCCAAATCAATAAGGAGGTGGTCGAATGTCTGATAATTGGATTGTGCAGAACTTGGAGAACGCTCTTGAAACTTGGAATGAGAAGCTGTCGGAGATATGGCAGCTCATAACCCAATCCCCAGAGAACTTTAAGGGCGGCACGATATGGAATGTTATCGTAAATATACACGGTGCGGTGCAGGCAATCGGGCTTGCGTTGCTTGTTCTCTTTTTTGTCGTAGGCGTAATGCGTACCTGCGGCAGCTTTGCAGAGGTCAAGAAACCAGAACACGCATTAAAGCTGTTTATCCGCTTCGCACTTGCAAAAGGTGCTGTGACTTACGGCTTGGAGCTGATGATGGCGCTTTTCAATATCGTACAGGGACTTATTTCAACCATTATGAACGCCGCAGGCTTCGGAACGGCACAGCAGACGGTATTACCGTCGGAAATCGTGACCGCTGTTGAGGACTGCGGCTTTTTTGAGAGTATCCCGTTATGGGCGGTCACGCTGATAGGCGGTCTGTTCATTACGGTGCTGTCGTTCATTATGATAATGTCGGTGTACGGCAGGTTTTTTAAGCTGTACCTTTATACCGCCATTGCCTCTGTTCCGCTTTCCACTTTTGCGGGAGAGCCGAGCCAGAGCGTCGGCAAGAGCTTTATCAAGAGCTATGCCGCCGTGTGTCTGGAGGGCGCAATCATTGTGCTTGCCTGTATCATCTTCTCGCTCTTTGCAGCTTCGCCCCCTGCGGTTGACCCTAATGCCGCTGCGGTGTCTATGGTATGGAGCTATATCGGAGAGCTTGTATTTAATATGCTCGTTCTTGTCGGTGCGGTCAAAATGTCTGACCGTGTTGTAAGAGAAATGATGGGCTTATAAAGGAGGTGCGACGAATTGGAAGTTAAGATAAACAAGGAAATTCGCAATTACACGGAAAGTATGTTCTTTGGACTGTCGCTCAGACAGTTCATTTTTTCGGTGCTTGCCTGCGGCGTGGCGGTCGGGCTGTATTTTATTCTCCGCCCGCACTTCGGAACGGAAACCCTCAGTTGGGTATGTATCCTCGGTGCTGCGCCCTTTGCTCTGATGGGCTTTGTTAAATACAACGGTATGAACGCCGAGCAGTTTGTCTGGGCGTGGGTTAAATCGGAGTTCCTTATGCCAAAAAAGCTGATGTTTCAGCCTGATAATCTCTACTATGAAACGCTGAAAGCAACAATCCAAAATCACGAAAAGGAGGCGTTGAAGAACAATGCTTAAAACACTCAAAAACCTGTTCAAGCAGGACAAAGAGAAGTTTGTCGTGCCGAAATCGGTACAGAGCGTTATCCCGATTAAAACTATCTGGGAGGACGGTATCTTCCTTGTCGGCAAGAACAAGTACGCTAAGACATTCAAATTTGAGGACATCAATTACGCCGTAGCAAGCCGTGAGGGTAAGGAAGCAATGTTTCTTGAATACTCGGAGCTGCTTAATTCGCTTGACAGCGGAGCTACTACGAAAATCACTATCAATAACCGCCGCTTAAACAAAGCGGACTTTGAACAAACGATACTCATTCCTATGGCTAATGACGGTCTGGATAAGTACCGCAAGGAATATAACAGGATGCTCCTTGAAAAAGCGACGGGAGCAAACTCCATTGTGCAGGACAAGTACGTGACGGTATCTGTCAGCAAGAAAAACATCGAGGAAGCCCGAAATTACTTTGCTCGTGTGGGCGCTGACCTTATTGCCCACTTTTCCCGTCTGGGGTCACGGTGCGTAGAGCTTGAAGCTGAGGAAAAGCTCCGCATTTTTCACGACTTTTACCGCACAGGTGAAGAAACGGCGTTCCGTTTCGATATTTCCCAGACGATGCGAAAGGGTCACGACTTCAAGGACTTTATCTGTCCCGACACCTTTGAGTTTGAAAAGGACTGTTTCAGAATGGGCGACAGATACGGGCGTGTGATTTTCCTCAGAGAATACGCTGCCTATATCAAGGACAGTATGGTAGCGGAGCTTTGTGAGCTGAACAGAAATATGATGCTCTCCGTTGACATTATCCCCGTTCCCACAGATGAAGCCGTGCGAGAGGTGGAGAGCCGCTTGCTCGGTGTAGAAACCAACATCACGAATTGGCAGCGAAAGCAAAACCAGAACAACAACTTTTCTGCCGTTGTACCGTATGACTTGGAGCAGCAACGGAAAGAAAGCAAGGAGTTTCTTGATGACCTTACGACCCGTGACCAGAGAATGATGTTCGCCGTGCTGACAATGGCGCATACGGCTGATAGCAAGGAGCAGCTTGACAGCGACACAGAAGCGTTGCTCACGACTGCCAGAAAGCACTTATGTCAGTTTGCCGTGCTGAAATATCAGCAGATGGACGGACTAAATACGGTGCTGCCTTTCGGTGTGCGAAAGATTGACGCCCTGCGTACCCTTACTACGGAAAGCCTTGCGGTGCTTATTCCGTTTCGGGTGCAGGAAATCTATCACGAGAACGGTGTTTATTACGGGCAGAATGTAATCAGCAAGAATATGATTATTGCCAACCGCCGCCACCTGCTCAACGGTAATTCCTTTATCCTCGGCGTATCGGGTGCAGGCAAATCCTTTACAGCAAAGGAAGAAATGTCGAACATCATTCTGACCGACCCCAACGCCGATATTATCATTATTGACCCCGAGCGAGAGTATTCGCCGCTTGTTAAAGCAATGCAGGGCGAGGTCATTCACATCTCAGCAACGAGCGAAAACCATATCAACGCTATGGATATGAACTCCGATTACGGTGACGGCGCAAACCCCGTTATCTTGAAATCGGAGTTTATTTTGTCCCTTTGCGAACAGCTCATCGGCGGCAGCAGTCTTGGCGCAAAGCAGAAATCTATCATTGACCGTTGCACCGCTTCGGTGTATCGGTATTATCAGCAAGGTAACTATATGGGAACGCCGCCGACCTTGCAGGACTTCCGTGAGGAGCTGTTGAAGCAGGACGAGCCAGAAGCGCAGGAAATCGCCCTTGCCATTGAGCTTTTCACGGACGGCTCTTTGAACACCTTTGCCAAGCATACAAATGTGGATACTCACAGTCGCCTTATCTGCTATGACATTCTGGATTTGGGCAAGCAGTTACAGCCAATCGGTATGCTTGTTGTCCTTGACAGCATCTTGAACCGTATTACCCAGAACAGAGCCAAAGGCAGGAACACATTCATTTTCATTGATGAGATTTATCTGCTCTTTCAGCACGAATACTCCGCAAACTTCCTATTTACGCTTTGGAAAAGAGTAAGAAAATACGGTGCGTACTGCACGGGTATCACGCAGAATGTGGACGACCTTTTGCAGAGCCACACGGCAAGGACAATGCTTGCCAACAGCGAGTTTATCATTATGCTCAACCAAGCGTCCACAGACCGTATCGAGCTTGCCAAGCTCCTTAATATCTCCGACCTTCAGCTCAGTTATATTACGAATGTCGGCGCAGGTCAGGGGCTTCTCAAGGTCGGCAGTTCTCTTGTGCCGTTTGTCAACAAGTTCCCCCGCAATACCGAGCTTTACAAGCTGATGACGACCAAGTTCGGAGAGGTATAAAATGCAGAAATTGCGGTGTTCGTGTCGTACCGTGAGAGGTTAGCAAAAAAAATCGTGTTGATTAGTGCAAAAATTCAAGGGAATTTCATTGATTTTTACGCGAATATATGCTATATTATGTTCAGTACCTTTAAGGAGGACTGCTTATGTATAGAAAGATTATGGGCTTCTTGGAAGCGTGGAAAGAAAGCGAACACCGCAAGCCCCTTATTTTACAGGGCGCAAGACAGGTCGGAAAGACCTATTCCATTCTGGAGTTCGGGCGCACCCATTACGAAAATGTGGCATACTTCAACTTTGAAACCAATCCAAAGCTGAACGAGACTTTTGCCGAAAACATCAGCCCCGATTATCTGATACCGATTTTGTCCCATATCGCAGGTCAGACTATCGTAAAGGAAAAAACGCTGATAGTCTTTGATGAGGTGCAGCTCTGCGAAAGGGCTTTGACCTCGCTCAAATATTTTTGCGAGAACGCTCCAGATTACCACATCATCGTCGCAGGCAGCTTGCTCGGCGTTGCGGTCAACAGAGCCAAATTCTCTTTTCCCGTAGGAAAGGTCGATATGAAAACGCTTTATCCTATGGATATGGAGGAATTTATGTTGGCTCTCGGTGAGGACGATTTAGTTGAGCAGATTAAAAAGTGCTTCCGAACCGATACGCCGCTGCCGTCTGCCTTGCACGACGCCGCAATGCAGCTTTACCGTCAGTATCTTGTGGTCGGCGGTATGCCAGAGTGTGTGATGCAATTCGCTGAAACAAAGGATTATATCCTTGTCCGCCATACGCAGGATACGATACTTGCAAGTTATCTCAATGATATGAGCAAGTATAACAACTTGAATGAAATCAAGAAAACCAGACTTGCCTACGACAATATAACCGTTCAGCTCTCAAAGAAGAATACCCGTTTCCAATATAAGCTGATTAAGAAAGGCGGACGGGCTTCCGAGTTTGAAAATGCGATTGAATGGCTTTGCTTGTCTGGTATCGTGTCACAGGTTTATAAGGTTGAACAAATCAAAAAGCCGCTTGAAAACTACCGTGATATTGATGCGTTCAAGATTTATGTATCCGACTTAGGGCTGCTTTGCGCCAAAAAGGATTTAGCCGCCAATGACATTCTCTATATGGTCGAGGAATTGAGCGACTTCAAGGGCGGTATGGCGGAGAACTATGTCAATGTGCAGCTCTCCACTAACGGCTACCACACCTACTATTGGGAGTCCGAGCGTGGGGCTGAAATTGATTTTATCATTCAGCGTGACGGTCAGCTCATTCCCATTGAGGTTAAGTCTGCCGACAACACCAGAGCCAAGAGCTTAAAGGTCTATATGGACACCTACAAGCCCGCTTATGCTATCAAGCTCTCTGCCAAGAACTTCGGCTTTGAGGATAACAAAAAAATCGTTCCTCTCTATGCCGCATTTTGTATCTGAAATCAATATCGCAACAGTAACGCTCACAGAAAATGTGGGCGTTATTTTTTGCCCCTAAAACAGAATAAGAAAGGATAATGCATATGAAGAAATACACGAAAATCATTTGTATGGTTGCCGCCGTGTGCCTGCTTGGTGCGGCGGCTTTTTGCGGCTTCCGCATTTACAGCCACTATGCGCACGAAAGCAAGCAGGAAGAAGTCTTTGAGAAAATTGCCGAGGTTGTGGAACAGGCGCAGACAGGCGAAAGTGAAACGACCGATGTTCTGCTCACGGAGGAAGAAACCGTGCTTGCAGAATACGGTGAGTTGTATCTGCAAAATACGGATATGGTCGGCTGGCTTTCGATTGCCGGCACGAATATCAACTATCCCGTAATGCAGACCCAGAACAACCCAAATTATTATCTGAAGCACAATTTTGAAAAGGAGTACAGCGATTTAGGTACGCCGTATGTGCAGGAAAATTGCGACCTATTGACGAGCGATAACCTTGTTATTTACGGTCATCACATCAAGGGGCAAAAGATGTTCGGTGCATTGGAGAATTACAAGAGCAAGGATTTTTACGAGGAACACAAGACCGTTTGCTTTGATACCCTCACAAAGCGGGGCGAGTATGAAATCATTGCCGTGTTCAAAACGGTTGCGTACAGCTCGGCAGGCTTCCGCTACTACGATTTTGTAAACACAGAGGACGAAAACGCCTTTAACGCTTATATCGCCAAGTGCAAAGAACTTGCCCTGTATGATACAGGCGTGACCGCAGAATACGGCGACAGGCTTATTACGCTTTCAACCTGCGAATACTCCGCACAAAACGGCAGACTTGTTGTAGTGGCAAAAAAGGTTGCCTAATATCCGCACCGCTTCAAGGAAAGGAGGCTTTTAATGGCTGATATAAAAACCAGAGATGCGGTCAAAGGCACAATAAAGACCATAGACAAAGCCGCCATTGCTACCGAGCGTATGAAGTCCGCTTATGCAAAAACAAAGGATAAGGCGGAACAAGGCTGTTACGCCGATGAAAACTCCGCTACGGAATATGCTGCTGACAGGCTTTCCTACGGGGCTGACCGTATCAAAGACGAGGGTATTCACCAATTTAACAAGCAAGGGCAAAAGGCGTTCAAAGAAACAAGGGAAAATATCGGCAAGGCAAAGGATAAAATATCGTCCTATAAGCAGAAAAAGGCGGCAAAAGCCGCCGAACAGCATAACTACGGCTTGCAGATCCGTCACGGGGCTGCAAGCCGTTCCTCTGCTCCCGATAGTACCCAAAGGGCAAAATCTCAGTTTATCAAGACCCGACAGCAAGGAAAAAAGACAGTTAAGACCACCGCCCGAAATACAGAAAAGACGGTCAAGGCAACCGCAAAAGGTACGGTCAAAACCACCCAGAAAAGCGTAAAGACCGCACAGGCTACCTCTAAGGCGGCTGTCAAAACAGCCGAGCATACCACCAAAGCAACAAAGGCAGCGGCAAAGGCTTCGGCAAAAGCGGCTCAAAGAGCTGCACAGGCAGCAAAAGCCACAGCCAAGGCTACGGTTGCAGCGGTGAAAGCGGCGGTAAAAGCTACGATTGCCGCAGTTAAAGCGATTATTGCAGGCGTCAAGGTGCTTGTAGCCGCCATTGCCGCAGGCGGTTGGATTGCCGTCGTGATTATTATTGTTATCTGTCTGATTGCCTTAATTGCAGGCTCGGTGTTCGGCATTTTCTTTTCGGGCGAGGACTCTGGAAACGGTATGACAATGCAGAGCGTTGTACGGGAAATCAATGCCGAATACGATAACCGCCTTGATGAAATTCAAAGCAGCACGACCTATGATGTTTTGGAAATGTCGGGCAATCGTGCGGTCTGGAAAGAGGTGCTTGCGGTCTATTCCGTAAAAACTACCACCGACCCAGACAATCCGCAGGAAGTGGCGACAATGGACGAGAGTAAAAAGCAGCTTCTATCGGGCATCTTCTGGGAGATGAACGAAATCAGTTCCCACACCGAAAGCAAGACTGAAACCGCCATAACCGAGAGCGATGACGGTCACGGGAATATCGTGCAGACCGAAACGACCGTTACACAAACCTATCTGTATATCACGGTCAGTCACAAGACCGCCGATGAAATGGCTGGCCTATACGGATTTAATGAGGAACAGCGACAGCAGCTATCCGAATTACTTGCCGAGGAAAACAATTCGCTCTGGTCGGCGGTGCTTTACGGTATCTCAGTCGGTGACGGCGAAATCGTGACCGTTGCCTTGTCGCAGGTCGGCAATGTGGGCGGTCAGCCCTATTGGTCTTGGTACGGCTTTGACGGGCGTGTGGAATGGTGCGCCTGCTTTGTAAGTTGGTGTGCGAATGAGTGCGGCTATATCGACAGCGGCGTGATACCGAAATTCGCAGGCTGCGTCAACGGGGTGCAATGGTTCAAAGACCGTGGGCAATGGCAGGACAGCAGCTTTGAGCCGTCGGCAGGTCAAATCATCTTCTTTGATTGGGAGTGCGACGGCGAAGTAGACCATGTGGGCATTGTGGAGAAGTGCGAAAATGGCATTGTCTATACCGTTGAGGGTAACTCTGGCGACGCTTGCAGACAGAAGCAATACGCTGTCGGCAGCAGCGTTATCTACGGATACGGTATCCCAGCCTATTAAAAAGTGCAAAAGAAAAACAGAGGTTTTTCTTTCCTCTGTTTACTCTTTTGCCTTACATAAACCGTTGACGGTTGCTTCTACAATGGACAGTTCTTTATCATCTAAATTGTCGAGCTGTGCATCTAAGCGTCTGCGGGCGGAACTCTTATTGACTTCGTTATTGGGGAATATGTACTCGTCAACCGAAATGTTGAACATCGTCATAAGCTGAATAAACAGCTCTAGACTCGGCTTCTGCCCCTCATTTTCAATCGCCTGTAAATGCCTTGGGTCGTAGTCAACGATACGGGCAAGCTGCTCTCTCGTCATCCCCTGTGCTGTTCTGGCTTTTTTGATAGCCAGACCGATTGGCGTAAAATCGAAGTCAAAATCATTATTTCTTTCGTCCATAAGCTCACCACCTTGTGCCTGTAAAATCGTACTATATATATTTTACAGAAACGAGGCTTCTTATGAAACGGTCTGAAATCACTTGCGATAGGGTATTAAATCTCTTATAGCAGGCGATTAAAGTTCATAATTGCACACTTGATACTGTTCGTTCGAACGGCTATACTAATAACAGTATGTTAAGGAGGAGCAGCTATGTTTGATTATATGACCGCACAGGAAGCCGCAGAAAAATGGAATGTATCTCTGCGTTGGGTACAACGGCTATGCAAAGAAAACCGTGTTAAAGGGTCTTTGAATATAAATCGAGTTTGGCTTATTCCTAAAGAAACAAAAAGACCATTGGACATGAGGCTGAGGACAAACAGGAAAGGGGATGGAGCAGATGAAATTGAATAATATTTTGAGATTTTCAAAAATCCCCTTGCGTAATGTATTGCTTATGACGCAGCGTAATGAAGTAAAATAAGGGTGAAAGGAGGTGAAGGCTATGTCAAAATATACGACTGGAGAAATTGCGAAGCTCTGCGGCGTATCTGTCAGGACAGTGCAGTATTATGATACCCGTGGCATTCTTACCCCCAGTGAACTCACGGGGGGTGGCAGAAGGCTTTATTCAGAGGATGACTTAAAGAGGATGAGAATTGTCTGCTTCCTTCGTGATGCGGGTATTTCAATCAACAACATCGGAGAGTTGTTATCCGAGAATAATCCCGGTAATGTTATTTCTGTTTTGCTTGGACAGCAGGAGCAGTTTCTTCGTGAGGAAGTACACGAAAGGCAAGTAAAACTTAATATGCTCGATGGGATTAAGCGAGAGCTAAAAAGCGTAGAAAATTTCTCCATCGAATCTATTGGTGATATAGCTTATAAGATGGAAAACAAAAAGAAAATGAGGAAACTACATACTACATTGTTGATTACAGGTCTTCCTATTAACATAATCCAATGGATATCTATTATTCTTTGGATAATTACAGGAATTTGGTGGCCGTTTTCTCTTTATGTTTTGGTAGCCATCCTATATGGAATTTGGGTTACTAAATTCTATTTCAAAAAAGTAGCATATATCTGTCCACAATGCCATGAGGTTTTTAACCCGAAGCTAAAGGAAGCTATTTTTGCAAGGCATACTCCTACTCTTAGAAACCTGACATGTACTTGCTGTGGGTATAAAGGCTTGTGTGTGGAAACCTATGGAGAGGAGGAAAAAGAATGAGTGAATTTATGGAACTACCTCCGTTTTTACTTCCGTTGGCAATCGCAGAAGTTGTTTTGTTGGGTTATACAATCTATCACATTTTAACCCATAAGAACTATAAAAGAGGCAATCGCACTTTGTGGCTTATTGTTGTGATTATTGGTATGCAGTTTATCGGACCAATTCTCTATTTCTTGCTTGGCAAGGAGGAATAAGATGAATGTACTAACAATACAAAACGTAATTAAGAGTTTTGGCAGCAAAAAAGTGCTTTGCGGACTTGAATTATCTGTTCAGGAACACAGTATTTTTGGGTTTATCGGTAAAAACGGAGCTGGAAAAACGACAACAATGAAAGCAATCCTTGGTCTTACAAAATGTGACAGTGGAGCAATCTATGTTATGGGAGAAAAAGTGCATTTTGGACAGACTAACACCAATCGGTATATCGGCTATTTGCCTGATGTTCCAGAATTTTATTCCTATATGACAACGACAGAATATTTAACCTTCTGCGGTAATATATGCGGAATGGATAAAGCAGATATTACAGTAAGAAGTACAGAGTTGTTAAAATTAGTTGGTCTTGGTCAGGAAAAACGGCGCATAAAAGGATTTTCAAGGGGAATGAAACAACGTTTAGGGATTGCACAGGCACTACTAAATCGTCCCAAGCTTTTAATCTGCGATGAACCGACATCAGCACTTGATCCAGCAGGGCGCAAGGAGATTTTGGATATACTTCTTTCAGCTAAAGAACAGACGACAATCCTTTTTTCCACGCATATTCTTTCTGATGTAGAGCGTATCTGCACTGAGGTGGCTTTTTTGAATGACGGAAAAATTGCTATGCAAGGAACTATTGCAGAACTACGAAACAAGCAATCATCTAACGGATTTATTATTGAAATAGAGAAAAAAGAAGTTGCTGATATGCTTGCAAAGGCATTTAGTGAACTTCAACATGCAGAAGAAAATGCGCTTATTTTTCAGGGAAACGAGAATCGTTTTTTCGATATGATGCAATATATTTCTGAAAACAGAATTCCTATACAAAAAATTGAACGATTAGAGCCTACACTTGAAACTCTGTTTTTGGAGGTGACAAAATGAAATCTCTGTTAGCTCTTATGAGAAAAGAATATAGGGAAGCTATACGAACGGGTAGAATTATGATTATTATATTACTATTTGTACTGTTCGGTATTATGAGTCCTGCGGTTGCAAAGCTAACACCATGGATGATGGAAATGCTATCTGACTCTATGGCGGAGAGTGGGTTGATTGTCACAAATGTTCAAGTGGATGCATTGACTTCATGGATGCAATTTTTTAAGAACATTCCGATTGCGCTGACTGCTTTTGTACTTATGTTTAGCGATATATTTACTAAAGAATACAATTCTGGAACATTATCACTTGTGCTAACAAAAGGTTTGTCACGATATAAAGTTGTAATTGCAAAAACTGTGTTGTTGCTGTCAATTTGGATAGCTGGATATGGGATATGTTTTACCATTACTTATGGATTCAATGAGTATTTTTGGGATAACAGTATTGCCAATAACTTATTTTTCTCGGTAACTATATGGTGGCTGTTCGGTATATGGGCTATATGCCTTATTGTGCTTTTTTCATCGCTGTTGCGAAATAACACAGGTGTTACCCTGTGTATCGGCGGGACAGTGCTGTTGGCATATTTATTGAGTATCATCCCGAAAGTAAAAACATATTCCCCCACTTTGTTGATGAATACCAATTCACTTTTGATAGGTGTAGAAGAAACAGACGCATATATAAGAGCTATTGTTATTACTGCTTCCTTGTGTATAGTATGCGTTGCTGTAAGTATTCCGATTTTAAACAAGAGGCAACTTTAAGTATGGATGTAAAGAATACAAAAATAGAATGGATACTATGCCCCGTCTGCGGCAACAAAACAAGGGTACAGATACGAGAAGATACAGAGCTAAAGAATTTTCCGCTGTTCTGTCCCAAGTGCCATAAGCAGACATTGATAAATGCAAAGCAACTGAATATCACAAAAGCAGAAGTGCCAGACGCTAAGACGCAGAGCCGATGAACTTGTGAGATACCTCACAGCTCGTCGGCTCTTTTGTTATCAATATATTTGGCAGCACAGCCCACCAAATAAAAAAAACGGTGCTTTGGTGAGCTGCTCTGTCACGCCCAAACATAAATAGCTCAGCCCTCTAAGCCCGTTTAAGGTTTGGAGGGATTTTTTATGTGTTGGTCTAATATGACCGCAACGCTGCTCATCAGAAGCAGCGGATACATATAGAGTTTCATGCAGGAACGAGGATAATCTGCTAAAAAAATCCTTGCCTGCTCGTGGCACTCTTATGGTTTTCAAATAGAGATTTCATTTCTATGCCATAGGTATAGTTATGCTTATTGCCGCAGAGGTCTTTGTACCTTTGCGGCTTTTTGTTTGTCCTGCTTTTCTTTGATACAGGACAAGCCCGTATCTGGCGTTGGCTGCCGTAGTCCGCCTGCCAATCTGAGTTTTCAAAAAATTCAGATTGGAGGAAACAGTATGGCGTACAACAAAGCCAGAGAAGAAAAGAAATGGCGGCTCTGGAAAGAAGCCGAAGAAAAACAGTTGCGGAGTTTGGGTGTCAGCGAAAGCGACATAGAAACGCTCCGTGTTCACGATTGGGCGATTTTCAATTCCGACAGGCGTTACTATCAGCGTATGCAGGAAACAGGTACATACCTTGAAGAAGTCGCAGCGGATATGACACAGCCCGAAATAAAAACGGTCGAGGATTTTCTGAATAACATCGAAAATCAACAGCTCTATCAAGTGCTGATTAAGGCGGACAGGCTTACCTTGCAGGCGATTTTATTGCAAATACAAGGTTATTCCATTGCCGAAATCGCTACCGTCCTTGGTATGAAAGAAGATACCGTCTATAAGCGGTTAGGCAGGCTAAAACAAAAAATCAAAAAACTTTTGGGATAGTGTCCAAAAAGGCACTTTCCCACAGGCTACAGGGTGAGAGGACAAAACCTCTCGCCCTGTTTCCCTTTGTGTGGCGAAAACGGGATTGCTCTTTGAAAACCGAATACCCATTCGCCAAATACATTCTCTTTGTGATTGTGATGAGCATAAGCGTGTCGAGAGGTACGCCATACCCTGCCGTAAAGCAGAGAGCGATAACTACCTACTCAAAATATCGGGCAGCTCCCGATTTCGCCATAACCCACAAAGAGGATAATGATACTCCCGTCCAGTCACAGTCCGAGCGTGATAAAACCGTCGCAGGCAATGAGGGCGGCTCTGTCAGAACGACAGTTGGGGTGAAACTCCCGTGGCGTCAGTTCGCTGCTGACCGTTTGGCGACTTCCCAATAGCATTTCGGGGTGTCGAGGACAAATTGAAATGCTTTCTCATAGCAGCCAGACGCAAGGCGGTCAAAAGAACAGAGATATTGTTTATGCTCTCCCGACCTTGAATACTTCCTTGTGTTTGGCTGCCTACATAGGCAGAAAACCTCTGCCTAAATCATATTGGGAGGTCAAACACAATGGAATTGACTATCAAGCGTGGCGACATCTATTATGCAGAGCTAAACCCCGTTATCGGCTCGGAACAGGGCGGCACAAGACCCGTACTCATCATTTCCAACGATGTAGGCAACAAGCATAGCCCTACGGTCATTATCGCCCCTATCACAAGTCGGGTACACACAAAAGCAAAATTGCCTACGCACACCTTAATTAAAGACTTCGACGGTCTGGATAAGAACTCAATCATATTGTTTGAACAAATCCGCACCATAGACAAGCAACGCCTGCGAGAGTACTTAGGAACTCTTGACAGGCGTTTTATTCATTGCGCAGATAAAGCCCTTGCCATCAGCATAGGGCTTGCAAAAAAGGATTAGCTCTCTCGTTATACGGTACAAGCGGTAGCTCATATATTTTAGAAACGAGGGAGGTGTTGCGGCTGTTGCATAGAGAATTTGTTTATGTTGGCGACCCTGTTCCAGAATTAAACGAGCAGGAACACGCTGCGTTCCTTATGAATATCCAAAAGTCGATACTCCTTTCTTTGGAGAAAAGAAAGCTGCTGACACATTCTCAGCGGGAACGCTGTTTGGTCGAGCTTGAAAAGCAATATAGCAGGGAGCAAAAAAGCAGACGCCGAGCATAACGCTTGGCGTTTTTACATAGCCGAGTGAAAAAACAAATTTGCACATTCGACACCGCACACTCTTTTTTCTATAATTAAATACAGTAACAAAGTTTACTGAGAAAGGAGCTTCGCTATGATAAATAGATATGAACGCCTAAACCAAGAGCTGAAGATGGTTGAAACGAAAAGAAAGGTAGCTGCCTACTGTCGTGTTTCAACGGACAATGAAGACCAAGCCAATTCCTTTGAAAGCCAGCAGCGGTATTTCAGACAGTATATTGAGCGCAACCCCGATTGGGAGCTTTATGAGATTTTTGCCGATGAGGGCATTTCTGGCACGAACACGAAGAAGCGCAAAGAGTTTAACCGTATGATAGCGTGCGCCAAGAACGGCGACTTTGATTTGATTATCACCAAGGAGATTTCCCGTTTTGCGAGAAACACCCTTGATAGTATCTATTACACCCGTGAATTGAAAAAGCACGGCGTCGGTGTTATATTTATGAATGATAATATCAACACCTTAGACGGCGATGCAGAGCTTCGTCTGGCGATTATGTCCTCTATTGCACAGGAAGAAAGCCGCAAGACTTCTGAGCGTGTAAAGTGGGGACAAAAACGCCAGATGGAACAGGGCGTTGTGTTCGGTAGAAGTATGTTGGGCTACGATGTCGAGGGCGGCAAAATGACCATCAACGAGGAAGGCGCAAAGGTTGTACGCCTTATCTTCCATAAGTTCGTCAATGAGGGCAAGGGAACGCATGTCATCGCCCGTGAGCTTCGTGAGGAAGGTATCAGTCCTATGCGGGTCAAGGAATGGAGCAACACGGTCATTCTGCGAGTGATACGCAACGAGAAATACTGCGGCGACTTGGTGCAGAAAAAGACCTATACGCCAGACTTCCTATCTCACGAAAAGAAATACAACCGTGGGCAAGAGGAATTTGTTATCATTAAAGACCATCACGAGCCGATTATCTCCCGTGAACTGTTCGATGAAGCAAACCGAATTTTAGATGCAAAGTCACTTTCGCAGGAGGGCAAGGCGAAGCACTCTAACCGCTATCCGTTCTCTGGTAAAATCAAATGCGGCTGCTGCGGCTCAAGCTATGTGGCAAGGTATAAAACCAGAAAGGACGGCAGCCGATATAAGGCGTGGCGCTGCAATGAAGCCGCAAAACACGGTAGCCCCCATATCGACAAAGCGGGAAACCAAGTCGGCTGTACGGGCTTGTCTATCCGCAATGAGGATGCGACCCACATTATGTATCTCGTAACCAAGAGCCTTAAATACAACAGGAACAAAATCATAAATAACCTAACTGCCGTCATTCAATCCATTATTGCTATGGATACGACGGGTACAGATGTCCTAAAGCTGCAAGAGCAGATTAAAAAGATTGAGGGCAAACGGGCTAATCTGATTGACCTGTATATGTCCAATCTAATTAACAAGGACGAATTTACCGCCACCCGTGCAAGCTGCGATGCGGAAATCGAGGAGCTTCAATCCATCATCGAAAGCGTTGATAAACAGCGGGAAATGATAGAGCAGCAACAGCAGCTCCTAAAAGAAATTGAGGATGCAATCAAAGAGATTGTCAGCGGCGTGGAGTACGAAGATGAGTTCTATAAGCACATTTTAGACAAGATGGTAGTCCAAGATAAGGACAACATAGATGTATATCTGAATTTACTTCCTATGAAGTGGAGCTACACGGTTGCAAAAGCATCAAAAAAAGCCGTAGCCTCTGAATGGAACATTTCAGAGGCTTCTCTACCGATATCCGTCAGCAGGGCCTTCAGCTCCGGATAGGGCATGGAGTACCGCTGACTCAGATAGCGCAGAGACGCGCCCAGCTCGCCATCTGGACCACCGTACTGGCTGATGATAAACGCCGCCAGCTTGGGGTTGGGATTGGCGATGCGCACGGGGTACTGCAGCTTCTTTTCATATACAAACATCAGTCCGAACCTCCTTCGTCCCAGGGCCACGGATCGTTGAGCCACCGATAGCCGCCCTCCGTGACGGTGGTCTGGGTCAGGGGGCCGTACTGCTCCTGATACCGGGCGCGGCCCTCCTTGGCCAGGGCGATATACTTCCAGTACAGGTTCAGGACCTCCTGGTCGTCGGCGTGGGTCACCAGATACAGCCCCAGCTCGTCAATGGCAAAATCCAGGGCCATCAGCTCCGACAGGGCGTTGTTGGCCGCCGGGAACCGGCTGCGCAGCTCCTTATGAAACGGCAGGTCCAGCCCGGGAAAAAGTGTTCCCTGCTGCAGGGCCTCCCGCTGGTCATACCGGGGCGGGTCCTGCTGCTGCATGGCCACAAAGGGAAAGGCCAGCGCCCCGCAGCCGCCGGGGAGACTGCCCTGGTTCTGCGGGCACCCATTGGCAGGGGTGCAGCTGCTTGTTTCTGTGTACAAGGGGATTCCTCCTTCACAAATCGTGGGTATGGCCCCCGCGCGGGGGCTCAGTCCAGTATATGTGCCCCTCCCCCGGCGGGAAACGGGGGATTCCCTTTTATCGGAAAATGTGGTATGGTATAGAAAACACATCCCCTGCATACGGTGAGCCGAAGGGGGTGCGGAGATGATCGTTATACTTCGCCGCCGGTATCTTGCGGCGGCTGCGGCGGTGCTGCTGCTGGCGGGAGCCGCCGCCGTCCTGCGGCCGGGAC
>ERZ791923.1392-NODE-1392-length-26901-cov-3.538143_pt1 | contig 26901 bp, 19 predicted proteins | sample MGYA00510133_ERZ791923 | MGnify/ENA primary metagenome ERZ791923 (study PRJEB30046, sample SAMN00792106) | human gut metagenome | study: EMG produced TPA metagenomics assembly of the A metagenome-wide association study of gut microbiota in type 2... | reverse complement strand
GCATGAACCGCGCCTCCGGCGACGAACTGAAAGCCCTCGCCCGCCGTCTCGAAGAGCTGAAAAAGCTCCGCTCCGAAATGGAGAAACAGCTGCGCCCCCTCCCCAAGACCGCCGCCGAGGTCTCCACCTCCGGCGACATCGACGCGCAGATCTCCCTCTACTCCGAGATGCAGCAGGACGCCGACGCGCAGGGCGTATGGGAGTTCCAGAAGCGCATAGAGGAACTCAACAAAAAGAAGTACACCGTAGAGGTAGGCATGCGCCTGCCGGAGATGCAGCGCACCCTCGACGAGCTCGCCGGTCTCGACGGCAAGCAGCTGACGGTAAAACTCCAGGCCATAGGCCTCGACGAGATGCAGGCCAAAATAAAAGACATAGAGAAGATTCTCGCGAATCCCGGAAGCCTCTCGCCTGACCTACTCAAGGAACTGCAACGGCAGCTCGCGCTGTGGAAGAAGTACCATAAGGACGTGGAGCAGACCGACACTGTGCTCAAGAACATGGAGGGGATGTCGTCGGCCGCCGGCGCCATTGACCGGCTGGGGCAGAGCTTCAAGAACCTCTCCTCGGAGTCGAAGGGGCTGCAGGCCGCCATCGCGGGTGTGTCGCTGGCCGCTTCGCTGGCGCAGATGGTGGCCACGATGGTGGAGAAGTCGAAGACCTCCGTCACCGTCTGGGACTGGATAGCGGCGATAGCGGCAGCCACCATCGTGTCGTCGGCGATGGCCTTCAAGTCGATAGGCGTCTTCGCCGAGGGCGGCGTGGTCTCCGGCCCCACGCTGGCGCTGGTGGGCGAGTATGCCGGCGCCTCTAACAACCCCGAAGTCATAGCGCCGCTCAACAAGCTGCGGTCGATGCTCGACACCGGCGACGGCGGTTTTGGCGGCAAAAAAGACGTAACGTTCAAGATAAAAGGGCGCAACCTCGAGGGCGTGCTCCATCGGGAGCGCCGCGTAAGACAAAGAAGATGAGCAAACCTGTAATCAAACGCACCTACGTGCACTGGCGCGGCAGCTTCGTGGCCATAGGGGGCACCGTCTGGGAGGTGGAGATACTCCGCCCCGAGAAGGTGTTGACGCCCGTGGAACTCGACTTCCCCGCCGACGAACCCCTTGTGGTGGAATGGGACGACATAACGCCCGAGAGCTGCCGCCCACGTTACCTCCTTGGGGTCATCCCGGGGGCCGTTCCCGGGGAACAGAGTCTCCGCAACCAGTTCCTTCAGCTCTGCGACTTCAATGTCGGCGCGACCGGTGCGGAGAAGCTCCACCTTCAGAATTTCAAGCTGGGACTGCCACTGGCGGTAATAGAAGAATGGAGGGCGCTGGCATCCTTTGCGCCCGCGAGAATCTTTTCGAGCTTCACGGGGTCGATACACACACCCGTATTGATTTTCGTTTTCCGGCGGTTATTGACCAGACGGAGACGCACGGCGTTATTCCGTGATGGAATCGAAATAAATTTAAAAGTAAACATAAGCTACGATAAAATTAAGCATGGACACCGAAGCACGACGCCATACGGGCGTCCGCCATCCCGAATTTGGTGAAACATTGGTGAAATATTCGTCCGATAACGTCGCGAAATGTCCGAAAAAGTCTGATAAAATCCACATAAGCAAGGAATAAGGATGGGGTATAAACAAAGAAAAAGTCTTGAGAATCAACGTATAGACCATTGATTTTCAAGACTCTAACAAAAGTGGAGCATACCAGACTCGAACTGGTCACCTCTTGACTGCCAGTCAAACGCTCTAGCCAGATGAGCTAATGCCCCTTTTGCTTTTGCACTGCAAAGTTAATGCCTTTTTTTGGTTCCTGCAAATTTTCGGACACTTTTTTTATTTACTTTTTCTTATCGGCCTGTAAATCAGCGGGATATTTTTTTCCTTTTGTAAAAAAGGAAAGGGTCGGCTTCGCGTGGAGGCCGGCCCTTGTATATGGTTGTTTCCCTGATAGTGGAGGGTTTCAGTTATGCTTGCTGTCAGATTTGGTCTTTGCGGAGCTTGAGCTCTTCGGGGCTGAGCTCAGGGTCTACGCCCCAGTTCTGGGCGGCAAGGCGTTTGTAGTTGTTGTAGCGCCAGCGGGCGTTGTCTTCGGCTGCCTTGAAGAGTTCTTCGGCTTCTTTGGGGTAGAGTTTGGCCACGGAAGCGAAGCGTACCTCGCCTTTGAGGAAGTCGGCGAATTTGCTCCAGTCGGGCTCTTTGGAGTCGAGGGTGAAGGGGTTCTGACCCTGTTCTTCGAGGGCCGGGTTGTAGCGCCACAGTTGCCAGTAACCGCATTCTACGGCCAGTTGTTCTTCGCGCTGGCTCTTGCCCATGCCGGCTTTCAGGCCGTGGTTGATGCAGGGGGAGTATGCTATTACGAGCGATGGTCCGTCGTATGCTTCGGCTTCGCGCAGGGCTTTGAGTGTCTGCGCGTTGTCGGCACCCATTGCTATCTGTGCCACGTAGACGTAGCCGTATGTGGTGGCCATGAGGCCGAGGTCTTTCTTGCGGATGCGTTTTCCGGCGGCGGCGAACTTGGCGATGGCGCCGATAGGTGTGGATTTCGATGACTGGCCGCCGGTGTTGGAGTAGACTTCGGTGTCGAGCACGAGGATGTTTACGTTTTCGCCGGAGGCGATTACGTGGTCGAGGCCGCCGTAGCCGATGTCGTAGCTTGCGCCGTCGCCGCCGATGATCCACTGGCTGCGGTTCGTCAGGAAGTGGTTGAGGTTGAGTATGGTGTTGCCCAGCGTGCAGTCGCCGTCGCAGTTCTTGCGTACATAGTCAACGAGAGCATCGCCCGTGCGGCGCGAGTCTTTGCCGTCGCGGTTGTCGAGCCAGTCTTTTGCAAGGCGGCGCAGTTCGTCGGTGCCTTTACCTTCGGCTATGGTGTTTTCAAGCAGGTCGACGAGGCGCTGGCGCAGTTTGCGGTATCCGATGTGCATACCCAGGCCGTATTCGCAGAAGTCTTCGAACAGGGAGTTGGCCCAAGCGGGACCGTGGCCTGCGGCGTCGGTGGTGTAGGGGGTGGAGGGCACGGAACCGGAGTAGATTGAAGAGCAGCCGGTGGCGTTGGCGATTATCTGGCGGTCGCCGAAGAGCTGTGTCATCACTTTGAGGTAAGGAGTCTCGCCGCAGCCGGAGCAGGCGCCTGAGAACTCGAAGAGCGGAGTGGCGAACTGGCTGTTCTTGACGTTGAGGGAGGTGTCCACGAGGCCGGCTTTGAAACTGACGTTGGCGGTGCAGTAGTCCCAGCGTTTCTGGACGTCGAGCTGCGACTCTTCGTGTTTCATGGAGAGGGCCTTGTTGCCGCGCTTGCCGGGGCATACGTCAACGCAGTTGCCGCAGCCGAGGCAGTCGAGGACGTCGACCTGCTGTACGAAGCGCATACCCTGGAACTGCTTTCCGATGGCGGGGATTGTCTGGCCCTCTTTGAAGGGTGAGGCCGCGAGTTCCTTCTCATCGAGGAGGAAGGGACGGATGGCGGCGTGGGGGCAGACGTAGGCGCACTTGTTGCACTGTATGCAGTTCTCCGGGTTCCATTCGGGGACGAAGGCTGCCACGCCGCGTTTTTCGTATTTCGCGGTGCCTTGCGGCCAGGTGCCGTCGGCTATGTCGCGGAAGGTGGAGGTGGGGAGCGAGTCGCCGTCCTGGGCGTTGATCACTTCCGTAACGCCGGTGATGAACTCGGGGTAACCGTTGGCGGGTTTGGGTTCGTCCTTGAGCTCTTTCCATGCCGGGTCAATGTCGAGGCGGTGGTATTCGCCGCCGCGGTCTACTGCCGCGAAGTTCATGTTGACGATGTTTTCACCCTTGTTGCCGTAAGACTTGACGATGAATTTCTTCATCTGTTCGATTGCGAGGTCAACGGGGATAACTTCGGTGATGCGGAAGAAGGCGCTCTGCAGGATGGTGTTGGTGCGGTTGCCGAGTCCTATTTCCTGGGCTATCTTGCTGGCGTTGATGTAGTAAAGCGTGATGTCGTTTTCGGCCAGATAGCGTTTTACCTTGGCGGGGAGGTTTTTGGCGAGTTCTTCCCCCTCCCAGATGGTGTTGAGCAGGAACGTACCGCCCTTGCGCAGTCCTTTCAGTACGTCGTACATGTGGAGGTAAGCCTGGACGTGGCAGGCCACGAACTCCGGGGTGTTGACCAGATAAGTGGCGCGTATGGGGTGGTCGCCGAAGCGGAGGTGCGAGCAGGTGAAGCCGCCCGACTTCTTGGAGTCGTAGCTGAAGTAAGCCTGGCAGTATTTGTCGGTGTTGTCGCCGATAATCTTCACAGAGTTCTTGTTGGCACCCACCGTTCCGTCGGCACCGAGGCCGAAGAACTTAGCCTCGAAGAGGCCGGCGTTGTCTACCGGGAATTCGGGGATGGGTGGCAGCGAGAGGAATGTGAGGTCGTCTACGATGCCTACTGTGAAGTTATTCTTGGGTTCGGGGAGCTTGAGGTTGTCGAAGACGGCCAGAATCTGGGCCGGCGTTGTGTCCTTGGAGCTGAGACCGTAGCGTCCGCCCACGATGAGCGGGGCGTCCTTGCGGCCGTAGAATACCTCTTTCACATCTACGTATAGGGGCTCGCCGTTGGAGCCGGGTTCCTTGGTGCGGTCGAGCACGGCGATGCGTTTGGCAGACTCGGGGACGGCGGCCAGGAAGTGGCGGGCCGAGAAGGGGCGGTAGAGGTGGACGCTTACGAGACCGACTTTCTCACCCTTTTCGCGGAGGAGGTCAACGACCTGCTGTGCGCACTGCGTGACGGAGCCCATGGCTATGATGACGCGCTCGGCCTCGGGGTCGCCGTAATAGTCGAAGAGCCCGTATTTGCGGCCTGTGATGCGGTTGATTTCATTGAGGTATTCCTCCACGATTTCGGGCACTTTGTCGTAGTATGCGTTCTTGGCCTCGGAGTGCTGGAAAAAGACGTCGGGGTTCTCTGCCATTCCTCGGGCCACGGGGGCGTCGGGGTTGAGGGCACGGCGGCGGAAGTCGGCCAGCGCGTCGTAGTCTATGAGCCGGGCCAGCTCGTCCTGGTCAATCTCCTCGATTTTCTGGATTTCGTGGCTTGTGCGGAAGCCGTCGAAGAAGTTGATGAAGGGTACGCGGCTCTTGATGGTAGCCAGGTATGGTACGGCGGTGAGGTCCATTACTTCCTGGACGGAGCCGGAGCAGAAGAGGGCGAAGCCGGTCTGGCGGGTGGCCATCACGTCCTGATGGTCGCCGAAGATGCTGAGGGCGTGCGAGGCCAGCGTGCGGGCCGACACGTTGAAAACGCAGGGGAGGAGTTCGCCTGCTATCTTGTACATATTGGGGATCATGAGGAGCAGTCCCTGCGATGCTGTGTAAGTCGAAGTCATTGCGCCTGCCTGGAGTGAGCCGTGTACGGCACCTGCGGCGCCTGCCTCGCTCTGCATCTCCTGGACGCGCACTGTCTCGCCGAAGATGTTTTTGCGACCGGCTGCCGACCAGTCGTCGACGTACTCGGCCATCGTCGATGACGGTGTGATAGGATAAATGGCAGCTACTTCGCTGAACATGTAGCTGACGTGGGCTGCGGCCTGGTTGCCGTCGCACGTCAGGAATTTTTTACTTTTACCCATTTGTTTATTTGTTAAATTTATTTACCTGTATTCTCTTGTCTATCAGTGTGTGTGCTTGGGTTATAACGCCCGGGGCGCACGGTTTATTTTGTGTCCTTTGGCCTTCGTGCCAAAAATGATTCTGCAAAGGTAATTAAAAAAATTCACACATCCGCCAAAAGTGTGCTGTTTTCTCAATTTTTAACAGGCCAGGAGCCGTTGCGGCGTCAGGCTTCTGCGGCGGTGAATTTAATTTTCTTGCCCTTGATTTTACACTTAGCGGCGGTGTCGAGCACGTCCCTGAGCCGGTCGCGGGGAACGGCGGCGAGGCTGTAATGGTCGGCCGTCAGTATTTTTCCCACGTCTGTGCCCGTAAGGCCGCACTCCTTGGTGAGGAACCCGAGGATGTCCTTTTTGGATAGTTTCTCCTTCTTTCCGGCAGCTATGTACAAAGTGGCTATGCCGGAACGGAGCGGCGTGTCGGTGGCGGCGGTGTGGAAAGTGTCGTCGAAGGTGATGCAGTCTGCCACGTCTTCCTCGGGACCCACGATGACGTAGACGTCGCCGTCTGCGTTGGCGCGCGCCGTGCGGCCGTTGCGGTGTGTGAAAGTCTCCGGGGTGAGGGGCTGGTGGTAGTGTATGATGTGGCGCACCTGTTCTATGTCGAGTCCGCGAGCCGCCAGGTCGGTGGCCACGAGCATGGGTGTGGAGCCGTTGTTGAACATTTCGATGGCCTTTTCGCGGTCGCGTTGCTCCATTCCGCCGTGGTAACGGGCACAGTCCACGCAGTGCTTGCGCAGCCAGTTGTAGACGCGGTCGGCGCTCTCGCGGTAGTTGACGAAGACGATGGCGCGTTCCGGCCCCCCGTCCTTCTCGGCGAGGGTGGAGAGGAGGCTGAGAAGCGATTCCAGCTTGTCGTTGGCGTCGGAGTCCACGCGGTGCACGCGCAGGCGCGGACGCTCCTTCCGGCTTTCGCGGAAGTCGAGGCGCAGCGGGGCGGTGAGCGGCAGGAAATCGGGGAGAGCGTCGAGGTCGGTGGCCGATGTCAGGATGGTGTGGCTCACGTTCTTCAGGCGCTTCACTATGCGTCGCATTTCGTCCTCGAAGCCAAGCTCAAGGCTCTTGTCGAACTCGTCGAGCACGAGGATACGCACCGGAGTGAGGTCGATGTTGCCGCGCACGGCATGGTCGAGCAGACGGCCCGGCGTGGCCACCACGATGTCGGGGACAACCGAGAGGGAGTTCTTCTCATCCTCGGCCTTGTGGCCTCCGTAGAGTTCCGTAACCTTGAAGCCTTTTGCCATTGTGCGGAACACGGAAGCTATCTGGAGCACGAGTTCGCGTCCGGGAGCGATGACGATACACTGCACGCGTCCTGTCGGGGGACGCATGAGTTTGAGCACGGGGAGCACGAAAGCCAGCGTCTTTCCGGAGCCGGTGGGGGCTAACAGTATCATGTCGCGGCGGTTGGATATTTCCTCCATGGCGCGACGTTGCATCGGTTTGAGCTCTTCGATTCCGAGCTCCGCGAGGTAGGGCAAAAACTCTTTTTCTCTCATTGGAAATCCGGATTATGGCGGCACCGCTTCCCGGTACCTGAATTTGTAACATTTTAACGAATGTAAAAGTTGATTTATTATCCCGGAATATTTGGTGTAGGGGAGGAAAGGTGTAAAAAAGGACTGCCCGAAAAGGCAATCCTTTTATGTTAAGTAAATGGTCATATTAAACCGATACTAAATGATAGGTTAATCTCACATATCATAAACCTGGCCTTTTTGGCGCTTTCATCCAAGTTTCATCAGTCGCGATGCCCGCATCGCTCCTTCTTCAACTCGATGAAATCGCTCAAAAATGCCAAGTTTTTGATATGTGTTTAATCTGACCATTTACTTATGATGAAAAATGAGTAAAGTCGTCAGAAGGCGAGGATGGGGCGGGCATGTGCTTCGCCGTCGAACCATTCGGCCATTCCTTCCATATATTTGTATCCCTCCATGCCGAGATTGATTATTACGCGAGATTCTTCGTCATAGCGCGTGGAGGTGCCGAATGCGATATATTTTTTGTTTGCTTCCGAGCCGTCGGGAATAGTGATTTCATCCTTGTCGGCTTCGGGAACGAGCGAGAATACGCTCATGAACTTGTCGAATGGAACGTCCACAGTGCCCTCATGTTTGACGTAGTACGTGAAGTCTATTGTCTGGTCTTTCTGCGTGTCGAGATATTGGGCCACTTCGCCGCTGCAGAAGTTGGCCACGCAGTCCCACATCTGACCGACCGACGGAATGAACCATCCGCTGGTGTTTTCGGGAGCGGCAACGGGATAGGCCGTGGTGCCGTAATAGAACATCGGGATATCTTCGGAATAGTATTGGGCATCATTTTTCTCGAACATTTTTTGCGTTTCTTCGCGTCCGCTGAGGTTTTCGTAGCAGCTTTTCGCTAATTTTGAAACCTTGTTGGCATCGGAGGTTACCCAAGTTTTCCCGGAAGTGAACCATACGGTTTCCGGGTATTGCGCGAAGTTAGTCTTGTTGGGGTCCTGGATGTTCTTGCAGGCTATGACGTAGCCGTGGGTGTAACCTGCCAGGCGGTCGGCTTCGGCGATACGGTCGGGATTGGTCTGGAAGACGATTCCGATAACTGTCTTACCTTCGATGGGAGCGGGTTTGGTTGCAGCCCAGACGGCGTTGCAGCCGTTGGCGTCGATGCTTACGAGGCCCCCGTCGCTCCATGTACCGTCGCTGTAGAAGTAGTCGCCTACTTTAGGTTCGCCGGTGACGGGAGGGTCAACGGGAGTCTCGCCGCCGTTGTCAAACTCCATGTAGTCAAGTTCAGTAAGGTCGAAGGTCTTGACTTCGCCGCTCTTGTAGTGGAGGGTCATCCGGGTGGGATTCGGGGGAGGTGTCTGTGCGAATGCCACGGAGGAGGCGAGGGTCAGTGCGAATATGGAGGTAAGGATATGTGTTCTCATTTTTTGATGAATTTTGCTGATGAAACATTAGTTCTGACAATGTAAACGCCCGGTGTCAGACCGGAGATGTCGATTGTGCCTTCGCGATACTGAGGCACGGATAGTATGCGCGCGCCGGTGGTCGTGTAGATTTCGATGGCGGTAGGACGGCTTTCAAACCCGGTGAAGGCGATGGTTGCCGTGGCAAAGTCGTAAATGAATTTGCCTGTTCCAACGGTGGTCACTTGGTTGATTGAAGTGGGATCTGTGTAGGTTCCGTCATAGTCGAACACCAGTCTCCGGAAAGAGCTGTAGGGGAATTCTTCGGTAGTTCCGGCGGTTACGGTGAGCCCCGATTCTCCGAAGGTCACCCTGCTCACATCGGCCAAAGAGAAAACCCGGATTTGTTCGTCACCTGCGAATACCAGTTGCGGCCCAGCGGCGGCTACCGGCAACGCGGAAAGGAACAAAACTGACGATGCTAAAAGTTTAAGGTTCCGTTTCATATAAAATTAATTAAGATTTGATATAGTGAAATTTGTCGGTTGGACATTGATTCCAATCTCAAAATTACATTAAAAAATTGTATTGAGCAAATAATTGGGGGCGAAAATGTAAAAAAATAAGGACCTGAGGCTGATACGTAACTTTGTGAAGAGGGGTAGGGGCGGAAAATCCTATTATCAGGCGGCTTATCTTGATTGCGAAAGAAGCCGAGGGGCGAGCGGGGCGAGAGGAAGCCGGAGAAACCGAGGAACCGGGCCTCCGGCATCAGGAGATCAGCGACCAGTCGGTCTGCCCGTCGAAGCGTAGGCGCATTTCGCGGCGCAGCGTGGCGAGGCCCTCTTCGGAAAGGCGGTAGGCGGGGTCGGGCTGACTGTCGGGTGTGGCATCGGCTGCTGGCTCGGCGGCTACGAGTTGCGGATTGGCGGCGAGGATGGCTTCGGCTTCCTGACGGGCACGGGTCAGTATCTGGCCGTCGCGGGCGAGGTTGGCCACTTGCAGCTTGAAGGGGAGGCCGCTCTGCATGGTGCCCTCCATGTCGCCGGGACCGCGCATCTGCATGTCCGCTTCCGAAACCAGGAATCCGTCGGTGGTCTGCGTCATCACCGTTAGCCGTTTGCGCGTCTCGGCCGCTATTTTGTATTTGGACATGAGCACGCAGAAACTGCGGTCGGCGCCGCGTCCCACGCGTCCCCGCAGCTGGTGGAGCTGCGAGAGACCGAAGCGCTCGGCGTTCTCTATTACCATGACCGAGGCGTTGGGGACGTTGACTCCAACCTCTATCACTGTGGTGGCGACCATGATCTGCGCCTCGCCGCTGACGAACTGTTGCATCTGGTAATCCTTCTCGGCGGCTTTGAGCTGACCGTGCACGCATACCACTTTGTAATGAGGGTACTTTTCGCGCACGTATTCGAGGTCTTTTTCAAGGCTCTTGAGGTTGAGTTTGTCGTTCTGGTGCACGAGGGGATACACCATATATATTTGCCGTCCCTGTCGGAGCTGCGAAGCTATTAGGCGGTCCACTTCGCCTCGGTTTTCGTCGTAGCGGAGCCATGTCTCCACCGGTTTGCGTCCGGGCGGAAGCTCGTCTATCACGGAGACTTCGAGGTCGCCGTAGACGGTCATTGCCAGCGTTCGCGGAATCGGGGTGGCAGTCATAACGAGGACGTGGGGCGGTGTCTCGCCCTTGTTCCACATCTTGGCACGCTGAGCCACCCCGAAGCGGTGTTGTTCGTCGATGATGGCTATGCCGAGGTTGGCGAAAACCACCTTCTCCTCGAGCAGCGCATGTGTGCCCACGAGGATTTGCAGCGAGCCGTCGCGCAGGGCGGCGTCGATGTCACGGCGAGGCTTGGTGCGCGTGCTTCCGGTAAGGCGCGCGCACTTTATCCCCAGCGGTGCGCACCACGCGCTGAGCGTCTCGTAGTGCTGTTGCGCCAGGATTTCGGTGGGTGCCATGATGGCGGCCTGATAGCCGTTGTCGAGCGCCATGAGCATGGCCATGAATGCCACGAGTGTCTTGCCGCAGCCCACGTCGCCCTGGAGCAGGCGGTTCATCTGTCGTCCGTGGCGCATGTCGCCGCGTATCTCGCGGAGCACGCGCTTTTGCGCTTCCGTAAGCGGGAAGGGTAGGACATTGTTGTAGAAGGTGTTGAAATAGTGGCCTATCCGGCCGAAGACGTGCCCGCGTATCGAGGCGCTGCGCCGGCGCGCGTAACGCAGGATGTTGAGCTCTATGTAGAAAAGTTCTTCGAACTTGAAACGCTCGCGTGCCGCCTGGAGGTCGCGCGTGTTCTGCGGAAAGTGCATGTTGCGTATGGCGTCGCGCACGGGCATGAGGTGGAGCGCCGTGGTGACTTCGGAGGGGAGTGTTTCCGGGAACTCTTGGAAGTATTTGGTCTCCAGCGCGTTGGCAACTATGCCGGAGAGCGACTTCTGGGTGAAGTTGCTGTGCCGGGCGTTCTCGGAGAGTGTATATGTGCCGCGGAAACCCGTGGGTGCACGGCCGGCGTCGGCACGTTCTATTTCCGGATGCACCATGGAGTATGCCCCGCGGTAGAAACTCGGCTTGCCGAAGAGGACGTATTCCACGCCGCAGACCACGCTCTCGGCGATGTATTTCAGCCCCGAGAACCATACTACCTCCATAACGGAACGTCCGTCGTTGAAGAGTCCCACGCGGCGGCGTTTGGCACCCTCTCCCTCTTCAGCGAAACGGACGAAGCGGCCGCGCACCTGGACCATGGGCATTTCGCCGTCGAAGTCGGCTATGCGGTAGAACTTGCTGCGGTCCACATAGCGGTAGGGGAAGTAGTAGAGCAGTTCCCGGACATCGTTGATGCCCAGATCCTTGGCGAGCAACTTGGCCCGTTTTTCGCCCACTCCCTTTATGTACTTCGTTTCCATGTGAGTTGCGCGCGGTTACTTTTCCGCTTCGTGGAGAATGGCTTCGGCTATGGCAAAGTCGCGCGGATGCGTTATCTTGATGTTTTCCGGCGAGCCGGGATAGAGTGCTACCGGCACACCTGAGGCTTCCACCAGCGAGGCGTCGTCGGTGAAAAGAGAGAGATCCCCTTTGGGACGGTCGTAAGCGCGAAGCAGTATGTCGGCGCGGAAAACCTGCGGCGTCTGTACGGCTACGAAACGCGAACGGTCCAGCGCCTCGGAACGGCCATCCTCGGACAATTGCCGCAGCGAATCGGTGACGGGAAGGGCGGGAACGGCGGCGAGATACTCTTCGGCGGCGTGCCATCCTTCTCTTATCATCAGTGCGGAGACCAGGGGCCGCGCTGCATCGTGCACGGCAATGAGTGCCGATTTGCCGGTGCCGAGACGGGTGCGTATGGCATTGATCCCGTTCCTTACGGATTCGGGACGCGAGTTGCCGCCCGGTACAACGAGCCATTCTGCGGCGCCGAGACCGTCCATCTCCTTCTCCACGAGTTGGATGAAATCGGGGTGGCATACCACTATGACGGTCACCTCCGGAGCATCGTCGAGAAAGCGGATGACGGAGTGCATGAAGACGGTGCGTCCGCCCAGCGTATGAAACTGTTTGGGCAGCGGGGAACCGGCCCTACGGCCGCTCCCGGCTGCCACAATGATTGCGTATTTCCTTGGTGCGGACATTCGTTACATGTTCATGCCGCCGTCGACCTGGATAACCTGGCCTGTGACGTATGACGAGAGGTCGGAAGCCAGGAAGAGAGCCACGTCGGCGATGTCTTCGGGCTTGCCGCCGCGGCGCAGGGGAATCTTCGTCATCCAGTCCTTGCGCACCTCTTCGGGGAGGGCTGCCGTCATGGCTGTCTCGATGAAACCGGGGGCGATGGCGTTGGCGCGAATCTTGCGCGAGCCTACCTCCTGTGCCACACTCTTGGCAAGGGCGATGAGGCCGGCCTTCGACGCGGCGTAGTTGGCCTGTCCGGCGTTACCGTGCACACCTACCACGGAAGCCATGTTGATGATGGAACCCTCGCGCTGGCGCAGCATAGTGGGGAGCACGGCGTGGATGAAGTTGAAAGCCGATTTGAGGTTTACGTTGATGACGGCGTCCCACTGGTCCTCGCCCATGCGCATCAGTAGCGTGTCCTTGGTGATACCGGCGTTGTTGACCAGGATGTCGATGCGGTCGAAGTCCTTGAGGATGTTGGCCACGACTTTCTCGGTCTGTTTGAAATCGGCGGCGTTAGAGGCGTAACCTTTGCACTTTACGCCGTAAGCGCCGACTTCCTCTTCGGTCTGCTTGGCGAGGTCGTCTATCTTAAGGTCGGTGAAGGCTACGTTGCAGCCGTTTTGGGCGAATTTCATAGCAAGGGCTTTGCCGATGCCGCGTGCCGCTCCGGTGATGAGGGCAGTCTTTCCTTCAAGTAATTTCATCTTTCTGTCTATTAATTGCGGGATGGCGGCGCGGAGCCGTCATCCTCTGTTGAGATTGCAAAGTTACTCATTATTTCCCGAACCGCCAAACATTTCCTCCGTAACCACCTTTCTCCACCTCCCGCCAGCGAAAAAAGCGACACCCCGCGGCCGGAAGGACTACAGGGTGCCTGTTATCATTTGGATAAGGAGTGTCAGTAGCAGATTTTGAAAGAGCGGCCGGCGGCGGTGACTATGTAGAGGCCGCGCGTGGGGAGCTCGAGGCTTTCGCCGGAGGAGAGTCGTCGGTCGGCCACGAGACGTCCGTCGGCGGTGTAGACCGTGACGCGCGTATCGCCACCGATAAGCACTATGCGCCCGCCCTCCAGCCGCACTGCGGTCCCGTCGGCTACGGTGTCGCTGATGCCTGAGTAATCTTTCTCCTTGAAGGTACGGAAAGCGTTCCAATAGTCGGCATAGCGGTAGCGCTCGGCGTTTCCTACGGGGACATATACTTCGCAGCTATACTTGTCTACGCGCAGGAAAGTCTCGGAGAAAATATCCGGAGGCGTGGGATTAGCCGACTCAATGATAGCGAGATTGCGGTCATCTTCAAAGGCATTGTTGCCGATTTGTTTCAGTGACGCCCCTAAGTAGAGGTTGGTGAGTCCGGTACAGCCTTTGAAAGCGTTGGCACCGATTGTCTCCACTTTGTCAGGGACAGAGACCTTAGCCAGGTTGGGATTGCCCTCAAAGGCATTCTCGCCGATTTCAGTCAGAGATGAGCTTAATGAAAGGTTAGTCAGTCCGGTGCAACCTCTGAATGCATTCTTGCCGATGGTCTCCACCTTGCCGGGGATTGAAATGGTTGTAATGAGGGATAAATCTGCAAACTGTGAGTCGTAAATGTACTTTACTTCGGGCCCGAATGTCAAGTTTTTCAACGTCTTTCTAAATCCGGAGAAAGAGTAATTTTTCAGTGAACGTCCTACATATATTTGCTGAACATTAGGGGAACCTGATAATTGCCAGGACTTCAAGAGAAAGTTTTCATCGATGTAATATTTATTTTCATCGTCGTTAAAAAAAGTAATTACCTTAGGACTGTCAAGGAAGTCTATGGAGGTGAGAGCGGCACAGTTGGCCAAGGCATCATAAGCCATTTGTTGCACTGATGACGGAATTTGGATTGAGCTGATTTTTGTCATTCCAAAGGGTTGAGTTCCGATTTTGGTGATATTGCCGGGAAGATTGATTTCACTCAGTTGCGGGCAGTTGAAGAATGTGAACTGCAGCTGGGTAGTTGACTCCGGAAGTTTTACTTCAGCGAGTTTCGGGCAGTGCATGAAGGTGCATGAGAAAACCTTCGGGCCTTCCCCGATGGTTACTGATGTCAGTTCCGGGCAAAAGGAAAACGCTCCCATCCCGACCTCCGTTAAACCGGCAGGAAGAACGACCTCCTTGATAGGGGTTTCACGGAATGCCTCTTCTCCGATAGTTTTCAGCGAAGCGGGAAATTCAAAGTGTTCTAAGATGGTGGCATTACATCCTTTGAAGGCACAACCGCCGATAGTCCTGAGATGTGAAAGATCTGAAAAATTGATGGTTTTCAAATTTGGACAATCGGAAAAAACAGATCCTGAAATGTAAGTGATGGGAGCGAGGACGTTGACCGTTTCAACCGACGTGCATCCCTCGAAAAGCGAACCACCCAGTACTTTTAGATTTTTGGGCAGCGTAACTTCTTTTAGAGCGCGGCAATCCATGAACGGACCCATCGGAGAATGTCCGGGATAGTCATTGCTGTTATAATAGTAAAATGATATGAGACTTTCCGGAAAATCAATTTCAGTAACATTTATAATTCCGCTGAAACCAAGTCCATCGATTGATGTTACCGTCTCAGGTATGGTTATCTTTTTGGTGTCATAGTTATAAGCATACGTAGTGTGGTCAAAGTAGCCAGGCCCGCAAGCAGTTGCGAGGCAAAATTTGTTTAATTCTGTTACTGTATATGTTACTCCTTCGTATTCTACAGTAGAAGGCACAATTAAATGTTCCGGTTTAGAATAAATTCCGTTGATTGCAACATTTTGAGTGTTATTTATTTTATTAAAGTAGAACCCGTCCGCTTTGAAGTCGTAAGGCCAATTGCTGGTGTGAGGATCCTTGGGATTGGCAAAAATCGGCAAAGAAATCAATACCGCAGCCAATGCTAATAGTAAAGTCTTTAATCGAATATTCATGTTTGGGAGTTTTTAAGAGGGCAAGCGGGCGATGCCGCGTGCGGACGTCGCCCGCTTGCCCATGGTTGTTGTTATTTGTTTAGTTCAATCCATTGATCCAGGTAGTAGAAACTTTGTGAGCCGTTGACCAGCTCGTCATAGTTGTTCCAGCCGGAAGAGAGTTTTAAGTCTGTTTCATTGAAGAAGCACTTGACGTTATCTCCCCGGAACTGAATCCATCGGGGAAGCGATGGGCCTTGGCCTATTATCGGCTGACTCTCCAAGTAAGGACGCCATTTGTAACCGTTGACACTGATGTTGTTGTCATGCAGGTAGGTTGTTCCGACCACCGGAATGTCAACGTAATCCTCATTTAATTGAAATCGCTTGGACCGAATTAACCTTAGCGTGAAAGCACTCCTTGCGGGGGTAGTGCTGAGACTGAATATTTGGCCGCCTGCGGAATCATACGTCGGTTTGTCTTTCCACACATTAACATCCACGATGGGACCGGCAATATGCCTGGCGGAATCCATAATCATCTGTGCCTGATATTTGTACGGCCAGCTATTGTCGTCGGGCAGATTTATCGTAGGAACGCTTGATTTGATTGCGTTTGGTATGTCGCCAGGTGCAGACCATACTTTTATCGAAGAGATGGAAGGCACTTCGGAGAATGTCCTTGTCGCATCGATGCGGAGACCGGGTGTGATAGTACATTCGGTAGACAGGAAGTAACTCCTGCTATTGAAGTCGTCGAATGACGAATAGTCTGAAGTTATAGATGGAGTATTTTCATCACCCGAGGTGCGCGTAAATGTGCCAATGAAAATTCCCGTAGGCTCATTTGAACCGTTTTCATGACGTATGTAGCGGTAATTCTGCTGTAGATGAATGCAGTATGGCTCTTGTCCTTTGCCAACGCAAAGGGCTATGTCATATTCGCATATCTCCTTTGCCGGGAATCTCTCAGGAGATTTTGACGGTTGAAAAATGTAGAAGATATTGTCCGAGATTCTAAGATTCGAATTGTGGTGCTTCTCGTAGTCTTTGAATCTTTTTGTTGGTGGAATATTTAGTTTGCCGTCGGGAGCCAAGTCAACTACAACTGGAGGAACTGTAGTCTTCTCGAAGTAGTTGTTGCGGATGGTCATGTCGCATGCCACGATGGTAAGCTGGGAACCTCTTTCGAGATGGTTTTGCGAGAAATTGACAGCCATACATCCTTGAAGCAGCACCCTGCTGTTAAATATGTTGTTTACGATAGAGCCTCCTTTGCATCCGGTGAGATACAGAGCATCGAATGCTCTTGCAGTCAACTTTCCCTTATTGTCATGTGTCCCGGCGTCTGATATATGACATTGTTCTATTCTGAGGGCATCGCCAAGGCCGCGGATTTCTATTGCGTAGCAGATGTCGCTGCCCATATCGATATTGTTTTCGATAGGGTAGAACACACATCTTCGGATGGTCTTGCAGTCGGAATAATGTTCGCCCCACTTTATGCAACGGCGGAACGAAGCAAACAGTAAGTCTTCGAATGTGAAGCCGCCTTCCACAATACAGCACGGAATACGGGAAATCTCTTCAATGTTCCCAATATTCCTGAATACGATGCCTTTGAGTAGTCCCATGGGAACAGGGTATACTTGTTCCCAAGTCAGTTTATCCTCCCCGTTTTCATCTTTTATGATATTGCCATTGTCATCCGTGGCTTTTATTGTGTTAATGAACACGATAGCCTGATCTGGCCATGGAGAATCAGAAGGAGAATCCGTTAGATAAGGAATAATCATGGTACCGCCGTATTCATCGCCAGAGTATTGGCGCCATTCGCCGATGAGCCGGGTCTGGGCAAACATACGGATTGGTGTGGCGATGTAATAGTATCCGGAGGCTAAGAAAACCTCGCCGGATTTTTTCATCTGTATGGCCTGGTTGATGGCTATCGCGCAGTCAATGTGGTCCCCGTCGTAAGAATTTTCTTTTTCCTTACCGACTCTCCAGTCGAACCACTGTGGATATGCGCGGTCGCAAAGCCATGAGCCTGCGATGTCGAGACCCTCCCCGAATATTTGATCAATAGGGGCTTCAATGGCAGTCTGGTTACCTTGAATATAGAACTGAGCTTTACCTGAGGGAACCATGAGACATCCCCCTTGAAAAATCAAAGTGATGTTTTCTTTGAGTGTAAATCCGTTGCGGAAACGAGGGTTGAAGTCATAATCCACGACTTCTTTCTGTATAAGGAAAGTTGTCCCCGGTGGTGCATCGCGAAGGTCAGTGAGTGTGTCCAGCACTATTGCCTGACCGACGGCCGGCTGCGGTTGTTTTTCCGCTATACGTGTGTTTTTTTCTGTTGTTGTCATAGTTAAAAATTTTAAATTGAGTGATATGCATTTTAATTGGTAATTGAACTTAAAAATTCATTTGCATTCCCTGAAAAGCTAAATCGATTTATCTTTTTTATTTTGCGGCAAATTTAACAAAAATGTTTCGGAATATCAAAATTTTTAATTGAAAAAATTTAACCCATCTTATATCAATAGATGCTAATTTGCTTGTAATATGTTGATTGCTAATATATTATCGGTTGAAAGCGCAATATGGATTTTTCGTTTTATCCGGCTTAATACGTATCTGTGGTGTGTTTTTTTGGCGGGGCAGGGAGGTTGTTTCGCAGATTCTTTGTAACTTTGCGTTCACTTATCATCGGCTTGTTTATTGAGGGCCGAGGCCGTCATCTTCAAGTCTAAAATCATGAAGCGTGAAATCATGAACGAGGAAATTTTTGATTCTTTCGACCGGCAGCATTTGTGGCATCCCTACACTTCGACCCACAATCCGTTGCCTACATATAAAGTCAGCGAAGCGCACGGCGCCGAACTGGTGCTTGCCGATGGCCGCCGCCTCATCGACGGCATGTCGTCGTGGTGGTGCGTTATCCACGGCTATAATAACCCTGTGCTCAACGAGGCGGCAAAGCGGCAGATAGACCGTATGTCACACGTAATGTTCGGAGGACTGACGCACGATCCTGCCATCGAGTTGGGCAAGCTGTTGCTCGACATTCTGCCACCCTCGATGGAGCATATCTTCTATGCCGACTCCGGGTCGGTGGCTACCGAAGTGGCGATGAAGATGGCCGTGCAGGCGCAGGACGACCCGAAGCGCACCAACTTCGCCACAATCCTGGGCGGTTACCACGGCGACACGTGGAACGCCATGAGCGTCTGCGACCCGGTGACCGGTATGCACGGCGCCTTCGGCTCGGCATTGCCGATTCGCTACTTCGCGCCGCGTCCCAAGTGCCGTTTCCGCGACGAGTGGGACCCCGAAGACTTCGAGCCGATGCGGCAGTTGCTGCGCGAGCACGCCTCCGAACTGGCGGGCGTTATCCTCGAACCGGTAGTGCAGGGAGCCGGAGGAATGTATTTCTACCACCCGCAGTATCTCAGGGAGTTGCGCAAGGAGTGCGACCGTCTCGGAATCCTGCTGATATTCGATGAGATAGCCACCGGCTTCGGCCGCACGGGCGAGCTTTTCGCTTACACCCACGCCGGTGTGGAACCCGACATCATGCTGATAGGGAAAGGGATAACGGGGGGCTTCATGACGTTTGCAGCCGTGGCCACTTCGGCGCGTGTGGCAGAGATGATTTCATCATCGCAGGCAGGGTGCATAATGCACGGCCCGACGTTCATGGGCAATCCGCTGGCATGTGCCGTGGCGTGTGCCTCGGTGCGGCTGTTGCTCTCGCAGCCGTGGCGGCAGCGTGTGCATGAGATAGAGGAGACACTTCGCCGCGAACTCTCTGTGGCGGAATCCTGGGACGGTGTGACGGAAGTGCGCGTGCTCGGCGCCATCGGCGTGGTGCAGACCAAGACGCCGGTCGACCTTGCGCGTTTCCAGGAACTGTGTGTAGAGCGCGGAGTGTGGATTCGTCCTTTCGGGCTTAACGCCTACATCATGCCGCCATTCATGGCCGTGAGCGACGAACAGGTGGTGAAGCTCTGCCGCGAATTGCTCGGGATACTTGAAGAGATGGGGTATAAGGAATGAGCTCATCCACAGAGACATACCGCGAGCGCCTCGCGCAGCTGAAAGCGGAGGGACGGCTGCGGGCGCTCCCCGCGGCCGGCTACTTCCGTTACGACCTTTCGGACAACGACTATCTGGGTCTTGGGCGCCGCGACGACCTGCGCCGCGACTTCATGGCCCGCTGTGAAGCGCCTCTCACAGCCGCTGCGTCGCGTCTGTTGGCGCCGCGCCAGAAGGAAGCTGTTGAGCTTGAAAACACGCTTGCCGATGCTTATGGCCGTCCGGTGTTGCTCTTCAACTCCGGTTATCATGCCAACACAGGTTGTGTGTCGGCGCTTGCTGATGCCCGTACTTTAATAGTGGCCGACAAGCTGGTTCACGCCTCGATTATCGACGGCATACGCCTAAGCGGCGCCCGCTTCGTGCGCTTCCGCCATAACGATGTGCGCGGATTGGAACGCATCCTTGAAAAGGAGGGAGCAGGTTTCGATAAAGTGCTGATAGTCACCGAGTCGGTGTTCAGCATGGACGGCGACATGGCGCCGCTGCGCGGGATAGCAGAGGTGAAAGGGCGCTACCCCAACGCGTTGCTGTATGTAGACGAGGCTCACGCTTTCGGCCTCTTCGGGGAGCGCGGACTCGGGCTTGTGCGCGAACTCGGACTCGACGATGCCGTGGATGTCCTTGTAGGCACATTCGGAAAAGGAGCGGCGTCGGCCGGTGCTTTCGTGGCTGCAAGCCAGACGGTAGTGGATTATCTGCTTAACACCGCGCGGAGCTTCATCTTCTCCACGGCGTTGCCGCCGCTGTGCCACGCCTGGACGCTACGTATGCTGCAGGAAATCTTTGCCGCCGATGCCCTGCGTGCCAATCTGCGGGCAATATCCGAAAGATTCCGCCGGGGTCTCGAAGCCGTTACCGGTCAGGAGAATCCGTCGTGTTCGCAGATAGTGCCGTGGATAGTAGGGTCGTCTGAAAAGGCGGTGGAACTTTCTGCCAATTTGCGCGAACATGGTGTCAACGCTCTGCCCATTCGGCGCCCGACGGTGCCTCCGGGAACCGAAAGGATACGCTTCTCGCTCAATGCCGCGCTGACGGACCGTGATATTGATGAAATTCTCAAAGTGATAGCAACGTTATGAAAATCAGTTGGTTGAAAAGGGAGGACAATAAACGTCTGATATTGCTTTTCGGCGGATGGAGCACCGGTGAAGCGTTCTATTCCGGAATCGACGTTCCGGGGTGGGATGTGCTGCTCGGCTCCGCGTTCGACGATTATAATTTTCCGCGCGAATTGCTCGCTGGCTACGACACGGTGTATCTCTACGCATGGTCGCTGGGCGTGCACGCGGCAGCCTGGTCGCTGCGGAGCGGGGACATCACCTGTGCCTTCGCCATAAACGGCACGGAACGGCCGGTGGACGATAACCTCGGAATCCCGGCATCCATTTTCCGCGGAACTCGTGAAGGTCTCTCGCCGCGCAGTCTGCTTAAGTTTCAGCGGCGTATGGCCGGCGATGCCGAAATGTGGGAGAAAATGCAGCCGCTGCTCGAAGCCGAGCCCGACATAGAACGGCTGAAAACTGAACTGCAGCTTGTGGAGGATAACCCGAAACCGCCCCATCTCGAGTGGCGCCGCGTCTACCTCGGGGAGAAGGACCGCATTTTTCCGTATGCCAATATGGAGCGCGCCTGGAAGGAACATCCTTCGCAGCCGGAGATTTGCTCTTACCATGCCATGGGCCACTATATGCCGCTACGGAGCATAGTGCGCAATACGGCTGCCAACCTGGATCGCGTGGCACGCAATTTCCGCGAATCTCTGGAAACCTACGATGCCAATGCCGGAGTGCAGTCGCGCATAGCCTCGGAGCTGGCACGCAAGGCCGGGGAGAACCTGACGTCGGCTCCCCGCACCGTGCTGGAGATAGGGCAGGGCACAGGACTTTATACACGCCGGTATGCGCCGTTGACGTCTCCCGACGCCGCGCTCGACCTCATAGATCTTTACGAGACTCCGGTGCCCGAGGTGGAGCGCAAAATGGTTTTCCACACCGGCGACGCCGAGAAGTGGCTCCACGACGCTCCGGCCTTCCGGCGCTGGGATTTCATAACTTCGGCTTCGGCCATACAGTGGTTCTCGAACATGCGCGGATTTCTGGCGGACTGCGCGCGGCATCTCGAAAATGGCGGCCTCGTAGCGTTCTCATCTTTCGCGCCCGGCAACCTCTCGGAGTTCGACACGTTGCGACCCTCGCCGATGCTTTACGCCACGCCCGACGATATCCGCCGCTGGGCGTCGGAGTGTTTCCATGACGTGGAAGTGACCGTCGACGAGATAACCGTCGCTTTCCCGACGGCACGAGATGCCCTGCTGCACCTGCGCCTCACCGGCGTCGGCGGTTTTTCCAGCCACCGTTTCCCGCTCTCCAAGTTGCTTGCCGCCGTTCCGCAGAACGGGGAGGGACTCTACACGCTGACCTACCGCCCGCTCTACCTCATAGCGCGCAAATAACTTAGCCATAAGCGAAACAAGCGCGGACACCGTGACCGGGAAAAGGTCGGTGTCCGCGCTGAATTATCTTGGGGTATTGTCAGAATTCCACTATGAAGCAGCCGCAGGAATAGCCTCCGCCGAATACCATCAGCGCCGCGCGGTCGCCGGCCTTGAATTTGTCGCGGTTCTGTGCCAGGACGAGAGCTGCCGAAGCCGAGCCGGTATTGCCAAGTTCCTCGATGTTGTTGAGGAAATCGTCCATCGGTTTGTCGAGTTGGTGTGCCACCTGTGCCACGATGCGTTTGTTGGCCTGGTGGCAGATGAGCTTCGTGATGTCCTCCACTTTCAGCGAAGCTTGGCCGAGGGCGTGGTTCAGTGCGTATATCATGTACCGGCAGGCGTGGATGAAGACGTCGCGCCCGTTGGGCATGGTGATGCCGTCCTCCTTTGGGCGCAGTTTCACGCCGCCGGGACCGCGTCCTATGTCGCCGAGCCCCTCGGTAAAGACGGTGCTTACCTTTACATCGGTGTCCGCCGCCTTGTCTTTGGATAGGAAGAATGCCACCGCGGCGTCACCCCAGAGATGTCCGCTCTTGGGGTCCGACTCGTTGGAGTAATATGTATTCTCCTCGCTGCAGACGAGCAGGGCCTTTGTGGCTTTCCCCATGGCGAAGTACCCCTCTATGATTTCCAGTCCGTTGATGAACGAGGAGCATGCGGACGAGGCGTAGACGGCCTTTGCGCCGTGGATATTGAAGCGGCGCTGCACCTCGTGGGCCACCGTAGCCACCGTGTCGTAGGCCACGTAATGGGCCGCCACAATGAGGTCGACATCCTTGACGTCGTAGGGTAGGTGCTGCCGGGCGTCTTCCACGGCGTCGAAAGCCATGGTGTTTACATTCTCGCCGGGGGCGCATTTGGAGCGCGAGGAGATGCCCGTGCGTTGCAGGATCCATTCGCCGGTAAGACCGTTTACATCTTTGAAATAATCATTGTCTATGCGTAGTGAGGGCACATACGTCCCCATCGCGTTGATATACATATTTTTATTTCTTCTTTATGCCGTTGATAATAACGTCGCAGACACAGTGGGTGAGTCGGAATTTGTCGAGGCCTTGTTCGCGGAGGCTGTCGCGGATGTAGGAGACGTCCATACCGCCGCAGGCCAGGGTTATGACGTATGCGGTGTCGCGGATGTCTTCGATGGCGAAGATGTCTTGCTCCACGCCTTCGCGCAAGATGTAGCAGAGAATCTCTATCTCTTTCTCTGTGATGACTTTCTTGGCGCGGTCCACCTTCCTGACGTCGCGGAAGAAACCCGCGCGCAGCGAGCCGTTGCGGCCCACTATCTCCTTCATCGTCTCGAAGCGGCACACCAGATACTGTTTGAGCTTGGTTTCGGGATTCTCGTCGCGTGTGGCTATCTGGCGGAGGCGGTCCAGGAGCTGGTCGCTCTCGCTCTCTATCACGGCGTTGAAAATCTCCCGCTTGCTCTTGAAATAGGTATAAATGGTGCGTCGGCCCTTGTCCGAGGCTGAGGCGATGTCGTTCATAGTGGTGTTCTCCACGCCTTTCCGGGCGAAGAGTTGCCGTGCTACCTCGATAAATTTGTCACGCGTTTTTCTAACCATAAATATGTGTAAGCGAGTATGTTAACTGTGAGGAGAGTTTAACCGTGCCGCTTGGTGCGGCGCTTGCCGCCGGCGGCTTTAGTCTCGGAGGAGTGTGGGGTAATGGCGTTCCGGAATCGCTTTTACTGCACACTTTCTGAGATTTTGCGCAAAGTTACGTATTTATTTCGATATGGCAATAGAAAAACGGAAAAATTTTTTCGATGATTTTTGTCATTGAATCTGTAAAGTGCTGTAATATAGAGATATAAAATGAATTAACAAAAATAAACAGATAGGTTAAACATTTTTAACATAATTTTTATGGTGAAAAATTTGGTCAGTCCGGAAAAAGGCAGTAACTTTGCACCGCAAATGACACCGCGGGGTGGAGCAGTGGTAGCTCGTTGGGCTCATAACCCAAAGGTCGCAGGTTCGAGTCCTGCCCCCGCCACTAACGAAGGCCGAAGTTTTTCGGCCTTTTTTATTTGTCTAACAATCAGGTTCTTGCAGCGATGGACGTAGTGTACGAAGACAACCATATAATAGTGGTCAACAAAAAGCCCGGCGAAATAGTGCAGGGCGACAAAACCGGCGATAAACCCCTCTCCGAGATGGTGAAAGAATATCTCAAAGAGAAATACAATAAGCCCGGAAACGTGTTCTGCGGCGTGGTGCACCGTATAGACCGCCCCGTCGGCGGACTCGTTATCTTCGCAAAGACTTCCAAAGCGCTGACGCGCCTCAACGACATGCTGCGCAAAGGGGAAATACATAAAACCTATTGGGCGCTCGTAGAGGGTAAACGCGACTTGCCGGAAGGGCGCCTCACCGATTATCTCGTCTCCGACGGACGGCTCAACAAGACGTTCCGCGCGCGGCCGCGCGACAAGGACCAGAAGAAATGCGTGCTCGAATACAGCACCGTGGCAGTAGGGGAACGCTACACCTTGCTCGAAGTGAAACTGCTCACCGGGCGCAAGCACCAGATACGCGCCCAGTTGTCCCTTTCCGGAACACCGATAAAGGGCGACCTGAAGTACGGTGCGCGCCGCAGTAACCACGACGGCAGCATCTCGCTTCTGGCTCGCCGCATAGAGTTCATCCACCCCGTCTCTAAACAGCCCATAGATCTCCAAGCCGTCCCGACTCCCGAAATGCAGAAAATCCTCGGAGCAGAGTAGGGACATTATATACTTATAGGTTGAGCAGTAAATATAAATGTGCATTTTGCGGTAGAAAGAATTGCGCCAGCGCTTTCTGACGGAAAAATATGCCTCCTGACGGAGGCGCTGACGCAATTCGGACTACAGTAAAATGCACATTTACTTACTTTGCTTATTATAACAGAATGCACAGATATTTACTGTGTTTAGTATAATTATCTTGCTCTAATTGTTACCAACTATTTAATTATGTTAAAAACTAATAAATTAATTGTGTAACTAATTTTTTAGTTTTAACTTTGCGCTGTAACTATTCGCTTACGATTATGAAAGATAGTGATAATGATATTATTTCACGGGAAGAGGAAGCGCGCCAAGGCGCTAATTCGCGGAAGCCGGGTGCTTCCGGCTCGCTTTCACCCGAGGTAGAAGGGGGGGACGGTCACCGTGGCGCAAGGTCGCCGAAGCGTGGTGCCATCAAGGCGCTGTCGCCTAAGGAAGAGGCTATTATGTCGTGCTTCTGGCAGCAGGGGCCTATGTTTGTGCGCGAGGTGGTGGAGATGCTTCCCGAGCCGAAGCCTCACTTCAACACCGTCTCCACTTTCGTGCGCTCACTGGAAGCCAAAGGCTGGCTTTCGCATGAGCAGATCGGCAACTCTTACCGCTATTTCTCCACTTCCGACGGTTCGGAATACCGCGACCGTTCCCTCAAAGGGCTGGTCAACCGTTTCTTCGGCAATTCCTACCTGGGATTTGTCTCGGCTCTCGTTTCGGAGGAGAAGATAACCACCGACGAGCTCCGCGAACTCATTGAGAAAATAGAATCGCAACGCACCGGGGAGGGGTGACCGCCATGTCCGATGTAATAATTTACCTCATCGAGAGCGCGGTGGTGATGACGTTCCTTTACCTCGCGTACAAATGGCTGATGGCAGGCAGCACGTTCCATGCCTTCAACCGCACCGTGTTGCTGCTCGTTTACGCCATGTCGTGGCTGTTGCCGGCGCTCTTGCCGCTGATGGTCAGCGTTGATTCGCCGACGGTCGAAGTCGGCTTTCCTTTAGTAGCGATAGGTGACAACGCTCCGTCAGGCGCTGTTCAGGAGTCAGGTTTCTCCATCCATTGGCCGTCGGTGGTAAAGTGGCTTTACCTTTGCGGTGCGGCAGTTGCCGCGGCGTTTACGCTGGTCGGCGCGGTGAAGCTTTTCCGGTTGATATCAGGCGGAGAGAAAGAGCGCTGCGAAGGATATACGCTGGTGATAAATGATAAAGCGCCGTCGCCGCTGAGCTGGGCGCGGTTTGTAGTGGTGCGTCCCGGCGATCGTGACGAGGATTTCGACATGGTGCTGGGCCACGAGCTACGGCACAAGCGGTTGTGGCATTGGATAGACCTGATACCGGCGCAGCTGACCGCCGTATTGCAGTGGTTCAGTCCGGCGGCGTGGCTTATGATGCGCGAGCTGAAGTTGGTGCATGAGTTCCAGGTAGATGGCGCCGTGGACGCTTCGCGCCGCGTGGAATATCAGATGATGTTATTAAAAAAGACCGTCGGCAGCAGTTTCCCGACCATTGCCGACAGTCTGAATCACAGTCAAATAAAAACACGTATAACTATGATGATGACAAAAAAATCAAAAGGAATCCGCCGCATGACGGCGATGATGCTTCCGGCTGCCGGAGCATTGGCACTCTTGGTGCTCTCACAACCCGTGGTTGCCGACTCACTCGGAAGCCTGAGCCCGGCCGACCAACCGGCCATGACCTCCTTAACAGTTGGCAAAGTTACGAAAATTTCTGTTAACGGGCAAATTTCCGCCACCGACGAGCATGCAGCCGTTGCCGAAGAAACCCTCTTTGACCACGCTTCCGAAGAACCCGCTACAGTGGAAACCGAAGGAGGGACAGCGGCTCTGGAGGAAGCCGCTTCAGAGACCGCAGACTTGAATCCGGCCTACTTCGTGGACGACAAACTGTTCACCGGTTCTATCTTGGATATTTCCCCGGAGGACATCGTGACGATGAACATCGTGAAGAACGACCCCGCTTATCCCCAGGGCAAAATCATGATTTACACCAAGCAGGGCGGTAAAGCGCCCGAAAAGGCTGTAGCGGCGGCAGAGAAAATAGCCGAGTACAAAGGGGGTATGCAGGCGCTCCTGAAGTTTATGAACGACAACATCAAGTATCCTAAGGACGTGCAGTTGGAGAAGACGGAGCGGGTGATCGTTCAGTTTGAAATATGCCCGGACGGCAGTGTCCGCAACGCCAGGATTATGAAAGGGAGTTCAAGCCCAGAGTGCGATGCCGAAGCTCTCAGGATAGTAAACCTTTCGTCCGGCAACTGGATTCCGGCCGAAAACGACGGTAAACCCGTTGCCTCGAAGTTCACGATTCCTATTTCTTTCAAAAGCACGAAGTAATAATAATCCGATACTGTTTCTTTGAGTGTGTCTGATGCGGGACACTAAAAAAGGGACCCGTCC
>ERZ791923.1390-NODE-1390-length-26955-cov-3.866654_pt1 | contig 26955 bp, 20 predicted proteins | sample MGYA00510133_ERZ791923 | MGnify/ENA primary metagenome ERZ791923 (study PRJEB30046, sample SAMN00792106) | human gut metagenome | study: EMG produced TPA metagenomics assembly of the A metagenome-wide association study of gut microbiota in type 2... | reverse complement strand
TCGGCAACTGCGATACGCTGCTCTTTCTGGGCGGCAAGGAAAAGACCACGCTGAAGGAGATGGAAGAACTGCTGGGCAAAGAAACGATTGATACGGTGCGCCCAGATAGGGCGTTGAGCAAAGTAGTGTAAGGCACTACCCCGTAAGATAACACGGGAAACAACCTGCCTGACCGAAAGGCGAAAGCTGAAACGGGAACACAGCACGGCAGGAAAGCAGTAAGTCACCTAAAGATAACTTGGTGCGACTGAACTGCAATGTTAAGTGGATATGAGGCTTAAGTTGGGTTTACTGAACGCAAGTTTCTAATTTCTGTTATCGGTCAGACGGAGGAAAGTATCTGTAACCTCTGGCACACTGGCGATTGGCTATAGGTGTCAATCAATCGGTTATCAAAAACGGTGTGCAATCTGTAGGAGAACCTATGGCAAGGAAACGAAAGCGGAGACCGACAATCCACATTTGCCTATGCTCAACGCTAACTGGGGATGCCCTAAACAGGAACGCCAACCGAAGGAGGTGAAAATTCGGCTATGGCTGTAGAGCCTGAAAATCCTGCATGGGCACGGAACGCCCGTAGTAGTCCGAGAGGGGTAATGACCCTCACATGGCGAAGGGGCGTAGTTATTGTGTACTAAAAGAAAAGTTGATTAGGGAGGAAAACCTCAAAATGCAACCAACAACCGAAATTTTAGCAAGAATCAGTAGAAACTCACTCGCAAATAAAGATGAAATTTTCACCAGACTGTATCGCTATATGCTGAGGTCAGACCTGTATTTTCTGGCATATAAAAATCTGTATGCCAACAACGGTGCCGCAACTAAGGGTGCAAACGATGACACGGCAGATGGATTCAGCGAAGCCAAAATCGCAAATATCATCCAAAGGCTTGCTGATGAAACCTATCAGCCCACACCCGTCAGAAGAACCTATATCAAGAAGAAGAACAATCCCAAGAAAAAGCGGCCTCTGGGAATCCCGACATTCACAGATAAGCTGGTACAGGAAGTTCTGCGGATGGTTCTCGAAGCGGTGTATGAGCCTGTTTTCTTGCCAGTTTCCCATGGATTCAGACCCAAAAGGAGCTGCCATACTGCACTGAAATCCTTAAAAATGGAGTTTAATGGTATGCGTTGGTTCGTGGAGGGTGACATCAAAGGGTGCTTTGACAATATCGACCACAGCGTTCTTGTAGGCTTGATTCATAGCAAAATCAAGGATGCCCGGTTGATAAAGCTGATTTACAAATTTCTAAAGGCTGGATATTTGGAGGATTGGAAATATCACAAAACCTACAGTGGTACTCCACAGGGCGGTATCATTTCTCCGCTCCTTGCCAACATCTATCTGCATGAGTTGGACAAATTTGTAATGAAGCTGAAAAGCGAATTTGATACCCATGGGCAAGAACCTGTCAGGACAGAATATCGCCTCCTAAGCAATGACCTCCAGAAACTTTCCTATCACATCGGCAGACGCTCCGGGGCAGAAAGAGAACAATTGCTTTCCGAATACAACGAAAAGCGGAAGCTCATGCTGAAAATGCCCTGTACAGCTCAGACAAAAAAGTGCATCAAGTATATCCGCTATGCGGATGACTTTATTCTCTGTGTGAAAGGAAGTCAAGAGGACTGCCAGTGGATAAAGAGTAAACTTTCTGAGTTTATCCGTGAAACCTTAAAGATGGAACTCAGCGAAGAAAAAACACTCATAACTCACAGCAGCGAAAGGGCAAGATTTTTGGGGTACGATGTTCGTGTTCGCAGAAGCAGCATTATCAAGCATGGTGGGCCGGGCAAAAAGACAAAACGCACCCTCAACAATTCCTGTGAACTGTCTATCCCATTCGATGATAAGATTCACAGCTTCATTTTCGCCAAGGAAATTGCGATACAGAAACCGGACGGGAAACTCATGCCTGTCCGCCGTAAATCTCTTTTGCGACTCACAGATTTGGAAATCGTTTCTGCCTACAATGCGGAATTACGGGGAATCTGCAACTACTATGGAATTGCCAGCAATTTTTATAAACTGTGCTACTTTTCCTATCTCATGGAATACAGTTGCCTCAAAACCCTCGCAAGTAAGCATAAATGCACCATATCCAAGGTGGTTGAGAAGTTCAAAGACCGCAACGGAGAATGGGGAATCCCCTACGAAACCACAACGGGGCAAAAACGATGCTATTTTGCAAAATACTCCGATTGCAAGGATAAGGCCAATCCGACGGACATCGTATGCAATGCTGCGGTGGAGTACGGATATTCCCGAACAGCCTTGGAGCAGAGATTGAAAGCAAAGGTCTGTGAGCTATGCGGTACGACCGAGAGCGATTGTTACGAAGTTCACCATGTCAACAAGCTCAAAAACCTTAAGGGCAAGCAGGCATGGGAGGTTGCAATGATTGCAAAACGGCGTAAAACGCTGGTTGTGTGCAAAAAATGCCATGTTGCAATCCACAACCAGTGAGTAACTACTGACCGAACGATAACAGAGCCGGATACATTGAGAGATGTAAGTCCGGTTCCCGGAGAGGGTGGTGCAAACCTACCATAGTAATATGGCAAGGCGGTGCCTCCCTACTCCACTTCAATACCGGCGAAAACCGCGGACGCGAGGTTTCTCATTCCCTGAATTATCAGAAACTCGGCAAGTCGCTGATGTCGGTTGACGAATTAGCGGTGATGGACGGAGGCAAATGCATCCTCCAACTACGGGGTGTTCGCCCCTTCCTATCGGATAAATATGACATCACCGCGCATCCAAACTATAAATATCTGTCCGATGCCAATTCTAAAAACGCTTTTCACATCGAGAAATACCTGTCGCGTCAGCTGAAACTCAGGCTGGAAGAAGAATTCGCCGCCATTGAAGTGGATGTCAGCGATTCTCCGGAGGACGAAGAAGCGTTTCTGGAAGAATGGACGGATGAAAATAAACTGGAGGCTGCTGATTACGGTGGTCTGTTCTAACAAAGGAGGATACGATATGGCTTTTTTCGCAAGCGCGGTTACTGTACTGCAGACACTCGTGGTCGCCATCGGGGCCGGTCTCGGCATTTTGGGCGTGATTAACCTGCTGGAAGGATACGGGAATGACAATCGTGCGACACGTTCGTAAGTGAAAAGCTTACGCACAAAGTCGAAGGGCATGTAGCCCAAAACTTTGGAGAACTGATATTCCGATGGGTGAAATGAAAGGGTAACGCCTTGAAGCGCCCGCCTAATACTCCGAATGGCAGGAAGTCCATGCAGCGGATTTCCCCCAATGTTATAGAGCTCGGTGAAGTCGGCAGAGAGCAGCCGTAAATCCGGTTTTCAGACCGAACACGAAATCTGTCCAGCGGTGGATGGTGCTGCCTATATGCCGGGGTTCGGATGCCCATGGTTAGAATGTATGAAAATACTGACAAATTTCCGAATGTACAAGTCTAAACGCTGATACTGTCGAAAGGCAGTACACCTTACACGGTGGTGTCTGTGGATGAGTAAAATTGGTTGTTATGAAAGTCCATGTATCGTTACAGGCGGTACGGTCATCAATGACCAGATACAGGCTTAGAGGAAAGACCTAAAGGTGTCCCATGATAGGAATATCGGAACGTGGAAAGCTGGGAACACGGAGGCAGTTGCAGCCTGTGAAGTGTTGGATGGAAATACCTTCGTGAGAGGGCAATAACCATTCTTTATCCCAGTGAGAGTAGTGGCATGGTACCTGCGAAGCCGTGAATAAGTAAGCGGTGGAGGGACGGCCACAAGTCGAATTCAGAAAAGAAAAACAAGACACAACAAACACAGCTTCGAGTATGACAAAGAAAATCCAAACCGAAAGGAGAGGGTGCCTGTGTTGACTTCGGAGCAGCAGGAAAGAAAACGGAAGAAAAGAAAAATCCGCAACTCTGAGTATTACGATATGGAAATCGTTTTTGACGGTCTGTACGCCAAAAGCAGAGATGGAAAACTCTTTACCCACCTCATGGAAATCATTGAGAGGGAAGAAAACATCAAGCTTGCCTATCGGACAATCAAAATGAATTCCGGCAGTAATACCGCTGGTGTGGACAGGCGGACAATAAAAAACCTCATGGAATTAAGCGAGGAAGAATATGTCCGGCTGATACGAAAACAATTCAGCAATTATCACCCACGCCCCGTCCGGCGTGTGGAGATTCCAAAGCCCAATGGAAAAATGCGTCCACTGGGGATTCCTACGATTGTGGATCGTATTGTACAGCAATGCGTTTTGCAGGTCATGGAACCCATTTGCGAAGCAAAGTTCAGCGAAAACTCAAACGGTTTTCGTCCGAATCGCTCTGCCGAAACAGCAATCGCACAATGTATGCGGCTGATACAGGTACAGCTTTGTATCATGTTGTAGACCTCGATATAAAGGGGTTCTTTGATAACATCAACCACACCAAACTGATACGTCAAATATGGGCATTGGGAATCCGAGATAAGAAGCTGCTGTGCATTCTCAAAGAAATGCTAAAAGCACCGATTATTATGCCAAACGGCGAAAAAGTGTACCCCCAAAAGGGTACTCCGCAGGGAGGAATCTTGTCGCCGTTGCTTGCGAATATCGTATTGAACGAACTGGACTGGTGGATCGCTTCCCAATGGGAAGAAATGCCCACAAAAACAGCGTTCAAAACGAAAAATAACGTGCAGGGCACGAAAATCAAAAGCCATACTTATAGGGCGTTGCGCACAAGCAAACTGAAGGAAATGCATGCAGTCAGATACGCAGATGATTTCAAAATCTTCTGTACATCCCACGAGGAAGCTGTCAGAGCCTACAAAGCCACAGAAATGTGGTTAAAGGATAGGTTGGGGCTGGATATCAGTCCTGATAAATCCAAAATCGTGAATCTGAAACGGCAATATTCTGAATTTCTCGGGTTTAAGCTGAAAGTTCGTAAAAAGGGCAGGAAATACGTTGTTCGGTCTCACATGAGCAACAAAGCATATCAAAAAGCGCATGAAAAGCTTTCGGAAGAAGTGAAGAAACTGGCTCATGCCTCAGAAGATGCACAGTTCATACAACTGCAAAAGTACAACTCTGTGGTTGCCGGCCTTCACGAATACTACGGTATAGCAACGGAAGCGTCACACGATTTCGGAAGGTTGGCTTTTGATATCAACAAACAGCTCCGAAACAGACTGAAAGGCGACTTGTCCAAAACGGGTTATCTCAAAGATGGGTTTATCAAGCAGAAATATGGGCAAAGCAGGCAGCTTAGATTTCTTCATAAGCGGCCTGTCGTCCCAATCGGATATGCGAGGCCAAAGAATGCCCAACACAAAAGAAAGGCAGTTAACAAGTATACGCCGGAAGGTCGGAAACTGATTCATAAGAATCTGCAAATCGACACTGGCACAATGCTATGGGTCATGCGAAATCCGGTCAGGGGCAGAAGCATAGAGTATGCGGATAACAGGATTTCGCTGTATGCGGCACAATACGGAAAGTGTGCGGTCACGGGAAAAGTTATGGCTCCCCATGATATACACTGCCACCATAAAGTGCCTGCCAGCAAAGGCGGAACAGATGAATACGCAAATCTGATACTGATATGCAAAGATGTGCATACCATCCTCCACGCATCCCAAAGCCTAACAATCGAGAAACTACTCAATTTCCTGAATCTTGAACCAAAGCAGTTAGCAAAGCTAAACAAACTTCGTACTCTGGCAGAAATGCCACCCATTATTCTTTGAATTGAATGCTGTAACGAAGTGTGTAAGTTGTGTTTGAAGCCCTGGACGGCTGAATTCGATGGCGCGCCGAGTGCGATGAAAGTCGCACGCTCGGTGCAGAGTGGGGGAAAATCCGGCGATGATCTCAAAGGATTACCTATCACTATCCGGCGCAAAATCCCAGGGAATTAAGCAGCTCATGGCTGGCGGCGGTGTCGCGCTGATTGGCACCACGCTGGTGCCGCTGCTCTCCGGCCTCTTTGGGTAAGAAGAGATGCCGTGGGAAAGGATAATATTCAACTCGAGCTTTCCTATGAAATAATTTGACTTGTAACTTAAAATATGTTACAATTTAAAAAGACTTTCGAGGAGGTGCGGCGATGGAAATGCAAGCGTATCTTGAAAAGGTGCTTCACCGTGAAGTGCAGCTGACAGCCTATGATGATATTGCAAAGCTGCCGCTGATTTATCGCAGCACTGTCCGGCTTCATGTTCTGAACATAGATAAACAGGCGTGTCTGCTGATTGAACCTCTGGAAACCATGGCGTTGCCGGATTTGCGCAAGTGTTGTAAGCAGACAGAACGTCTCACCGGGATGCCCTGTGCTTTGTATCTGCATACGCTCAGCTATTATGCCAAAGAAAGCCTGCTGAGGGAAGGTATCGCTTTTGTGTGGGAAAATCATCAACTGTATTTGCCTTTCATGGGTGTGCTGCTGAATTCTTGCGATGAGCGCCAGTTGAACCCCTGCTCCCAAATTTCTTTCATGACACAAAAACTTCTTTTGAAGGCGCTGTATGAAGTGTGGAACGGGACAACCGTCACACAGGCTGCCGAAGCGTTGGGCGTGTCAAAAATGACGATTAGCCGCTGCTTTGACGAAATTGAAGTGCTGGAATTGCCCATTTTGCAGGTAAAGAATCGAGCAAGAAAGCTGTATGCTGCTCCTGATAAGCGTGCTATGTGGCAGATCATTCAGCCTGTCCTGCGGAATCCTATCATTAAGGAATTCCGACTGGCTGAGATTCCACAAGCTGACCTGCCTCTGAGCGGTCTTTCCGCACTGGCAGAATATTCTATGTTGACAGATAATCCTTATCCGACTGTAGCTTTTGAAAAAGTGCAAATACAGGAACTGAATCCCAACGCATGGAAGCAAGTGCCACAGATAGAACAGCCGGTATGCGTTGCGCATGAAGTTGGCTATCTATTGCCGTTTGGCAATCACAATGCCATCGACCCACTCTCTGCCGCGCTGATGCTGACGGAAGAAGATAAAACAGATCCCCGCGTAGAAACATCATTGAACGAAATGTTGGAGGAATACGTATGGTAAAAGGGCTTGATGTTTTTCATGAGTACTTTCATGGATACGCCGATCAGTATGTTCTTATCGGCGGTGCCGCGTGCAGCATCTCGTTTGAGGAACAGGACGCTGCTTTTCGAGTCACAAAAGACCTGGACATGGTGTTAATTGTCGAAGCACTTACCGCTTCCTTTGGTACGCGCTTCTGGCAGTTTATCCGTGATGGCGGTTATCAAAATCGAGCCCGTAGCAATGGCAAACCTCAATTCTTCCGTTTTGACAAACCAGCCGATTCACGCTTTCCAAAGATGATCGAACTGTTTTCCCGTACTGACTGGCTGCTGAACGAAGGTGCAGGTTTAACGCCTATCCATATAGATGACAGCGTTTCAAGTCTTTCAGCGATTCTGCTGAATGACGCTTACTATCAAGCTCTGCTGAATGGACGGAATGTGATCAATGGGCTGTCCATCTTGCGTCCTGAGTGGCTGATTCCCTTCAAGGCAAAAGCATGGCTTGATCTCCGTGACAAGGTTGGAACGGATTCAGCAGACATCAAAAAGCACCGAAATGATATCATTCGTCTGGCATCTGAACTGATACTAAAGCCAGTCAGCTTACCCGATGAGATCAGGAACGATATGGTCACGTTTATTGACGCCTTTGATGTAACGGAAACAGAACTAAAGTCACTGAGGATAAGGGGCGTAACCGCTGAACAGATCAAAACAGTTTTGAAAACGAACTATATTGGTTAACACTTGGAAAATGCACGCGCACGAGCCTGTGCTTTTCGGCGGCCAGAACTGATAAACAATCAGCTCTGGCTATTTTTCTGCCTTTTTTCAGACACGGAGAAAAGGCAACGCATCATTTGTGCATTTCGAGGAGGGATGCCCATTGAACTTCATCTGGGACAAGATTACCGAATGGCTGAAGGGGCTGCTGGTCAGCGGCATTATGAGCAATCTGTCCGGCTTATTTGATTCGATCAATACCCGTGTGGGCGAAGTCGCGGCGACTATCGGTACGACACCGCAGGCATGGAACAGCAGCATTTTCCAGATGATTCGCACACTGTCAGAGAATGTCGTTGTCCCCATCGCGGGAATCATCCTGACGTTCGTGATGTGCCTGGAACTGATTCAGCTGCTGATTGACCGCAACAACCTCCATGACTTTGAGACGTTCATTTTCTTCAAGTGGATTTTCAAAACGTTCTGCGCAGTACTCATCGTAACCAACACATGGAATATCGTGATGGCCGTTTTTGATGTGGCGCAGCATGTTGTCAATCAGGCTTCCGGCATCATCATCGGCGATACGGCCTTGGATGTGACCGCGCTGATGGGCAATATGGAGCAAGCGCTGATGGAGATGGACGTCGGCCCGCTGTTTGGGCTTTGGTTCCAAAGCTCCCTGATGGGGATTATCGCGTGGGTGCTCAGCATCTGCATCTTCATCATCGTGTATGGACGTATTATCGAGATCTATATGGTCACCTCTGTAGCGCCGATTCCGATGGCAACCATGGTGAACCGCGAATGGGGACAGATGGGCAATAACTATCTGCGCAGTCTGTTCGCGCTTGGGTTTCAGGCTTTTCTCATCATGGTCTGCGTGGCCATCTATGCGGTACTGGTGCAGGGCATCAGCGTCGGAAATGATATTGGTGCCGCGCTGTGGACGTGTATCGGCTATACGGTTTTGCTCTGCTTCACCCTGTTTAAGTCCTCCAGTGTCGCAAAATCTATTTTTAATGCCCACTAATCATCACGCAGAACACGGAGAAGAAAATGAACAAACAGCACAAGAACCGCCAGTACACGGTGTGCTTTGCTTCCGTGGGCGCGGTAAACGCGGCGGCCTTAGCGCCCAGCCCCCGAAAGCAGCCTAAGCGGGAACATCCGCTTCGCCGCAGAAAGCCCAAACGGCAGGGCAGCAGAAACCAGACCGGCAAGCGACTGCCCATGATGACATCCGAAAAGCGGTTCGTGAACCGGCTCCGGTGGGCTGAACACCACGGAAAGGAAGCAAATCAATGGCCTATGTCCCTGTCCCCAAGGATTTGACGCGCGTCAAGTCCAAATTTCTTTTCAACCTGACTAAACGTCAGGTCATCTGCTTCGGTCTGGGTGCGCTCGCGGGCGTGCCCTTTTTCTTTCTGACAAAAGACGCGCTAGGCACCAGTATGGCTGCCATGCTGATGATTGTCCTGATGCTGCCGTTTTTTATGTTCGCCATGTTCGAGCGGCACGGCCAGCCGCTGGAAGTGCTGCTCAGGCATTTCATTCAGGCACGCTTTATCAAGCCCCGGACGCGCGTTTTTCAAACCGATAACTTTTACGCGACCATCGACCAAAATATCCGATACCGCCGGGAGGTGCAAAAAATTCTTGAAAACCAAAGAAAAAGAAAAAATCAAACTGACAAAGGCTGAGAAAAAGCAGCTGCGGGCACTGATGCGCCAAAGGCAGCAACAAAAGAAAGGTCCCTACACCGCGCAGGAAACCATTCCATATCAGCGGATGTGGCCGGATGGTATCTGCCGTGTCACCGATCGCTATTACACCAAAACCATCCAGTTTCAGGACATCAATTACCAGCTGGCGCAGAATGATGACAAGACCTCCATCTTTGAAGGCTGGTGTGATTTTCTCAATTACTTTGACAGCGGGATTCATTTGCAGTTCTCGTTCCTGAATCTGACCGCGAACGCGGAAACCTTTGAGCAAAGCGTTCTGATTCCCGACCGGGACGACGGCTTCAATGATATCCGGCACGAATACGCGCAGATGCTTCAGGAGCAGCTGGCGAAAGGCAACAATGGTCTGACCAAGAGCAAGTACCTGACCTTTGGGGTGGACGCGGAGAATTACAAAGCAGCCAAGCCGCGTCTGGAACGCATTGAGATGGATTTGCTCAACGGTTTCAAGCGGCTGGGAGTGGCCGCCGCGCCGCTGAATGGTCAAGATCGGCTGAAGCTGCTGTATGATCTGTTCCACATGGACAATCAGACGCCGTTCCTCTTTGACTGGAAGTGGCTTGCGCCATCGGGGCTGTCCACTAAGGATTTCATCGCGCCTTCGAGCTTTGATTTCCGAGGAAAGCACAGCTTCGGCATGGGCAGCAAGTATGGCGAAATCAGCTTCTTCTCCATTCTGGCTTCCGACCTGAACGACCGCTGCCTGGCGGACTTTCTTGCCATGGAATCATCACTTGTGGTCAGCTTCCATGTGCGGGCTATTGACCAGACCGCCGCCATCAAGGACATTAAGCGGAAAATCACCGACCTGGATAAAATGAAGATTGAAGAACAGAAAAAGGCCGTCCGTTCCGGCTATGATATGGACATTCTTCCCTCTGATCTGGCGACTTATGGCGGCGAGGCCAAGAAACTGCTGGAAGATTTGCAAAGCCGCAACGAGCGCATGTTTCTCATTACCTTTCTGGTTATGAACACCGCGGACAGCAAAAAGCAGCTCACGTTGAACGTGAAGCAGGCGCAGAGTCTCGCGCAGCAGCACAACTGTCAGCTGATTCCGCTGGACTATCAGCAGGAAGCCGGCATGGTTTCCTGCCTGCCGCTGGGCTATAACACAATACCGATTCAGCGCGGTCTGACGACATCGTCAACCGCGATTTTTATGCCCTTCACGACGCAGGAGCTGTTCCAAACCGGCCATGAAGCCCTGTATTACGGTCTCAACGCGCTGTCCAACAACCTGATTATGGTGGATCGCAAATCACTGAAAAACCCGAACGGTCTGATTCTGGGCACACCGGGTTCCGGCAAGTCTTTCTCAGCCAAACGTGAAATGGCGAATGTGATGCTGCTGACGAATGACGATGTGATCATCTGCGACCCGGAAGGCGAGTACTACCCACTGGTCTATAAGTTTGGCGGGCAGGTCATTCGGATTTCGCCAACCAGCACGAATTATATCAACCCCATGGACATCAACCTCAACTACAGCGATGATGACAATCCATTATCCCTGAAATCAGACTTTATTCTGTCCCTGTGCGAGCTGATTGTCGGCGGCCGAGATGGTTTGCAGCCTATCGAAAAGACGGTGATCGACCGTGCGGTCCATATTGTGTATCAGCCGTATCTCAACCATCCCACGCCGGAAAATGTGCCGATTCTGGAAGATCTGTACAATGCCCTCCGCGCGCAGGAAGAAAAGGAAGCGCAGACGCTGGCTACCGCCCTTGAAATCTATGTCACCGGTTCACTGAATGTATTTAACCATCGAACCAATGTGGACGTGAATAATCGTATGGTCTGCTATGACATCAAGGAGCTGGGCAAGCAGCTGAAAAAGCTGGGTATGCTCATTGTGCAGGATCAGGTATGGGGCCGCGTCACGGCAAACCGTAGTGAGGGAAAATCCACCCGATACTACATGGACGAATTCCATTTGCTGCTGCGCGAGGAACAAACAGCGGCCTACTCCGTGGAAATCTGGAAACGCTTCCGCAAATGGGGCGGCATCCCGACAGGCATCACGCAGAACGTGAAAGATCTGCTCGCCAGTCAGGAGGTTGAAAATATCCTTGAAAACTCGGATTTCATCTACATGCTGAATCAGGCTTCTGGCGACCGCGAAATTCTCGCGCGAAAACTGGGCATTTCGCCGCATCAGCTGTCCTATGTGACTCAAAGCGGCGAAGGTGAAGGGCTGCTGTTCTACGGCAATGTCATTCTGCCCTTCCGCGATCACTTCCCGAAAAACACGGAACTCTATCGCCTGATGAGCACCAAGCCCAGTGAAATCAATCTTTCCTGACGAGGAGGCAGCTCATGGAAGCATCACGGAACCGAGATTCTCCCAAACTTCAGTTTTCCAAGGAAGAGAGCGCGCGGCTGGTGCTGGAAAAGAAGAAAGCGAAAGTCGAAAAGGCGGCAAAACAGCTGGAACACGCTGAACGAAAAATCAGAAAGCAGCGTCGTCTCGTGCTGACTCAGGAAGAAATGATCGCGGAAAATCAGGCAAGTCCCATATCCGCTCCGGCTTCTTCTGAAAAAGCCTCCGCGAAGAAAAAAACGGTTCGGCTGCACTTCGAGGAGCATCCAACTCAACCGCCTTCCCAAACCCAGCATCCGGCGCGACAGACTTTGCGCGCTGCCCATGATGCGCTTCATCAACAGGTTTCAGAAGCCAATGAAGACGATAACGCTGCTGTCCATGCTGTCCTGAAAGCGGATGACATTCAAGAAAGCGTCTTGCGGGCTGGTGAACATGCCTATCATGCCCATGCGCTTCGTCCCTACAAACAGGCCGCGGCATCGGAACGCAAGCTGGAAAGGGCTCAAACGCAATACCAAAAAACGCGGCAACGGGTAAAAAATCCATCATTCACCAGCAATCCCTTCTCCAGATGGCACCAGAAACGCGCCATCCGAAAAGCATACGCGGCGGAAAAGTCGGCGCGGAACGCGGCAAGTCGGACAGAACAAATCACTACGACCGCTGGAAACACGGCAAAAAAGCTGTCAGGGTACTTTACCCGTCATCCGACAGCGCTGGCCATGATCGCGCTGGCCGCGATGCTGCTTCTCGTGATGAGCAGTTTGCAGTCCTGCACGCCGCTGGCGCAGTCCGTGCTGCAATCTGTCATCATCGGCACGTATCCCGCGGAAGAGGAAGACGTGAAAGCCGCCGAACGCGCCTATGCCGCGCTGGAAAAACAGCTCGCGGATGAAATGACGCACTATGACCGCGACCATCCGGAATACGACGAGGTGCTGGTGGATGCCGATGAAATCTGGCATGACCCTTATGTGCTGATCGCGATCATCTCGGCGGTCTATGACGGGCAGCCGTGGACGCTGGATACCGCGATGCCAGTGATTGAAAAGTACTTCCAGCTGCAGTATGTCGTGACGCCATCCGTGACCACGGAGACCCGCTACCGAACGGAAACAAAGCGCCAGATGAACCCGAAAACGGGGAAAATGGAAACCGTAACGGTTCGTGTCCCGTACCGCTACAAGACTTGTCATGTCCGATTGGAGAATAAAGACCTCTCGCACCTGCCAGTCGTCAGCATGAGCCATCATACCATGGGCATGTACGCGCTGTATATGGCAACCCACGGCAATATGGAGGGCATTTTCGCGAGTAATCCCTACGCAAGGCCGCTGAAAGACCCGATGCTCTACGATATTCCGGAGGAAACACTGAACGCAGATCCCACATTCGCCGCGCTCATGGAGGAAGCCAAAAAGTACATCGGCTATCCCTACGTCTGGGGCGGCGCGTTGCCTGAAACCAGCTTTGACTGTTCGGGCTTCGTGAGCTACGTGTTCACACACAGCGGCGTGTACAATACCGGCCGCCTTGGCGCGAAAGGGCTTCGAAGTCTGTGCGAAAAGGTTCCCAATGACCAGGCCAAGCCCGGTGATGTCGTCTTCTTCGAGGGAACCATGGGCGATGACGTGAGCGGCATTACGCATTGCGGCCTTTATGTCGGCAACGGCATGATGATCCACTGCGGATCGCCCATTGGATTTGCCGATCTGAATGACGCCTACTGGCGGCAGCATTTTCACTCCTTCGGCAGAATGCCCGGTCTTTGAGATTTGCAACAGGGAGTCCACTGAAACGGACTCCTTTTTTACTGCCTACAGAAAGGAATAAAAAACAATGAATATGATGTTTCATCGCGCCAGAACAGAACGTGATGCCCTGAACATTGCCAAGGAAGTGCTCGCCGCCATTCTGGTACTGCTCCTTCTTTCAGCCTTCCTGCCGGCGCACGCGGAGGAAGATACGGAAACGGATGATTTCTTCGGTCTTGATGTCATTCTGGAAGACCCGGAATATTTTCTGTTTGATGAGCCTGAAGATGAGATTCCTGTCATTACCTCGGTTGGCAGGAGCAACGTCAAGGTGGCTGGCGTCAAGTCCAAGCATCAGCTGGTGCAGTACACCATTCCCGAAACACTGCTCCGGGCGGACGAGAACTTTCTGGCCCTGATGATGGAGGCGGAGAAATACATCGGCTATCCCTATGTGTATGGCGGCAGCAAACCTTCTTCTGGCTTCGACTGTTCCGGCTTCGTGTGCTGGGTGTACCGCGAATCCGGCGTGTATGATACCGGCCGCGTCGGCGCGAAAGGGCTCTATTCGCTGTGTTCTGTCATTGAGCGCGAAGAAGCCCGCCCTGGAGATCTGGTTTTCTTTGAGAAAACGATGGGTACTGATGTGAAAGGCATCACGCATGTGGGCATCTACGTCGGAAATGACATGATGATTCATGCCGGCGACCCGGTTGGCTTTGCCGATTTGAAAAGCGAGAAGTGGGCGAAGAAGATTTACGGCTTTGGGCGACTGCCCATCAATTAACGAGGTGAACCACAATATGAATGAACCCAAGAAACGATACCCCGCCGACAGAGAAAAGCTCCACGCGCTGCTGGAAAAGAAAGAACAGGCGCTGGTGGAGTTGACCAACGAGGTTCAGGAGCTGCGGGAGCGCACGCTGGCGGCGGATCGTACCGCCATCATCACCAACTGTGAGATGTACAGTCTGACTCCGGAAATGCTTGCCGAGTTCCTGAAAACAAAGTTCGGCAATCCGGACGAAAAGCAGGAGACTGAACTGCCGGAAGGCGCGCGGATTGTGCCTTCTCTTTCCGAATATCCCGTAATACCTGAGGAGGAGACCGATGAAGACGCGTATTAAACGACGGGCGGCCATTCTGATTTTAGCAGCGGTTCTGCTGACAAGTCTCTGTCCGACTGCCCTGGCAGAGGCGGAAATCCCCAAGGAAGAAGTTTCGCCTTATCGGATTGTCCTGACCGCGCCGGGCGGCTGGAACAGCAGCAACAGCGCGGTCATCAAGGTATCGCTGCAAGACCCAAGTGGTCTGGGCTGGTACCGAATCGAATACCGCGTGAATGACGGCAACTGGCATGACTGTGAAGACCTGTTTGATCATGGCGAAGCGGAAATCGCCGTGCGGGAAAACGGTACCTTTACCCTTCGCGTGCTGGATCCCCACGGGCATCCGTTTGAGGAAACCGCCGCGGTGCGGACCATTGATTTGGCCGCACCAACGGTGCAAGTGGAAATCAACGGCGACATTCTGCGTGTGGAAGCGCGGGATGATCTGTCCGGTGTGGCGGGTGTACAGGTCAACAGCCTACTTTTTACGGACCCGATCAACCATGTGGTTACCGTCAGTCTGGATGAAAGCATGGCGCGGTTTGATCAGCTTTCCATCCGTGCTTTTGACTACGCGGGCAACTTCTCAGAACCGGTTCTTTTGGAGAACCCCAATTATCAGGAGCCGGATTCCGCGACACCTGAACCGACGAAAACACCCAAGCCCACCCGAAAACCCGCGGCAACCCCAGAACCAGAACCGACCAAGTGCCCCTATGGATTGGGCGGCTCGCTCATCTACGTTCCCGACGATGGTAATCCCACCGCCGCGCCGACGCAGGTCCCCACACCTGAGCCGATTATTCAGACGGAGTATATTCCCATCGGACCGGGAATGCCCTACAAAGCGGACGGCAACAGCCATACGCTGGATGTCCTGTATTCCGCCGCGACGAACAAGCAGTTCATTACCCTGCAAAGTAAGAACGGAAACACCTTTTATCTGGTGATTGACTACGACAAGCCGATTGATGAAGACGCGGAAATGTATGAGACCTACTTCCTCAATCTGGTGGATGAGAAAGACCTGCTGGCGCTGATGTCGGACGAGGAAAAAGCAGATTTGCCGACGCCGACCCCGGAGATTATCTACGTTACGCCGGAACCTACCGCTGTACCAGCACCTACCACTGTTCCCGAACCGCAGCCATCCAGCAAGTCTGACCAGCAGACCGCCATCCTCGCTTTGATCGCGATGCTGGTACTGGGCGCGGCAGGCACTTTTATGCTGTTCAAGAACAAGGGAAACGGCAAAAAGAACCGCGCGGACAACGACTTCCTCATGGATGATGAGGACGATGAAGCCGAATCATAACCTACTCATTCGCGAAGGAGAAACAACATGGAACTGATTATCGCCGAAAAGCCCAGCGTAGGCAGAGCGATCGCCAGCGCGCTGGGCGCGAACGAACGCAAAGACGGCTATCTGGAAGGCAACGGAAGAATCGTCAGCTGGTGCGTTGGCCATTTGGTCGAACTGGCGCTTCCGGCGGAATACGATGCCCGCTACCAACGCTGGCGCTATCAGGATCTGCCCATTCTGCCTGAAAAATGGCAGTACACCGTGAACCCAGAAACCCAAAAGCAGTTCGAGAAACTCTGTGCGCTGATGAACGCACCCGATGTGACGAATATCATCTGCGCCACGGATGCCGGACGGGAAGGCGAGCTGATCTTCCGGCTGGTCTACGAAAAAGCCGGATGCCAAAAGCCCGTTCGCAGGCTTTGGATTTCGTCCATGGAGGAAAGCACGATCCAGCGCGGCATCTGCCTCATGAAGAACCTGGGCGCATACGACCATCTTTATCAGGCCGCACTCTGCCGCGCACAGGCGGATTGGCTGGTTGGCATGAACGCCACCCGCTTCTATTCGCTGCTTTATGGCCCTACGCTCCCTATTGGCCGGGTGATGACCCCAACGCTGGCCATGATTGTCCAGCGGGAGGAAGAGATCCGGCGCTTCAAAAGCACCCCGTTCTTTACTGTCAAGCTGGAAACAGCGTCTGTAACCGCCCGTTCCGAGCGCATCGCTGACCTAAGCGAGGCGCGTACCCGGATGGAACGCTGCAATCGTGAGCAGTACGCTGTGGTCAAGCAAATCCAGCAGAAGCACCGCACGGAGAATCCGCCGCTTCTCTACGATTTGACCTCTCTGCAGCGGGATGCCAACAAACTTTGCGGCTACACGGCGCAGCAGACGCTGGATTACGCGCAGTCCCTTTATGAAAAGAAGTTGCTGACTTATCCGCGTACCGACAGCCGCTATCTGACACAGGACACACGGGACGGGCTGGACGAGCTCGCGAATCGTGTGCGCCTTGCGCTGCCTTTCGCCGCGGCGCTGGAACTGCACGCTCATCCCGACCGGGTCATTGATGACAGCAAAGTCAGCGATCATCACGCCATCATTCCGACCGCGGCGATGCCAGACCTGACGCAGACCATTCATGCCCTGACCAGCGGAGAACTGGATTTGCTTCATCTTGTCTGCGCCCGATTTCTCTGTGCGCTGGATGATCCTCTTGCGTATAACGAAACAACCGTGACGCTGCTTTGTGGAGAGCATGAGTTCACAGCGCGGAGAAAGCGGATGACGTGTATGGGCTGGCAGCGGATTTGGTATGCCTTTCGGGGTAGCCTGGGCAGCCGTCTCGCGGACGAAGAAACTTACCAGGAGGAAGCGATTCCAACAGAGCTCGCGGAGAATATGCGGCTGTCTTCTCCAAAAGCGTCCCTTGAGGAAGGCAAGACTACGCCGCCCGCGCATCATACCGAAGCCACCATTCTTCATGCCATGGAAATCGCCAGCGCGCAGGATATGCCGGAGGACGTGGAACGAAAAGGCATTGGCACGCCCGCTACCCGCGCGGCCATTTTGGAAAAGCTCATGGAGACAAAGCTGCTTGAGCGTGTCGGGGAGAAACGCCGGAAAGTACTGCTGCCCACACCCAAGGGCAAAGCACTGGTCTCCATCCTGCCGGAACAGCTGCTTTCTCCGGCGCTGACCTCGATCTGGGAACAGCGACTGAAGAAAATGGAGCGAGGACAGGAAAAGCCGGAAGACTTTATGCGCGATATTCAAGCGTTTGTGAAAGAACTGATTGCCGATACGCATCGGGCGAAAAACGCGGAGCAGCTGTTTCCGCCGATTCGAGAAAAACTCGGCGCTTGCCCCAAGTGCGGCGCGGCTGTCACCGAGCGCGCGAAAGGCTTCCTGTGCGAAAACCGAACCTGCAATTTCGCGATTTGGAAAAACAGTGGGATTCTATCCAGCGCGGAAAAGCCGCTGACCTCCGGGGAAGTCAAGGAACTGCTTGCAACAGGACAAGTCCGCAAAACCGGTTTGCGCTCCGCGAAAACCAATGCCCCCTATCAAGCTGTTCTGCGACTGGACTACGGCCAGGACGGCAAACCTTTCCTGCGCCCAAGCTTTGACTGAAAGGATGATCTGTATGAAAAAGTTTGTATCCATGCTTTTGACGATATGCTTCTCCCTCCTGCTGCTTAGCACCACCGCTTTCGCCGCGGAGGCTCCCAGCCTTCCGGGCGGTACCCTGACGGCTGACGTCGTTTCGTTTGCGTCCAATCAGACCTATGCTGTCTACGCCGCGCCGGATTCCAAGGGGATTCGAGGTGCGAATGGACGGGCCCGCGTCAGCACCAACGACTGGATTCAGGTGTTCGGCACAGACGGTGACTGGCTGTTGGTTCAGTACGCTATCACCGATTCGCACTTCCGCATTGGCTATATCGACAGAAAAGTGCTGCCTGAGGACGTGCGAGTTCCCGAACTGCGCTTGACGGCGATTCCCGCGGTGGTCAACTATGATGTTGAGGTAACGGATGATCCGCTGATGAGCCACTCTGTGCTGACAACGCTGACGGAAAACACGCGTGTCACGGCCATCGGCAGTCTGGGTGACTGGACCTATATTGAAGGCGGCGAAGGCAAAAGCCATTATCGCGGATTTGTCCCGACCGAGTGCCTGTCCGGGACGGTCAGCGAGCTGCAGGAAGCGAATCATGCCATCGTTGGCAGCTGGAAGCTCTATGCGGGCAGCTCTGTCAACGCGGAACGAATCACCTTCTACGAAAGCGGTGACATGACGGGCTTGGCTGCGCTGGAAAACGGTACATCTGCCCCGTTCAGCGGCACCTGGAAGATTGAAAAATACGATCCTCGCCGCGGCCGCTATTGGAATGAATCAGAATTTGAATTAACGCTCTCGCGCGGCAACACCACGGAGCAGTATGGCTTGCGCATCTGCCGTCAGGCCGTCGAAGAGGGCCGATACAAATACGCGCTGGTACTGTCTGACGGCACGCGAAACAGCAGCATGGTGCTGGAAGGAGAAGAATGAGCAACACTATGATGTTTTCCAAGGAGATGGAACAAGGCTTTCTCCTGTCTCAGCAGGATGGATACGCTGTCTATCAGCTCAAAGGTACTGAAGACAATGCCGCGCTTCGTTTTGCGTCGGTAGATTTGCTGAACCGATTCGCTCAAAAAACACAAAGCAAAGTCAATCACGTGATGGAACGCAAGAAGAATACGCGTTTTTCCAGCAAAGCGGAAGCGGAAGCTATTTGGCGCGGCGAAGGCTTTATCGTGAAGCAGAGCGATGCCCCTGACAGCTTTCGTGTGCAAAGCAATGTTGGCGTAACGGCAGCGGTTCATTTGCGTTTTGAACATGGAGGTTGCTTTATGACAGACTGCGAAATTGAGCAGCTGATCCGCAAAGAAAATTACGCGCTGGTTTACACTGCGCCTTTGTCGGGGGAGTATTGGCAAGCAAAGCCGCCGGATGCGATTTGTGAGTTTCTGTTTACAAAGTTCAATATGGACTGTCCGGAAGACTTTTCCGGTCACAGTCTGAGCGTCAGCGACGTCATTGTGCTGCGGCAAAACGGTCATATGGATGCCTACTATACGGACAGCATTGGCTTTTGCCATCTGCCCGATTTTTTATCTCCGGAAACGCGGACGCTGGAAAAGGTCAAGGACAATCCAACGCAATGTCAGCGTCCCAAAATCAAAAAGAAAGAAATGGAGCGATAAACGGATGATGAACCATAAGCAGATGAACGAACACGACCTGCCCACCGTGGCGCTTTTTCGTCAGAACATAATCCCTGAAGTGGCGCGTCGCAAGCACGATTTCACGAAGGAAGGTCTCTGCCCGCAGACGTGATGATTGATCCCCGAATCATTTTGAGTCTCCGCGCGCTGGCCAGGGATGAGTGCGCGTACTGTCAAAACGGCTTTTGTCTGAAAACAGATGAACGCTGTCATCTAATTCGCGAGGACTGCGACACCCTTCGTGACGGTCTCATCGCGTGTGATTATTTTTATGAATCTGTTCTGCCCGCCGGATGGAACCTGACGGACCTCATTGCCTATGCGCTGTGGTACGCCGAAGCCGACGCGGATGAAGATTTGCTGCTTAAATAACATGCCACATGACCTGCTAAATAGGAGGAAGCCGATGAACATGTTTACCCCGGAAGAAATCAGCCTGATCTGCATCTACAACCCCGGCAATCGCGCCGGTACCATTGCTGAACTCCGCGACATGATGCGCTATCTCATGGCGGATGAGCTGGAGCTGAAGCAGTTGACACAGGGTGTGATTGAAAAGCTGGAAAAGATGTCCGATTCGGCGTTTGACGCGCTGTCCGACGAATTGATCAGGATAACGATTGCGTCTTTCGATTGCGAAGACGCTGCCCGCAGGAACTTTTGCACCGATACGCATGATGAAATCGACTGGGATTCCGAACCGGAATGATGGGAGGAAAACAAATGCAGACAAAGCTACAGGTCTACGTGGCTCTAGCAGAGGATACGGCCCGAAAAATTACCAGTGATTATCTGGACTGGGCTTCCTACCTCACCATGGCTTCCCGGTTGTATAAATACCCGTACCATGACCAGCTGCTGATCTATGCCCAGCGCCCGGATGCAACGGCCTGTGCCGGGTACGAGCTTTGGAACAACACCATGCACCGGTACATCCGGCGCGGCTCTAAGGGCATCGCGCTGCTGACTGCCGGTTCTGGCGGAATGGGCGTGCGCTATGTCTTTGATGTATCGGATACTGGCACACGTCGCGAGTCGAGAGATATCGAGCCGTGGCGAATAACCGAACAGACGGAGCATCCTGTCCGCAGAATGTTGAAAGAGGCATACAACGCAGACGCTGAAATGCCTCTTGTGGAGCAAATCCAGCAGATTTCCAACCAGCAGGCGCTGGCTTATTGGCGGGATCACAGAAGGGACATCCTCGACAGCGTTGCGGATTCCTTCCTTTCGGAGTATGATGAATTCAACATCGGAGCGTCCTTCCGGCAGGCCGCCGCCGCCAGCATCGCCTACAGCCTTCAGCTCCGATGCGGACTGGAACCGGAGCTGTACCGGGAGGACTTCACCGAGGTGCTGAACTTCAACACCCCTGCAACTGCCGGAGAGCTTGGCAACGCGGTCAGTATGATCACAGGTCAGGTGCTGCGGCAGATTGAAATGACAATCCGGCAGACAGAAAGGAGTATGGAACATGATCGAACTGGAGTACAGGCAGAACGGAGACTATCTGCTGCCCGACCTGGGGCTGACCGAAGCGGAGCAGATGCCACTGGGCAAGTACGGGCTGCTGAGACAGCACTATCTGGAAGAGAATCGACCGGGGCTGTACACGAGATTGATGCTCAGCGGGAAGCTGATGGAGCACCTGCAGGAGATCGAGCAGACGGCGCAGAACCGGCTCGAAAGCCTGATGAACGAGCTGACGAAGCAGGCGGGCGTGACGGAGGCGTTGAAAGCGGCGAATCAAATGGCGTGGGTGGCACAGATGAACAGCCTGAAACATCAGGCCGAGGAGCTGATTCTGTCGGAGCTGATTTACAGCTGACGGATTATTCCCCGGTGACGGAGCAGATGAGCTTCCTTGTCCCATCGGAAAGCGAACAAATTCAGATCATTGATTCTCTTGAAGCGGAGCGTGCGCAGGCACCTTCCGCTTTTTTTGTACCGCAGGAAGTCATAGATGAGTTTCTGCGAAACGGCAGCAACACCCCGGATCATCGGATGGCGGTCGCGGCCGACTTTTCCAAGCAGTTCCCGACGGAAACCATCGCGCTGCGCCTGCCCCGCATCTATCATGATGGGTACGGCCTTCGCTTTCAGGGGCGGTCATATGCCGTGTGGTATGACAAGGACGGTCTCCGTGTCGCGCAGGGCAAAGGCGCCCGCTTCCTCCCTTCCGCGCAGCGTGTCAGTTGGGAAGATGCCGCTAAACGGATTAATGAATTGCTGGCATCTGGCCAGTACCTCAGCATGATGGAGCTGGCACAAACCCCGTTCTATGAACGTTCCCTTATCTCGCAAGCGTTCTGGTACATGTACCGGGATTTTTCGGAAGACGGCAGCGCCTATTTCCCATCTATGGAACCCCTTCGCGGCGGCTTCCCTGATGAGACGGCCAGATTCGCGGAAAGGCTATCTGATCCTGATTTCCTTGAAAAGATGACCGCGGAGATGACACGGTTTGTGGATGCCTACCATCAGAATCCCAACCTCGTGCGGTTTAATTTCTGCCATCCGGACGCGATTCTAAACAGTTTTCGGGAACTCGCCCTGCCCCGGCGATCCTATGATTCTCTGCTGACGGAAGTGGCCCTGGCAGAGAGTTTCATCACCGACGATGAAATCGCCGCCTTTTGGGCAAGAGGCAGCAGCACGGCGGGCGGCAAAGGCCGCATTTACCAATACTTCACGGCCTTGCCCGCGCACACCGGAAAAGAAAAGGCGAATTTTCTGAAAGAGGAGTATGGCGTTGGCGGCCGCTCTCACGCAATTTCTCGCGCCAATGGCAGCAGCGAATCGCATGACGCAAAAGGCATCAAGCTCGAAAAAGAGCATTGTGCGCCCGTTGCGTTGTCATGGGCAAAGGTCGCGGAACAAATCGACAGTCTCATTCGCCGCGGTCTCTATCTCACGGAAGAGGAAATCGCCGGCTTGGGCATTGCGGAGGCTTCATCGTCTGCGGAAACGCTAGAAGTAGCGTTGCCGGAAACCGAACTGCCAGAAGATGAAACCAATATCGATGTGACAGAAGATTCTGAGCCTGAAGCACCCGCGGAACCTCCCTCTGCCCCGTCGCGCCGCTATGCGGTAGGTGATACCGTCTATCTGGATCATCAGCCCTTCATCATTGAAAAAATGGGGCTTTTTGACATAAGTCTCCGTGACCCATCACAGCGCTATCCCATCTTCCGCTTGGAAAGCTATCCCCGTTTTGAACGTCTGCTGGAGGAAGATGAACGAAATGCGCACCTGCTTTCCACTGATGAGACACCCGCGCAGTCCCTTGAGGAAATCAAACTGAAGAATATCGTGCCGGACGTCACCGCCCAAGCGGATGAGGAACACGTGCCCGTATCCCCTCAGTCCGTGGCAGAAAATTTCAGGATTACGGATGAACATTTGGGAGAAGGCGGCGCGAAAACCAAGTTTGGCAACAATCTGACCGCCATCCAGAGGCTCAAGCAGATTGAAGCCGAGGGTCGATTGGCAACGCCAGATGAGCAGGAGGTACTCTCGCGCTATGTGGGCTGGGGCGGCTTGCCGCAGGCGTTTGATGAAAACAGCGCGGCGTGGCATCAAGAATACGAAGCCCTTAAATCCATCCTCACGCCAGAGGAATACGACGCGGCGCGAGCCTCTACACTGAACGCGCACTACACCAGCCCGACTGTTATCCGCGCCATCTATGACGCGGTTGCGCAAATGGGATTCAAGACGGGTAACATTCTGGAGCCCAGCTGCGGCATCGGCAATTTCTTTGGGATGCTCCCTGACAGCATGGCGGGCAGCCGTCTGTACGGTGTGGAGCTGGACAGCATTACCGGGCGCATCGCGCGGCAGCTTTATCCCAAGGCTAATATTACCGTCGCGGGCTTTGAAACGACGGACAGGCGTGACTTCTTCGATCTCGCCATCGGCAACGTGCCCTTTGGCAACTATCAGATCAACGACCGGGTTTTGGGTAAGCTCGGTTTTTCCATTCACAACTACTTCTTCGCTAAGGCCATTGATCAGGTGCGCCCGGGCGGCGTGATCGCCTTTGTTACCTCCCGCTACACAATGGATCAGCAGTCCCCGGAAGTGCGCAAATACATCGCGCAGCGTGCGGAGCTGCTGGGCGCACTCCGGCTGCCGAACAACGCCTTTCGCGCCAACGCGGGCACCGAGGTCGTTTCGGACATCATCTTTCTGCAAAAGCGGGATCGGGCTATCGAGATTGAGCCGGATTGGGTGCATGTGGGTGAAAACGCAGACGGCTTGACCATGAACAGCTACTTTGTTCAGCACCCGGAGATGGTTCTGGGCACGCTGTCCAGGGAGAATACGCAGTACGGCCGGGAGAGCTTCACCGTTCTCCCGAAGGAAGGCGTAAGCCTTGCAGATCAGCTACATGAGGCGATTGGCCATATCCACGGCATCTATCAGGAAGCGGCGCTGCCCGATTTGGGCGACGAGGAAGCCATTGACGAGTCCATTCCCGCTGAACCTGACGTGCGCAACTTCTCGTATTCGGTGATCGACGGCACCGTCTATTACCGCGAGAACAGCCGCATGGTAAAGCCGCACCTGAATCAAACGGCGCAGGAGCGCGTCAAGGGCATGATTGCCCTGCGGGATCAGGTTCGCAAGCTGATTGACGCGCAGCTCGATGAGCATGGCGACGGGGAAATCGAGCAGCTTCAGCAGGAGCTGAACACTCTGTATGACTGCTTTTCAGCGCGCTACGGCCTCATCAATGACCGGGCCAACCGCCTTGCGTTTTCGTCGGATTCCTCCTACTACCTGCTCTGCTCGCTCGAAATCCTCGATGATGATCACAAGCTGCTGCGGAAGGCGGATATGTTTACGAAGCGGACGATCAAGCAGCAGCGCAGCGTCGATCATGTGGACACCTCAGCCGATGCTTTGGCGGTATCCATCGGGGAGCGCGCCAGGGTTGACCTTGGCTATATGGCTCAGCTGACTGGGAAGATCGAGGCGGACATCGTTCAGGAGCTGACCGGCATCATCTTCCGTATTCCCGGCACAGATGCACAGTATGTGACAGCGGACGAATACCTGTCCGGCAATGTGCGGCAAAAGCTGCGGGAAGCTAAAACCGCGGCAGAGGCGGACGCCGCCTTTCACCCCAATGTGAAGGCGCTGGAATCGGCACAGCCCAAGGATTTGGAGGCGTCCGACATTGACGTGCGGCTGGGTGCGACGTGGATCGCGCCGGAGTACATTCAGGACTTCATGTACGAGCTGCTCAATACCCCGTATTACCAGCGCCGTGCCATCGAGGTACACTTCTCGCCCCATACCGCCGAGTGGCGCATCAACGGCAAGAATGTCGTTTCCCGCTCCAATGTTGCTGCGTATACCACCTACGGCACGGATAGGGCCAATGCCTACAAGATTCTGGAGGACACGCTGAACCTGCGGGATGTGCGCATCTACGACACTGTGCAGGACGCGGACGGCAAGGAGCAGCGCGTGCTCAATCAAAAGGCGACCACCCTCGCACAGCAGAAGCAGCAGGCCATCAAGGATGCCTTCCGCGAATGGATTTGGAAAGACCCTGAGCGGCGGCAGACGCTGGTGACACAGTATAACGAGCTGTTCAACTCCATTCGTCCGCGCGAATATGACGGCAGCCACATTGTTTTCTCTGGCATGAACCCTGAGATTTCGCTGCGGGAACACCAGCGAAACGCTGTCGCCCACGTGCTTTACGGCGGCAATACGCTGCTTGCCCACCAGGTGGGCGCAGGCAAGACGTTTGAAATGGTGGCGGCTGCCATGGAAAGCAAGCGGCTGGGTCTGTGCCAGAAAAGCATGTTCGTCGTGCCCAATCACCTGACGGAGCAGTGGGCTTCCGAGTTTTTGCGTCTTTACCCTTCCGCTAATATTCTGGTCACAACGAAAAAAGATTTTGAAACAGGAAACCGAAAGAAATTCTGCGCGAGAATCGCGACCGGCGATTATGACGCGGTGATTATTGGTCACTCGCAGTTTGAGAAAATCCCTGTCTCGCATGAACGTCAGGAGCAGCTGCTTCAGGACGAGATTGCCGAAATCATAGAGGGTATTGAGGAGCTGAAAAACAACAATGGTGAGCGTTTTTCCATTAAACAGCTGGAAAAATCCAGAAAGCAGCTGGAGCTCAAACTCGAAAAGCTGCGTGCTGAGAATCGAAAGGATGATGTCGTCACCTTTGAACAGCTCGGCGTAGATCGGTTGTATGTGGACGAGGCGCATTCATACAAGAATCTCTTCCTCTACACCAAAATGCGCAACGTGGCGGGCATTTCCACTTCCGAGGCGCAGAAGTCCAGCGACATGTATATGAAGTGCCGCTACATGGACGAGCTGACCGGCGGGCGCGGCATCATCTTCGCCACGGGCACGCCCGTGAGCAACTCCATGACGGAACTGTATACGATGCAGCGCTATCTGCAATACGGCGCTTTGCAGCGCAGCGGCATGACGCACTTCGACTGCTGGGCATCCACGTTTGGCGAAACCACGACAGCGATTGAGCTGGCTCCTGAGGGAACGGGCTATCGGGCGCGCACGCGCTTTGCAAAGTTCTTCAATCTGCCGGAGCTGATGAACGTATTCCGTGAGGTCGCGGACATCAAGACGGCGGATCAGCTTCATCTCCCGACGCCCGATGTGAAGTATGAAACAGTCGTGGTCAAGCCTACCGCGCAACAGGAGGAAATGGTGCAGGCACTCTCTGAACGCGCAGCAGCAGTCCATAACAAACAGGTCGATCCCACGGTGGACAACATGCTCAAGATTACCAGCGATGGGCGAAAGCTCGGCCTCGATCAGCGTCTCATCAATCCGCTGCTGCCGGATGATCCGGCCAGCAAGGTCAACGCCTGTGTCGGCAACATCCTGCGCATCTGGGAGGCTGGTCAGGAAGATAAGCTGACCCAACTCGTCTTCTGTGATATTTCCACGCCCAAGGGCACGGGAGCAGTAACTGCTACGCAGAGCGGATGCGAACCCTTTCTTGCCGATGATACCCCGCAGGAGAACACCTTCAACGTCTATGATGACATTCGGGAAAAGCTCGTCGCCCACGGTGTGCCTGCCGGGCAGATTGCTTTCATTCATGAAGCCAACACGGAGGTCAAGAAGAAGGAGCTGTTCGCGAAGGTGCGCTCCGGTCAGGTGCGCGTGCTCATGGGCAGCACT
>ERZ791923.1387-NODE-1387-length-26999-cov-5.403504_pt1 | contig 26999 bp, 23 predicted proteins | sample MGYA00510133_ERZ791923 | MGnify/ENA primary metagenome ERZ791923 (study PRJEB30046, sample SAMN00792106) | human gut metagenome | study: EMG produced TPA metagenomics assembly of the A metagenome-wide association study of gut microbiota in type 2... | reverse complement strand
TAAAACGAAGAAATTGATCGTAACTCATCCCTTTTATTTTTTTACTGCCACTAAGATACGATTTTTTTCCCTCAGGATTTCGGGATGATCCTTAAAATATAACTATCTCCTAAAGTATCCATTGCATCTTCCTATAAGCCCCCTGATAGTATTCAAGTATTTATTATAATCCCCGATAGTGTAAAACCTAAAACTGAATCAAGTTCAGTTTCATTTTTGGAGTAAAGCCGGATCATTTTCCGGTTGCGTCAGAATTTGTATTTGCGAAATATGAACCGAGGTAAGATGAAGGCATGGAAAAAGTCCAGATTTTCTGTTCTTGTTAAAAGAAGCAGAGAGTCTGGACTTTTATGATAATTATGTAACCTCACGGTTATATTAATTAGGTTTGCTTGCAGAATTAAGGGATTCGTGCAAACAGAGTATAGGGTAAAATTTCACAAATTGTATTGTGTTATTTCTTGCTACAAAGTTACGCTATCAATTGTGTTTATATGTGTGGTAAAAATATCATACGGGTGTTGTATTTCTATCATTTGTGATATTATAAAGTACTTGTAATCAGATGAAATACTTATTAACAATTGTGTTTGTGTCATATTAGTTGGTGTTCCTATCACGGAGAATCGCATATTTATAAAAAAGCGGCGCACACTCGGAATAATCCGAATGTGCGCCTATTGCATATAAAAAATTGAGGGTCGAATTATCCGACTGTAACATACTGAATAACAGTACCCCAGTCTGAAACGCTAACATTGATATTGTTGCGTGAAAGATCAAAAACGATATTTGTTTGTTCTCCTTTGTTTGCAGCCACGATTTCTGAATTTTTGACATTTTCGGAAGAAAGAACCAAAACGTCGTCTCTGTAAAGCTCTATAGTCATATTATCGGCCGGTAAAATGGAGAATGTACCTGTAGTCAAGTTCCCATTGTCATTTAAAGTAGCCGGAATAATATATTCGATATCATTGCCTGTCAATTCACCATTGCAGTTGAAAGAACTTTTAGTTCTCTTGATTTTATAATAATAATTGCCTTCTTTGGAGTCAAATACCTTTAAAGCTCCTTTTGTCAAGATTGACATAGAAGACACCTTGCGTTCAATCTTTAATTCCTGTGCGGTTGCTTTTGTAGAAGAACGGTGTAATACGATTTGCCCGTAAAACAGATCTCCCGGCAGATTGTTTGCTATGCCATTATTGTGTTTCAGGCTCACCTGCAGGTCTGAAATGATATTTGCCCGGTTCATGTTACTGATCTCTTCGCTTTCACTTGAAAGGCCCGCCCAAGCGACAACGGTGATCTTGTCGGATCCCGGACAGCTTATTTCGACCGGCTTAACCTGTAAAAGATAATCCTTGTCTACCGTGATTTCTTTATAGAAATCATTGTTTTCATCGAAAACATACAGTGTAGTGCTTTTTACGTCTCCTTTGGCGGTGATGTCCGAGTTCTCGGAATAGGCTTTCAAGATTACGGAAAAAGGCACTTCTGTTTCCAGAGGAACTCTTTCATCTATGATTGAAGTGGAATCGCCATCAGCAGAACAGCTTGCGAAAGACAGAATAACGGACAAAGTCCAAATAGAAAACAAACAATTTGTGAAAATTTTACCCTTTTTCATGACCCTAATTTTTTATATGCTAATTAAAAACCCTATACTCTGAAGGAACTTTTGTTAGGTTAAGACCCTCATCAAAACCTTTATCCCTTTTTTGATACTGCAAAGATATCATGGGTTTTCGAATACGGCAATAGTTTTGAATATAAAATATGTTAAACCGATCAAAATAATCGGAGAAAGTATCTTTATAGGGGTTATTTGTCTCATTATACATCATAAATACATTAATTATCATGCATTATTGATAAAGTTGCTTCTCTTTTTATGGTTGGTAAAAATATCATAAGTATGGTTGATTCTGTCAATGTTCAGAATTTGTTTTTGGGTTTGCCATTTTGCGGGTAAATGTATCAGGTGAGGTGGTGAAACTGTCAGTTCTCGCTTTGAGATGGGCGATTGCCTAAGTTGATAGATTTTCTGAATGTTCATAATGTGATGGCTTTCTATATCATGTATAAATCGTATATAATTATGTACGTGTTATAAAACAGGCAAGAAAAAAAGTGGCGCACACGCGGAACAATCCGGATGTACGCCTATGCATATAAAAAAATTGAGGGTAAAATAAATCAAATGAAATATTTTTCTTAATGGACAACTCATTTAGAGAAACTTGGTTTGAAAACTTTCCGATACTATAAACTATTGATGATAATGATTGTTTGCTATGAAACAAGCAGCGTTTTATAATACCTGATTTGGAATTGATAAGCACTCGTCTGAATCTCTGTCCATTATTTTTTTACAAAAATAAAATGTCTTTTTATGTTCTACAATAATACGTGCGTAAAAGATGTTAAACGTGTCAATATGTAGGTGTTTGTGTCATGTTCTGATGGGGTCTGAGCTTTTTAAGACTCTATTTTTAGTTGCGTCTATCGGATGAAATTTGGACGCTGTCATATTTTTGTAACATCTGATATGATTCAAAATTGTATGATTATCACGATATTTTTGAAAAATAATTAGTGTTAAATGTCTCGTAGAAAAAATATTTTTGCCATCTTTGTAGTGCAATGCTGACGATGAGTTTGTGCTTATAGAAGGATATATAATAAATGCATATAAATATGAAGAAGAAATCTCTGTTCAGGAGGGTGAGTGGAGTGTTGACTGGTCTTTTTTTCAGTACTTCATTAATCTTGGCTGCCAATGAAAACGGACAACTATTCGGAAGTGAGACATTAATTGTGGTGGTGGCTCTGCTACTTTTCTTTGTCCCTCTATTTCTTTATGTGAGAAAATTACATTCTAATATGAATGACCGGTCGGACCGGATTATCAAAGAAAACGCTGCGCTTGAAAATCTGAATAAGGAAATCAACGCTCGAAACGAAGAAGTGAATATCCGGAATGAAGAGCTTGATTCCTTGAATAGGTCGTTGGAAGGGCAAATCGAGCAACAGGAAGAAAGATACCGGGCTTTACGGGAGCAGAATGACGATTTGGCACAAGCCAATAGTGACTTAGCCCGGAAGAATAACGAGCTGGAGTTGACGATCTCAACATTAAATAATAATAAGAAAGAGTTGGAGCAGCTCATCGTAACCAAGATTAAGGAAAACGATACGATCCAGCGCGAGGCTGCCGACAAGCTTGCTGAAGCGGAAAAACGCCTGAAAGACGCCGAGAGTATCAACGACAACTTTTTTATCGAGACGATCCATGAAATGCGTACCCCGCTTTCTCTGGTATTGGGCTCTCTTGCTTTGGTGGTGCAGAATGATGATCCGGAGAAAGACATGTCTACCCAGTTGCTTTCCGCTTATCGTAATACGCTTGCTATGCAGGACTTGGCGGACCAGTTGATCGGTACACGCCGTTCGAATGATATCGCTAACTATTTGCGTATTGCCCGTTATGACATGGTCGAGATTGCCCGCCAGATTTGCGATATCTTTGTCGATTGGGTGGCCATGAACAACGTCGATTTCCGTATCAACACGCAGACACCCGCCCTTTGGGTTTGGATGGACCGCCGCAAGATGGAGTTCGCTCTGCGTATGTTGCTGTCGAACGCCTTCAAAAATACGTTTGCTTATGGGAAAGTGACGCTCGATATTTCTGTTGTAAATGAAAACGGAAAAGCCTACAGCGCGCTGGTTGTGACGGACGAGGGGCTGGATGAAGATGAAAGTACGCGCCGCGGCTTGAAGCAGATCATGGATATGGCCGATGCGATAGGGGGGATGTACCGAAGCGAGTCGGATAAAAATGGTACTTCCTACACGATCATGATTCCGCTTGGCAAACAACATCTGTTGGACCGTCGGGTCGAGTTTGTGGAACCCGAATCTGATCTGGTCAAACTGAATGCCCGCCAAAAAGAAGAGATCGCTGAACTGATACAGGTGATTCCGCAAAAGAAGGAAACCGGCAAGAAACTCCTTGTAATCGACGACAGCGACCAGATACGTTGGTTCCTAAAACATGTCTTTAATAAGGAATACCAGATATTGGAAGCCCGCAACGGTCAGGACGGGATAGACGTCGCTTTGAAAGAAGAACCGGACCTGATCCTTTGCGACGTCATGATGCCGGTGAAAGATGGTTACGAGACCTGTCGTGAGATCAAGAGTGATCCCAAGATGGCGCAGACACCTGTCGTGATGTTGACTGCCAAAGTCGAGAGCGAAGATGTGATTACCGGTATCGAGGCCGGTGCTGACGATTACATCACGAAGCCTTTCGACGTGGAAATCCTGCGAAGCAAGATCAACAGCCTGATGAAGAAGCGCGAGGATATGAAACGCTACTTCTCTAATTCTTCTGCAGTTTCGCATGATGAAGAAAGTACGCTGTCGACCAATCCGTTCATGGATGCCGTTGTCAAAAACATAGAGAAACACCTCGATGACTCTACTTTTGAGGCAAAAGTACTCGCAGACTCATTGAATATGAGTCTGCCGACCTTGTATCGAAAGATTAAACAATACTCAGATCTGAGCATCCTCGAACTGACGCGCAACATACGGCTGAAAAAAGCTGCCGAACTGCTTGCCAGCCAGCAATACTCGGTGCAGGAAGTTGCTGAAATGGTCGGGTTCAACGATACTGCCACATTCCGTAAACGCTTTACCGAGCAATACGGAGTTACACCTTCACAATACGGAATTCCAGCTTAAGGCTGGACATTCCGTCCTTCCGGACAATTTGTCGCACTGTATTCCTCTCGTATTCTTGTTCTATAATAAAATGTAAGCACCATAAAAACTGAAAATATCTCAAAAATAGGTGCAAATAAATCAAAATAGTCACTTAGAGTTTTACCGATTATATTTGAGAGTCACGCCTCTAATGCGTCTTTACTTTTTCTCCCACCTTTGCAATGTCGAAAGACGATAACCCGAAACGATGAGACAGATAAGGATGATATTGTAAATGGTATCAGTAAATATAGTAAGGTAGTTAGCCGATGGGAAGTATAGGACAACATAAAACACAATAGTCGCTCCGAACAACTCAGCAAGCTATAGGGTAAGAAAAATAAAGATCATTATATAAACGAATTTATTAACTTTTTAATTTTGAAAAATATGAAACTAAGAAATTTAATGTATGCAACAATGATTGCATGTGCGTTCGCTTCTTGTTCGAATGATGATGTGCCGACTCCGGATAACGGTAATCCTGATGCGGAAGGTGGAACTTCTTTGGCATTGAAGGTTGATCAGCCGGCAACAAAGGCTGGAAGTGCTGATATTCGCAATTTGACTGTATTAGTTTTTAACGGGGCTGGAACAAACGACATAAAGTTAGAAAAGAAAGCAACTGTAGAAGAAGAAGGTGTGGTTGAGGTTTTACATACAAAACTGACCCCGGGAAATAAAACAGTGTTAGTATTGGCAAATGCAAAAGATGAAGTTGCTGCCTTTAATGAAAATACAACTTCTTATCAGAATGTTCTTGATGCTACAACTAAGTTTGAATTGTATTCAGAAACTGATGGTGATTTTTCAATGAATAGTAAAGCTTATGAAGTTACGTTGAAAGCAAATGTAACAAATTATTTAGGTTATGGCTTATCAGGTAGTGATGAAGCTGGTAATTATTTGCCACAAGCAGGAGATGATGCTGTGAAAATGTATCGTAATGTCGCTAAAGTTGTTTTGAAAGGAATCAAGATAAAAGAAGAAGTAGCAGATGGGCAGCAATATCCTAATGCTGAATTGAGATTGAAGGAAATCTTTATTTTGCATGGACATAATAATTCTAAACTGGTTGGTGATAATGGTGCTGAATGGGGAACAACTATGGCTAGTGGTTCTTACAGTAATGGTGTGGTAGATGATGCTTATGCAAAATATTTAGAAGATGTTAATGAAACAAATAAGATTTTTAACTATATACAAAATCCAACTTCTAACTACGTGTTTGAACCTACGTTTGTTTCGCCTTTTGTTGATGATGTAACTGTTTCTAAAAGTACACCTTATGCTCCTGAAAAAATGATGACTTTTTATCCCTATGAAAATACAAGTGATAAAGACGGTATACAAACGTTGTTAGTAATAAAAGGTGACTTTAGTTACGATGGTATTAAATCTGGTGAAAGTACCCCTTCAAGAATTACAGAATCAAATAGATACTATTCTTTTGCCATTGGTAATACAGGAACAGTAAGTGAAGAGGTTCCGGCAGACTTTGTTGGTTTACGTGCTGATGACAAAATTCATGGTGTTATGAGAAACTTGCAGTATAACACAACCATCACAGTTACAGGCCCAGGTTATAAGACACCTGTTGGTCCTAAGTACGATGAAACCTTCTTGGATGTTATGGTTGAAGTTGTGCCTTTTGGTGAAGTCAGTCAAGATGTTGAGATTTAATTATCATCATTCGTTATAAACTAAAAAAATCCTCAGCCTATTAGGTTGGGGATTTTTTAATTTATAGAAGTTTGTTTTTAGGTATGAGAGGCTGTATGGAATAATTTTTACTTATGGTGATACGGGAATCTTGCTTGCTTTGAGTATCTTCTTGCCAGAATGAGGGATTATGGAATTTTTATGTCTTTGTGGCATCTGTTGCACAAACCTATGCAAACCTATCAAAACACTTGTGTGATAGATTTGTCTATTAATAAAGAGAGTAGCACCTATTCTTAGAGTAAGCAAAGGGAAATACTTTTGTACTATGTAATACTGCAGGGAATAAGAGGAACAAATAAAAATATATATATTTATGAAATTAAGGAATTATTTTTTGTTGAGTATAGTGGTAGGAGCAGCTGTTGCCTGTTCTTCAAATGAAGACATTCCTGAAGAACACGTTTTTACCCCCAATGCGACGTTGTCGTTGGCTACAGGTGTGTATGGGGATGGCCGTACAAAAGCAGCTGGAATTGCTGTTACAGAAGAAGAAGAAAAAGAAAATAAAATCCATACATTGGATGTGCTTGTCTTTTCCGGTACAGGAGATGATGCTATGTATCAGACTCAACACCGAGCTAATGAAACTACCCTTGTCCCCGATATAGAAGTTGAAGCTGGTTCAGCGACGATTGTTGTTTTGGCTAATTCAAGTATTAACCCAAAAGAATTTGTGGGGAAAAAACTTAGTCAAGTGTTGGAATATACTCATTCTTTGAAGTCTGAAACGTTGGATGGCGGACTTTCTATGAGCAGTAAGGTGATAGAGACAGATTTAACTATCGATACACATAATATTTTTGGAGATGCTGATAGTTTTGTGAGCAATCATTCTCCTAATGAAATCAAAGGAGGCACGATTGAATTGTATCGCCATGTTGCCCAAGTCAACTTGAAATCCGTTAAGATTTCAACTACGAATACCGGAGCGACTTTTCAACTTGAAGAAGTCTTTATGGCTAACGTGAAAGGCTACTCTCACATAGCATCAAAAAAAGAAGATCCTAATAATGGGGTTGAGGCGAATGCAGCTCCTTCCGGTGAGAAATTGTGGTGGTATGGTGACTGCTCCGAAAATAGTTGGAATGGAGAGTATAAAATAACTGAGGATGGTGGAAAGGCTGATTTTCTCGCATGGACTCCGGAAGCTATTAATATAACGGAAGATGCTGCCTTGGAGACAGAGAATGATAAACGGGCGGTAGCTTCTTTCTATGTGTATGAAAATCTAAAAGAAACGCCGGTTGGTCAACGTACCTTGTTGGTGCTGAAAGGTACTTATACTGATAATACCGGCAGAGTAGAAAAAGATCGTTTCTATACGATTTCAGTTAATGATCCGAATAGGGGATATACACTGACAGAAGGTGAAGATGCTCCTAAACACAACTTTGTGAAACGCAATTATCGCTACAATATCTCTCTGTCTATTAATAGTAGCGGTTCCGACCGGCCGTATGATCCGGTGACTGAAGCTTGTATGAATGTGGCGGTCGAAGTAGCAAGTTGGGAGATCATTAACCAGAATGAAGAATTGGACTAATGCATATAGGGTAAAATGAATGAGAATAAAAAACAGAACGTTATGAAATCGATATTGACAAAAAAGGTATTATTTCTGGCACTTGTCGCGGTGACGGTCTTGGCTACCGGCTGTATCAAGGAAGACTTGGACGAGTGCTATAAGCTGACACTAAAGGTAGTGAACCACAAAGGTGATGATATCACGGCTTTGAGCGTTGTTTCGGAAGCCAAGCTCTTTATCTACGATAACAATTCGAAGCTGCTTGACACGCGCGATCTCAACGATGCCTTTATCAGAGGCAAAGAAACCATCGAGTTGAACTATCCCGAAAGTTCGAAACTGCACCTGATCGCATGGGGAAACCTCAAAGGACATCAGGACGTAAACGAGGCCACCAAGGCCGAAGACTTCGCCGTTTCTCTGAGGAGTGAAGATGAGATCGCACAGTCTCCCGACAGCATCTTTTTCGGCGATATCGATGTGACGGTACGCGGGAACGGTGTGGCTGGCGGGAACCAGGAGATCGTGCTCGAACCCAAAACCGGAACGGTTGAGATGAGAACCCTCAACCTTCAATATGCCCTGACGGCAAGAGGGCTGCGTGCGACCGACGAATGCGACTTCTATATGGACCGCACCTTGAACACGATCGACTATAAGGGCGAGTTGACCGGTGACAGTGTCTATTACAATCCCGAAGCCGACTGGAAAGGCTCCGAATGGGAAACGACAGGTCCGCAGTCGCTCTATTTGGGCCAGAATATGACCGGAAGCATACAGGTAGGCAACGACCGCTACGAAGTGAAGGAAGGAACTTTCGACGACGGCACGACCGGCCCGATCGAAATCCATCCGTTCCAGCGCACATTGGTACTATTCGCATGGGGTGAAGACGGTGCTTTCTTAGGCGCAAGGATCAAAGTGACTCCTTGGGGTGTTGTCGATGATGATATTGAATGGTAATAAGAAACGAATGCTAATATATAAAAACGAATGAGTATGTTACACAAAAATATAATAAAGCTGGCTGCCCTCCTTTGGTGTGTGCTGACAGTCGCTTCGTGTACCAACGAAGATTTCGATAAAGGCAACAACGGCCCGGATGTCCCCGAAGGCCTGCCGGTAACCTTGAAACTGAATATCGGCACCCCCGAAGTCCCGGTGGTGGAAACGAAATCCTTAGAAAATGAGAATAATACTTTCGGCGCGATCAATGACTTGGCGGTGTTGGTGTATGACGAGAAGGGAGAAAACCCGATCGTTACGTTTCATGATGTGGAAGGCGAGAATCAAACATCTGTAAACAATGTGCCTTTCAAAGCCAAGACCGGCAAGCACAAGATCTATGTGTTGACGAATGTCGGTTCAGAAGATGCTGCAAAAGCATATACAACGGAACAAGCGCTGTTGTCCTCACAAATTGAATCTCAAAAACCGCAAGGAATAGAAATGATGCTGGGGTTTGTTGCGAAAGATATGAAAACAAGCATAGATCTATATAATAGTGGTAGTAGTAATCCGGCAATCGATATAACAGGCGATGCTTCCTTTGAAGCCAAAGTCGTGCCGCCTTATTCGAAAATCACATTTAAGATCACGAAGGATTTGCCGAGTGATAAGCATGTTTATTTGGCCATAACAGAAGTTAATGTCCGTCATTTGCCTGTTAAATATAGTCTGCTCCCATATAAAAAGTGGACGATGGGAGATGGTGTATCTGGTGAAAGCATCATCTCTTTGTATGAAAATAAATCGGCAAAGCCGGAAGATGAAGTAGGCGAATTGGTTACTGGCAAGGATTTTTATATGTATGAAAATTTGCAAGGTGAGAATAATACCAGCAACGGTGATCCATCATTAAAAACTCCTGTTGGTTTGGAGGTCCCGACAAAAGGAGATGGCAAGATCGACTATACTGAGTGGTTTGAAAAATGGTCTTCTGTACCTTGCACTTATATAGAGGTAAAAGGAAATTACACGATTTTTACTTCTGAACCGGGTGTCAATCATGTCGGGGATGGCGAGATCAACTATCGTTTCTTCTTAGGAGAGAATAGCACATCGGATTTCAATATCAAACGCAATACTCATTATAATGTGACTTTGGCCTTTACCGGTCTGGCTGGCAAGAACGAATTGCAGTATGAATGGCGAGTACAAGCGGATCTGGAAAATTCGACGTTTTATCCGAAGGGGGAGTTGATGATTGATGGCTCAAAGGAAGATTTCCCGTTTTGGATTGTGAATAATTCGAATGACAAATTGTCCGTTACGACTACTGATAAAAGTAGTAGTGATATGCAGTTAGGATATATAGATGACTGGGATCTAATGCAACATCCAACAGATTTTGGCTCGGATGTCCCTCTTCCTGTAAAGGGAGGATATCAGAAATATTTTGTGACATCTGTTAATTTAGGAATAATGGGGGGAGATTCTTATAAAGGAGATTCTGATAAAAAAGGTGATGCTAATTCCTATAGTTTAGATGGAACCGGTGAGCAGTATTTTCTTAAGCTTACTGATAATCTAGAACAAAGGAATTTGAATGTGCAAGGCCGAGTATTTCGAATGCGTACATTTACCATGACAGCGGATTTAACTTCTGAGCTTGTTGTAAAAGAGTATCCTCTGTTATGTTTAAGTGAAGATGTTGAAATAAGTTCCGTATATTCAAAAGCTATTTATGCACAGCGTATCGATCGCCCTACTGGAATGATGAGTTTTGAAGGGGCTAAATCTTATCATAATCAGGCTGGGGAAGGCGCTTTTTATTCTTATTTACCAACTCCGGAAGATTTAGCCTTGCTTGCACAGATAGAAACAGGTATTTTCCAACCTGAATATGGAACTCCTTATTGGACTACAGAAGGTGCATATTGTTGGAATGGAACAAGTGTAGAAAAAGCAACAGACATAAGTCATGCGTATGTTCGTTGTGTTTATAAGAGTTATGAGTATGCTAATGAGATTAAATATTGAACTTATGAAACTATCAAACATATTCCTCTCGACCCTGGCAGTACTCCTATGCTGTACTGCCTGCTCCAAGGATGATGAATCATTTAAGGGGAAGGATGCGGATGCTTCGTTGAGCATTGCGGTCAAGGCGGCGGGGTCGGCCGTAACGAAAGGGTTTCACCCGAATGATGAGAATGAGTTGGCCGGAGAGGCCAAAGTAAATAACCTTTCGGTGCTCGTTTTCGACGAAAGTGGTGCACAGCTTATCGGCTACGGCTGGCAGGCAACCAACTCGGAAGGCGAGGCCTCTATCCTGAACGTGCCTGCTATGACCATGAGGGCACAGATCGTGATCGTTTCCAATACGCCGGAAAATTCGCTTGCCGGTGTTACGAGCTATTCCGATTTCGAATCCAAGCTGGCGCAACTTGCCGACCAGTCTCAGAGCAACCTGGTCATGAGCAGTCCGGTCATTACGACCCAAGCGCCCCTTGTCAAGGGAGACAATTATCTGGGATATGCATCGATGGGCAGTGAGAACATCAACGGTATCGCCGAACCAGTCGAAATCACCCGTCTTGCCGCCCGTCTTGACTTGGTCAATGTCAAGACTGATTTTACAAAAACACTCCTGCGTAACCGCACGGTGAGAGTGGAAGAAGTAACGATACTGAACCAGAGCACGGCTTCCCGTTTTTTCAGCCGTGATTATTGGGGAGTGGTGATGGCAACCGGACATCTTGGCAACAGCGGTGCGACAGCGTTGAACCGCGATATCGCCAACGGCTCTCCGATAAACGATACACCTTATGTGCACTACGTGATGGAAAACGATGGCTCTGAAGCCCCGACAGAAATACAGGTCAGAGCAACTTTGCTTGAAACGGACACGTATGAAGCGGAAACGAAAATATTCACCGCCGTGATCAACCGGAACGGTCTGGACAGAGGATATAATCACAACTACGTTAAACGCAACTATGTATATCGCCTGAATGTCACCTTCGGAGATACCAGCTTCGACGGCGACCACGAAAAAGATCCCAATATACCGATTCCGCCACGGCCGACTACCGGAGACCTGGATGTACAAGTCGAAGTGGTCAATTGGGGGCAAGTGAGCCAGGATGTTGAAATCTGATAATGGCAACACATAGGGTAAATATTTAAAGTAGAACAAATTAAACGTATTACAATTATGAAATTAAGAAATTTATTTTTAGCCTCTTTGATAGTTTGCACAATGGCATCCTGCTCAAAAGACGATGACGGAATATCTGGCCCGCAGGAGGTAGACGCTTATCTCTCTTTCGCCTCCACAACCGATGTCATGACGAAGGCATCGATCGATGGTGGTACTGATAAAGAAGCCAAAATTCAGTCATTGACGGCTTATGTGTTTGACGAAAGTGGAAAGTATGTGATCAGCAAGCATGTTAGCTTGCCTGATGGAACAACTGAATCTTCCGGAGAAGATTTTGATGCAAAAGACGGTTCGATCACGACAATCAAGGCTATCCATGTGAAAGTGGCAAAACCAACCGGAAGTGCGACAATATCTGCAACCAAGTTCCGAGTCCTTTTGCTGGCCAATATGAATGAACTTGCACCGGCTGATTTGGATGCTTTGAAGAACAAAAAAACAGCTGCAATAACTACCTTTAATGAAATAGGTAAATCTTATTTGCCTATGCATTCGGACGTTTTGACTGTTACAGGCTTGACTCCTGTAAAAGAAGAAACAGATGGAACCAAAACTCATCATTTGAATTGGTATAAAGATAACTCTTCATGCGTTGTGTCCGATACACCGACAGAAGGAGCGCATGTCACAACAGTACCGAATGGGGTGGGAATGGTTACTATGACTCGTTCGATCTCACGTGTGCAGTTCACTTCTTTGAAGTCAAGCTTCACTGCCCAGTATGCAGGTGTTACTTTTAAGATCGATTCTATCTATTTGGCAAATGTCCGTAATAATGCAACGGTCATGGGTGAAGAGGATACGGAGGCTGATTATTTCAGAGGTGGGCCAGTTGAGTTTGCTGTGATCCAAGACTTGATTGATCCGGAGGCTACTGTTGATGCTTCCTTTGCTAAGAGATATGAAACTCCTCTTGTTCTGTCTAATGAAAGCGGTGAACTTAATGCTACTACTTTAGACTTCGACAAATACATCAATGCCAACCAACCAGAATATGCAGAAGAAGGTTATTTGACACGTCTTCTGATCACCGGAACTTTAATGGATGGCGATCGTGAGCTGGGAAAGAAATATTTCCATATCCCCTTGAAATTGGTCGATGATGCTGGCAACGTCGCAAGCAACAAGTTCTTCAAGATCTCGGCAACTATCACCGGTGAAGGCAGCCCGAATCCAGATGAAATCATGGAAAATGCTTGTATTAACTTCAGTATTGAAGTGGCACCGTGGAATGTGGTCGAGCAAACAGAAGAAGATGCGAATTAATAAAATCATCGATTCACAATAACTAGAGGGGACGTCTCAAAACGCCCCCTTATTTTTTGTCTATTAAAGAATCTTATTCACTGTGGAGCAACATATACCGGTAAGCCCACCGGCACAACTTACCCATGCTATAACCTCTCTTTGGGGCGGTATGCCAAAATGTACTTGTCTCCGTGCTTGGCACGAGGCTGCAAAAGAGTGAGAAGTGGCTAATAATCCTGTCCTGTAGCCGTTTCTATCGCAATTAAAGGGTGTACCTCTCAATTTGCCTTTTGGTATTTTTACCACTTAATCTTGAAAGTTTCGCCTATCGCCCCCTGTCGGCAATCCCCGTACATTTGCATCGTAAGTTAAATGAGAAAATACATAGGGTTATGAAAATTAAGAATATATTTTTCGCAGCAATATTAGTTCTTGCCGGTTTTTCCTGCTCCATGGAAGATGATGCTATCATGAACGATGTAGAGAAGGGTATTGAAGAAGCCACAGAAGCTTATACAGTATTGGACTTCGGTGTCGCTTTTAAGGAGATGGCTACAAAAGCCACAGTTGTTGAGCCGGGTAGTGATTTGGAAGCAAGTGAAACTGAAAGACATATGTCTGACGTTTCTATATTTTTATATGAAGAAGGAAAACTGATAGAAATCTTGAAAGCGGATAATCTGGAAGCAACCCTTGCCGCAGAAGGTGCTTCCGAGACTACGACTAATCCTTTGGCAGATTTGAAGTTTGTGACTAAATACAAAGCAGGACGTACATTAGCTGCCCACGTTGTCGTAAACGCCGGACAATCTTTGGATGATATCACTTTCGGATCTTCAGTAACAGAGTTGAATAAAACAGTTTCAGGCTGTCTATCTGCAACGGATCTAATCAAATATGGCATTAAAGAGATTGTTTTTGGAACAGATGTGACAAAGCATTATGTTTCTCCGAGCGACGCAGAACGGGATCCTAACACAATCCTTGTAACAGTCTCCCAAATCGCAGCCCGTCTTGACTTTTCTCAGTTTAGTGTGACACTTAATGGTTTTGAAAAGACTCCGTTTGTTACTTTTGAGGAAGCTAAATTCGTGAACTTGCAACAGGATGGCAAGATCGTTGAAGGATATGCAGATAGCAATGTTACCGCGGGTGCTCCTTTGAACTGTAGTAATAATCAAGAAGGAGCAATAGTCTGGACCGGAATGGGAACAGCCTATGGCTATGCGAACCTATATGAAGCGGATTCTCAGACGAATACAGCCCTGTACGTGAAGTTCACAGTTGACGGCAGAACTTTTGAAAAGACATATCCGATCAATCCGGCTGATATAGAGAAGGACGTCGAGCATGACGGTATCAAAGGCGGCTACCTCTACGACATAAAAGTGCATTGGACGATCACTCCGAAATGGGGAGATTCCACAATCGAATTCTATACGAAAGACTGGGTTTATAATACCATCCCGGAAGTTGTATTGTGATTAAATAGGAGAGTATAAAAATGAAAGTATCGACAGGTAAAATACACACAATTATGAAAACGAAAAATATATTCCTGACAGCTATATCTGCATTGTTCATCTTTGCAGCATGTACTGAAGAAAAAATAATAGACGAGCCGGGCGTTTCCGGCAAAGGCGATCTCGTCATCGAACTATCCCCCTCTTCCGTCATCACAAAAGCTGACCCTACTACAAACTCTGGTTATCAGTATGCGACAGAGGAAGAATTGACTGTGAATAATTGTTGGATATTTGCTGTGCAAGATAATACAATAAAAGCACGCCAATATTTTTCGTCACCGACTCAGACAACCGGTCCTTATAAAGATAAAGACGATACCTATACTAAGGGCTATCAAGTCACATTAAATGGCTTGAACTATGGAACCTATGACTTTTGGGTTGTCGCCAACCCTACGGGAGGTGCAGATGATTCGCGTTATACAACTTGTGTGGACTTAGATGATCTGAAAAAGATTATAGAAGGTTCTACTACTTACAACGATGCATTTCCGAATCCAAGTCAATTAATAAAAGTAGGAAATAAAGAATCGGAATTTGATAGAGCAAATAATACGATTATTGTCCCATTAACACAGTTGGCAGCACGGGTTCAATTGAAAATTGAGATTGATTTGAAATGGGATAAGACAGGCTCTTACTATGAATATTTTGCTCCGGGTTCAGAGGATAGTTCGGTCGGTGATAATGGTTTATTGGATAAGAGAGGCTTAGAACAGGTTTTGGGTAAAAGTGTAAATAACAGTGATGGCGTTGCTTTGAAAGATATAGATGTAGAGGATTATACATATTTTGGTTATGGTATAAAATTTGAAAATGGAAACTCTAAAGGAATTTCTGTTGAAAACCTAAATGTTAAGAAGATAACGGTTTATGAAGGGTACGCATTGAAGGATTTAAATTTTGTTATCAATAACATTAGGGTGAATTCCCTTATAGGTTTGCCTCAGGTAACCGATTATGTGACTCCTTCTTATGACAGGGTAACTTTCAAAAGCGAAGGTTCTATCGTGTCATATATATGTTCTTTTTATACCTATGGAAAGGATTGTTTAGATGTGGATTTGGAAGGGACTTTATTAAATGGTCAGTTTAGAGAAGAGCAAAAGGGTACAAGTTCCGGTTATTTTATAAATGATGCAAATGGAACTAATACTAACAATATAAAGAATGGAATTTATCCTGAAGCAGGAGGAACTTTGACGTTCGTCAATGGCTGGCAAGGAAATATAGATAATTGTAAATTTGTTTTGATTACAAATAAAGAAGATCTTGCTTTGGATGATGAGGTTGTTCCTGCAGGTGGAGACTATAAGGAACAGTCTTATAAGCAATCGGCTCAACTTATTCCTAAAGATGGTTTTGTGAATGGCCATTATTATGAAGGTACGATCAGGATTAAATCAGTTCCGGTATCGGGTCAAATGACGGTTGAGATTGATCCGTTTAAAGATTTTGGACCGATCGATTTCGGATTCAATTAATAACAAATAGATTATTAGTCTTTCAGGAACTATGCCGAAACAGCCTTGTTTTCAAACGCTTGACGCGGGGACAAGGCTGTTTCGGCATAGTTCCTGAATTTTGATGGAGGCGGGGGTAAATTGATATTTGACCTCCCCCACCGTCATAAAAAACATCCATACCACCGACACCTCGACACCTTTCAGTATAACTTATTTATAATCGGATAGTTATCGGGTGTCGACCTGACAGCGTAGATCGACACCACATCGACACCTTTTTCCGTTTTTCGCATATCCATCCCCCCGTTTTTCAGCAGTTTAAACCTCTATCTCCCCGCAAACTATCCCGAATCTTCCCACAAACTAACTCAAACCATGCCATAAACTAATTCATAGCATATTACATACTCTCTATAGATAGTACGACATAACACCGATAGGTAGTACTACCTATTAGCAATTCATAGTACTACCTATACCTTATACATAGTACTACCTATCCCAACTTTCCTGTATGTCCCGGATTAGTTTATGGCATGGTTCGAGTTAGTTCCCGGTGTGTTTTGTGTTAGTCTATGCATAAAATAATTGAAAAACAATAGATATCCGAAATATAAACCTTATCTTGCCGGAAATTTAAAAACTAATGCTAATATGAAAATAACGCAACTTCGCGGTGACCTGGCGGCTTTCCGTAACCTTGAACTAAGCATTGTCCTGAACGCCATGAAAACGGAAAATAGCCGGAAGCCGGTGACCACATTGCGGCAGAATATTCCTTATCTGACTCCCGGGATAAAAAGTCTTGCAGCGGAAAAGATACCTGTAGTTTTGTTTGGCGTTACGCTGAAGCGGGAGGATGAGAGGATCGGTGTGGTCACCTATACCGGATTGGTGCTGCTTAGTATCGGCAATCTGATCGGCCGTGCGGAGGCGGCTGCCATACGGGATCGGGCGGCGGGCTTTCCGCAAACGCTTGCCTCGTTTATCGGATCGAGTGGAAGGAGTGTCAAAGTCTTGGTCCCCTTTACCTTGCCCGACGGTTCCGTGCCGGAGACGGAGGAGCGTATGCGCCTTTTCCATGCCCATGCCTACCTACGTGCCAGCCGCTATTATGAGGCACAGCTCCAATTGCCCGTCGGACGGAAAGAAGAAGGCTTTCCGGTTCCGGAACAAGGATGCCGTGTGTCGTATGATCCGGAGTTGTATTATAATCCGGATGCTTTGCCGATCCGCCAGGAACAACCTTTGCAGATGCCCGCTCCGGTGACAACACGCGAGGCGCACGATGGCGAGCCGGACCCTTTGTTGCGCATGGCGCCCGGCTATGAGCGTTACAAACGCATATCGCTCCTCTATGAAACCTGCCTTGCTGACACCTTCCGGCAGGTCGGGCCGGAAGACGGCGGCGATGAAGAACGGAAAAAGTTCGTAGTACATCTGGCGCGTAAATGCCGGCAATCCGCTATCCCGGAAGAAGATGCCGTCCGTTTTGCCCTGATACACCCGTTCGGAAGGGAGCAGGAGATGGAGTTGAGGGCGACGTTCGGGAACGTCTACAGGAAAGAAAAACGTTGCAGCGTGCGGCCTTGTATGCCCCGGCGGATGCTGGTGGCGATGCAGATGGAAGAGTTTATGACGAGGCGTTATGAGTTGCGGTTCAACCGGATGAAGGGATGTAAGGAGTATCGCGAACGACATTCGCTGTTCACCGACTATCGCCCGGTGACGGCCGAGACGGTCAAGAGCATCTGTTTCGAAGCGCAGTTGGAGGGCGTGTCGGCAATCGAATATGATGTACAGCGTTACGTGGATTCCCGGCGTGTCTCCCATTACTGGCCGGTCGAGGAGTTCCTTTTCGACCTGCCGCATTGGGACGGGCAGGACCGCATCCGTCCCCTTGCCGATTGTGTGCCCTGTGAAAACGAGGAGTGGAGGAATTTCTTTTATATTTGGTTCCTCAGTATGGTGGCACATTGGTTGCAGATGGACCGGGAACATGCCAACAGCACGTCCCCTCTGCTGGTCGGACCACAGGGGTGTCGCAAGAGCACTTTCTGTCAGAGTCTTTTGCCACCCGAGCTGCGGCCTTATTTTGTCGATGGGATTGATTTGGGAAGCCGGAAGGATGCGGAAATGGCGTTGAGCCGCTTCGCACTGATCAATTTGGATGAGTTCGACTCGATACCCGCTTCCCGCCAGCCTTATTTGAAAAACCTGCTCCAAAAGGCGAAAGTCACATTGCGCAAGCCCTATGGCGAGAGCATGGAGGAGATGAGGCGGTTCGCTTCGTTTATCGCCACCTCCAATACGTTTGCTTTACTGACCGATACCACCGGTAGCCGCCGTTTCATCGGGGTGGAGGTGAAGGGAATGATCAGGATAGAACCCATCGATTATCCCCAACTCTATGCCCAGGCGGTCGGTGCCTTGAGGGAAGGTGAACGTTATTGGTTTACCCCGGAAGAGGAGGTGCTTTTGAACCGGAATAACCGGATGTTCGAAAAGCGGCCTTTGTTGGAAGAGTTGTTCCTCCATTATTTCCGTATTCCGGAGGAAGAGGAGGGTTGTGAGCCGTTGTCAGCACCCGAAATATTGATGACAATCAGCAAACAGAGCAAAATAGACCTTACGGAAACAAAGCTGAGGTTGTTCGGACAATTAATGCAAAAATATAATGTACGGAAGAAGATGAAAAAAGACCGGAAATACTATTATGTCATACCGGAAACAGAAGAACCGGGTACCGATGTGCCGGTCGGGTGAGTACATCGACATCTGCATCGACATCAACATCGACACCTGATAATAGGTAAATAATCAGGTGATTGAGTTGAAAGGTGTCGATGTGAAGCATGATAATCATTTATAAAAATAATATAGTATGAGTATACAATACAGATTTGTCCCCATTTATGATAACTTGAATGAGGACAGCGAGAAAGTAACGGGTTTTTATCCCAAAGTAGTCAGCCGCGGCACAATAAACAAAGAGCGGATGTTTGAAGAAATATCGCACGGTTCGTCTTCCCTCCGTTCGGAACTGGCGCGTTCGTGGATGCTGATGGAAGACTATATCATAGATCGGTTGAAAGACGGTTACGATGTCTGCCTGAACGATTTTTGCACTTTCGGTATCTCTGCCAAATACCGCCGTGTAGATCGCATCAACGAAATCCGAGCCGAATCCATTTTCGTAAAGGGCATGCATGTCCGCACTTCGGAGGTCGTCAATAAAAAACTCAAATGGGCGCGTTTCGAGAGGGAATCGGAGAAATGAACTGCAATTTTTCTATTTGTCGCCATAATGACCTATGGCGGAGACAATGTAGATAGTTATGGTTTCTTCTTTTACTTTATAGATAAGCCTGTCTTTTTTATCTATTTGTCTTGACCAATATCCGGAAAGTTCATATTTAAGGGGTTCGGGGGAGCCTATGCCATCATAAGGTGTTTCTGCTAACTCCTTAAATATCCTCTCGATTCGTTTGATCGTTTTCCGGTCTCCTGATTTGTAATGGGCTGCTAGTTCTTTTTTTGCTTCGTTTTCAATTTCTATAGAATACTTTCCCATATATTGTCAATATCATTGATTTTTGTCGTCTTTCCTTCGCGGATGGCTCTTTCGGCATCTTTGATCTTATTTATCAGGGCAGGGTTTGTCGACAACCTGTCTGACTCGGTAATGGGGATAAGCATATAAGCCTTGTCTTTTCCTCTTTGAACAATAATTTGTTCATTCTGATCCGCCAAGTCAAAGTACAATTTTTGATTGTCATTAAATTCACGACTGCTAATAATCCTCATAAAAACCTCTCTTTCGTTTTAATCATACTTCAAACTTTTGCGAATATACGGAAAAGTTTTAATTCTGCTTATAGTTTTGGGATGCTTTTTGTCTTCTTGATTCTTTTTATAGTGAAGCTTGTATGATGAAGTCATCGATATGATAATATTTCCGTGTGTTAATCGGTATTTCTATCGTCCTGTCCTTTTTTCGTTGGTATTTATATCATACGGTCCGTTCTTGGTAGCTTTGCCTGTGAAACTTGAAACGTGCACCTACCGCGCGTGGTAAAGACTTATTCTATTTTTGTATCGGAATAAACAGTTTTATCTCCTTTGTTGTTTAATATGCGATAGAAAAACAAAAGATAATTAAAAATGAAGTGTATGAAAAAAGTACTTTTCCTCTTTTTGCTTCTGGCCGGGATGACGAACGTCTATGGGCAGAAGTTTGCGGTAAAGTCAAACTTGCTGTACGACGCGACTGCAACGATCAACTTAGGGGTTGAGATGGGATTGAGCAAGAAGTGGACACTGGACTTGTCCGGTAACTACAACGGATGGAAGTTTGGCGACGACATGCGTTGGAAGCATTGGATGGTTCAGCCGGAAGCACGTTATTGGTTATGTGAGAAGTTTAACGGTCATTTTCTCGGAGTGCATGCCCATTATGCCGATTATAATGTCGGCGGGATCAAGTTCTTGAGTAAAAATATGGAGAATTACCGTTATCAGGGCAACCTCTACGGAGCCGGCCTGTCCTATGGCTATCAGTGGCTGCTGAGCAACCGTTGGAGTATGGAGGCTGTGATCGGTATCGGATGGGCGCATCTGGACTATGATAAATATCCGTGCGCATCATGCGGCACGGTTCAGAAGAGCGAAACGAAAGACTATTTCGGGGTGACGAAGGCTGCTCTTTCTATTATTTACTTTATTAAATAATCGGAGCTATGAAGAAAACAATGAAAATATATATGGCAGCAGCTCTGCTGGCTGTCGTTTCGCCGGCTATCCTGGCTCAGGCCCCGGTAAAAGTGGTTTGTAACGAACTGAAACAAAAAGGAAACGAATTGGTGATCGACGCCGTGATCACGGTCGACGGCAGTCAGATCAAATCTCGCGAGAACCTCTCCCTGACACCGGTTTTGGAATCGGCTTCACAGAAGGAAGGGTTACCTTCCATCCTGCTGAACGGACGGATCAGCCAGAAAGTGTATGACCGCGAGATCGCTTTGAATAACTTGCAGGATGAACCCCGCTTTTTGGTCGTTCAGGCCGGGAAGAATGAAAACGTCATCAACTATAAAACGGTAATCCCGTTTGAATCGTGGATGAAAGACGCCCGTTTCGTGCTGGTCCCGAATATGTGCGGTTGTGGAAAAGAGGAACAGGGTGCGCCGCTTGTGATAGCCGACAAGGTCCTGACCCGTCCCGACAAGCGGTATGAGGTGCAGCCTACCCTGGCTTATATCTCTCCGGAAGCGGAAACGGTGAAACATCGTGCTGAGGTAGGGACTGCTTATCTGGACTTCCAGGTGGGTAAATATGCGATCCTGCCGGATTTCCGTAACAATGCGGTGGAACTGGCGAAGATCGACAATACGATCAGTACGGTCGTAAACGATAAGAACATCACACTCGAAGGCATTATTCTGAAAGGTTTTGCATCGCCTGAAGGCAGCTACAAGTCCAATACGGTCCTGGCTGGCAATCGTGTGAAAGCACTTTCCGAATATATCCGGAAGAAACACGACTTCAAACCGGAGCTGTTCACGTTGGATAACGGTTCGGAAGATTGGGAAGGCCTGAAAGCAAAAGTAGAGGCCGACCGGAGCGTTCCTTCGCGTGAGGCTGTGCTGGCTATTATCAACAGCAATGATGATCCGGATAAGAAAGACGCCAGGCTGGCAGCTTTGGACGGAGGGGTTCCTTACCGTTATGTATTGAAGAATATCTATCCTTCGTTGCGTCGTTCCGACTACCGTGTCGCTTACCAGGTGCGGTTCTTTACGGTTGAAGAAGGCCGCGAGATTATCAAGACGCGTCCGCAGCAGTTGAGTTTGAGCGAAATGTTCGCGGTGGCCAACAGCTACGAGATCGGAAGCAAGGAATATAATGAAGTGTTCGAGATAGCGGTCCGCATGTACAGTGACGACCCTGTCGCCAACCTGAACGCCGCCAATATCGCATTGTCGAAGAACGACCTGGATGCGGCCCGTACTTATCTGGCTAAGGCCGGCAATAGCCCCGAAGCTATCCATGCACGTGGTGTCCTGAACCTGTTGGAAGGGAATTTGGACGAGGCCGGAAAGCTGCTGGAACAAGCAAAAGCTGCTGGTGTGAAGGGAGCTGCGGCCAATTTGGACGAGTTGCGTAAGAAAGAGGCCGATAATCAGCTATTTGATAGCTTTGAGTAGTAAGATTGAGACTTTCACAATGTAACCTTTGCCATATTTGCCCATATCTTTGCAACATAGAGTTTGCATATAAAAGATTGAGAATTTTAAATTATTCAGATTATGGAACGTATAGCGGATGTCGAAAAAGTTCTGATGAATGAGATAGACAACCAGCATGGTGTCTACTTATATCTCGAAGGCGATTCATGGTGCGCGTATGAACGTTCTGCTTATTATCTGGCCAGATTGAATGTGCCGGTGATACTACAGAAAGAAGTAATCCGCGAAGGGTACGATGTGGTTTTGTTGAAAGCACTGTTTGCAGTGGATGACATGTGTTTGCCACTGGCTCCTAAAACGGAGTTGAAAAGGGTGGCGGATGACAAGTTGCAGTTCCACATGTATGACAACATTGATGGTTTTCCTGAATGGAAAGCTTCTCAATTGAATAAGTTGCCTGCCTGACAGGTGGTTGAATAGCATTATTATTAAACAGCCGTGAGGCTTGAATAAATACTAAGTTGTAAAATTGAGGGTGTATTTTGTCCCGAAGGCTGATCGCAAGATTTCCCTTCGGGACTTTTTATTTAGAAAGTACGGTAGACAATGACACGGGCCTCCGGTGAGAGGGTGACGGTGAAATTGTCGCCCGTCGCTTCGTTCAATGTACCTTGCCACCAGGCTGTCAGCCGGCGGTCGCGAATGGGCCAGCGTAGTCCGGTGGTGGAAATCGTGCCGGAAGGGGCGAGTGAGAAAAGAGACACTTGGGTACCGGGATCGCTTGCCAGCGTCGTCGTTTGCCGGAGAGGGGTGAAAATCCCATAGTCCGAAAGCATTTCTATCCGGCGGAACAGCGGGGCGTAGTCCATCAGCAACGAGATATTGCCTAACGTATGGTCTTCGCGCAGCCCGGTAGCCCCTAAGATCAGGACTTCCTGCTCCCCGGATCGGTGGGCGAAACGGACGGATTTCGTCAGGTCGTTTATTTCCTGGTCCTCCACGATATGAATACGGTCGGCGTAGCGCTCGCGGAAGCAGGACGGGATGCTGTCCAAATCGCCGACGATGGCTGCCGGGGTGATGCCTGCTTTGTCCAATGCCTCGATGGCCCCGTCACAGGCGATGACGACGGAAGCTTCGTGCAAAAGACGGAGCGGTAAAGCTGTTTGCGGAAAACTGCCGTTTGCCACGACTACGCAATTATAAGGTGCTATCATGTGTTCTTATTCCTTTCTTTTTCCAAGTATATAATCCGACTGCCGCCAGAATGGCGTAGCAAATATAGAGAAACATTGTGGGATAGAGACCACGCAGGTAATAAAGATAGACGGACACGCAGTTGACGATGATCCAGAATATCCAGTGCTCGATGATCCGGCGGGCCAGCATCCAGGTGGCGACGATTCCGACGGCAGTGGTAAAAGCATCGCCTGCCGGTATCGGCGAATCGGTGAAATAATGCAAGAAGTAATAGAGCAACGCGAACAGGGCGAGGATGGCGGAACAGATCCCGGCGAAAAGGAGGGGCGTCATGTTACGGTAGAGGATCGCTTCCTGGGAGGGAGCGGCTTCTCCGTTCTGGGCCGTTTCGACCTCACGTCTGCGTGTCCACTGCCAGAAGCCGTATATGCTGATGGCTACATAGTATATGTTCAATCCCATATCCGCGTATATCTTCGAAAAGAAGAAGACAAAGACATAGACGAGGGAAGTGAGGAAACCTACCACCCACATGGCCCGGTGCTGCCTGATCTCCAGGAACAGATAAAGCAACCCGGTCAATACTCCGAAATATTCCAATAGTTGCATGATTATAATGTGTGTTAGAACCTGAATGTGACTCGTGCCATCGCGTTTGTTCCTGCCTGGGTGAAATAGCCGTCCTCTTTATAGCGTTCGCCGCCAACGATTGCCGAGTAGACCCAGGCGTTGGTTTCATACTGTTCGTTGAACAGGTTGTTGACCGTGACATCGAGGGCTATTTCTTTCATGAACTTTGGTTTGAAAACATAACCGACGCGTAGATTGCTGACGAAATAGGGATCGATGGAACGGTCTTTGCAAGAGGTGTTGTCGATATATTGGCGGCCGACAAACTGGGAGTTGAAGCTTGCACTGAATTGTTTCCAACTGAAATTGAACATGCTGTTGGCGATGATGTCCGGTGAAAAGGCGATGTCGGTCGTCCCTAATTCGTTGTGGTCCTCGCGCAGGAAGTTCCAGTCGGCGTCGTAGACCTCGATGCTTTCGGTGAAGTTCTTGATCTTGTTCCGGCTTAGTGTCAGGTTTCCGCTCCAGTCCAGCCAACGGGTGATTTCCACACCTCCCGTGAGTTCTATCCCCATCCGGTAGCTGTCCTTTATGTTGGAAGTGAGGGCTTCGCCGATTTCACTGATCTTGCCGGTCAGGATCAGCTGATTGCTGTAGTCCATGAAGTAAAGGTTGGCGCCGATGCGGAAGCGGGAGTTTCCGAAACCGTAGCCGGCTTCATAATCGTAGAGCGTCTCGTGCTGTGGGCGTTCGTCTCGGCCGGCTTCGGTGAAGTTGTCGCGGTTCGGTTCGCGGTTGGCTACCGAGAAAGAGACGAAAGCGTTGTGGCCACCCTTCTGGAAGTTAATGCCCGCTTTGGGGTTGAAGAAATGCCAGTGCTTGTCGACATTCACGTGGTCGCCGGCTTTGTCGTCGCTGCCTTCGATCGTGTAGTGGATACCCCGGTACTGCATGTCCAGATAACCGTTCAGATTGGGATGGAGCTGGTAATTGGCCTTGGCATACATATTATAATCCAGTTTGTCGCCCGTGTTACGATAATATTCGTAGTCCGGCACGGGAAGGTTGTTCGATTGCTTTGCCCAGATGACACGTCCGAAATGGTCGCCGTCATAACGGTTGATGGCGGCTCCGGCGGAAAACTGCAAGCGCTCTCCCCGGTAGTTAGCGCTGTAGATCGCTCCGTAGAAGTCGTTTTCCAGCCACTTGCGGCGGACGAGGTCTGTCTTGGCGATGGTGTCTCCCTGGCTGTCGATATATAGGGGTAGCTTGTAGTCCTTGACTTTGGCCCCTCCTTTGTAATCTTCATAATAACCTGCCCCGTGTGTGTAATGGAGTGTCAGGTTCATGTTCCACAAATCGCTCAGACGTTGGCTGGCTGTCAGGTGGTAGTTCTGCTGTTGGTAGTTGTCCGTCTGATTTTGGTAATATTTGGTGACACCGTCTTCTTGATATTCCCCGCACGGGTTGTAGGTGCGGTCTGAGTCCAGCAGATAGGAGGGGATGCCGGTCCATGCCTGGTAGGTCTTCTCGATGCTGCCGAAAGTCTGGAAACGGATCAGCGTGTTATCCCCATAGTAAGCCGCCGAGGCAAAATAGGAGTGCATGTTGGCCTTGGCCCGGTCGATGTACCCGTCGCTCTGGATATTGGAATAACGGGCGTCAAAAACGAAATGGTCCTGTAGAAGCCCGGTTCCGAGCTTGACCATGTTTTTGACTGTTCCGAACGATCCGGCCGAGACCGAATATTCGGCATAAGGTTTCAACTCCGATTTCTGCGTCTGCATGGCGACGGTTGCTCCGAAGGCGGCTGCCCCGTTGGTCGAGGTTCCGGCTCCACGCTGTATCTGGATATTATCGACCGAAGAGGCGAAGTCCGGCATGTTCACCCAGAAGACTGTGTGTGACTCGGAGTCGTTTACCGGTACGCCGTTGACCGTGATGTTGATACGGTTGGCATCCGTTCCCCGGATGCGGAATCCGGAATAGCCGATGCCTGTCCCGGCATCTGATGTCATGATGACGGACGGCGATTGGAGGATCAGGAAGGGGATGCCTTGCCCGTCGTTCCGGCGGTTCAGCTCGTCCTTTGTCAGTTCACTGTAGGCAACCGGTGTCCCTTTGGCTACTTTGGTTGCGGTGACGACTACTTCGTCCAGCGAGATGTCTTTTGAAATTTTCAGAGAATCGGCAGGTCCGGCCGTTTTGCCTTGCGCCGACAATACCACTAATGATGAGGCAATAATAAGAACACTTTTCATCCTTTTTCTTTTTGATAACCTGAATTTTAAAAGGAATAGCAGAGGTGAGCTGTTTTTACTGAAGATACACTTTTTTCCCTTCGCCGGCATTACCCGTCCAGGTTCAATGGGTATGATCTCAGCCTGCCTTCCTGTTTCTTGGGCGTCATTCCGGCAAGCACCCCCTTATATTCGAGGGGCAAAGGAACGAAAAAAACGGGTAATGATCAAATACTTTAGGATGGCTACACCAAAAGAAGACCTTTTTTCGATATTTTCTTCCTTTCGTATTATCATTTCGATAGACCAAGAGGATATTTGCTATCAAATAGAATGTTAAAAAATATTACCCTTGCGGGTAATTTCCAAA
>ERZ791923.1373-NODE-1373-length-27127-cov-3.596040_pt1 | contig 27127 bp, 27 predicted proteins | sample MGYA00510133_ERZ791923 | MGnify/ENA primary metagenome ERZ791923 (study PRJEB30046, sample SAMN00792106) | human gut metagenome | study: EMG produced TPA metagenomics assembly of the A metagenome-wide association study of gut microbiota in type 2... | reverse complement strand
GTGGCGGCGGCAGCCGTGGCGGCGGACACCGCAGATAACACTCTCAGCACCACAGGCCTGACATCTCTCCCGGTCACTGTCTCCGGAAGCATGTCGGGCCTTGTTTCTTCACTCCTCTCCACTCCGTTTCATAACGACCTAAACTCTGACACACGGCAACCGCAAATTGCTTCCTGCAAGGTTTACCGCGATTCCACCCGGCCTCTTCCCGGCCGCTACCTCAAAACCTCCCTCCACTATCACCCGAAAAAATTGACAAGCTATGAATAAGACATTAATCACCACCCTCTCCATACTGGCGCTGACGGCAGTGTCGGCCTCGGCACAGGACGCCCTCAATGCCGTCACCATGTCGCAGCAGGACCTCAAGGGCACAGCCCGCTTCATGTCCATGGGCGGCGCCTTCGGAGCGCTCGGCGGCGACCTCTCCACCCTTTCGCAAAACCCCGCCGGCATCGGCGTATACCGCCGCAACGACATCGGTTTCACCCTCAACCTCGACTGCCAGCGCGCCACCGCCGACGACTTCGGCTACAAGACGACGCAGGACCAGACCAAGTTCCTGCTCAACAACATCGGTGCCGTCTTCACTTACCGCATTGACAGCGATGCCTGCCCGAACATCAACTTCGGCTTCACCTACAACAAAGGCGCCAGCTTCAACCGCCACGTGCGCGGCTCCATCGGCTCGCTACAGACCTCGATGACCAACTACATCGCAGGCGTCACCCAAAACGACGAATGCACCGTACCAGATCTCACAACCGAAAATAATTACGACCCCTACAATCCCAACGACGGCGGCTTTGCTCCCGCGTGGATTTCAATCCTGGGCTACGACAGCTACCTCATCTCGCCCGAAGGAACTCCCGACAACCCCACATGGCAGGGGCAGTTCGGCCGCGGGACAAGCGGTTTCGGCTCGTTCGACTATCTTGAAAAAGGCAGCATAGACGAGTACAACATCAGTCTTGGAGGCAACATCGCCGACGTGGTGTACTGGGGTATGGACTTCGACATCATCGACATGAACTACCGTCTCGAGAGCCTCTGGGGCGAGAGCCTGAAAGGCGCCTATGTCAACGGTTCGAACGGCAACACAGCTTCCGACTGGGACCTCTACAATTATTATAAGGTGGACGGCGTAGGTTTCAACTACAAGTTCGGCCTTATAGTGAAACCCATTCAAGAGTTCCGAATCGGTCTTGCCATCCACACTCCTACATGGTACCACCTCACGCAGGACTTCTACGCCAACACTACGTACAGCTACGCGCCGAATCCCGGTATCGGCGAGGGCGACGTAGCCCGGGGCGGCCAGGAAACCAACGGCGGCTACACTGCCACCAACTCTTTCAAATACAAGGCTCCATGGCGATTCATAGCCAGTGCGGCCCTCGTGCTGCCGCGCTTCATACTTTCGGCCGACTATGAGTGGACATCCAACCGCTCCATGAAGTACAGCTACACCGACAGTTATTACGACTATGACTACGGTTACGACGACTGGGACGACTGGTATTGGAAACCGGCCGCAACCCGTTCGCTGGACAAGAACGACCCGTATTATTACACCAACTCGGACATAAAGGAGTACACACAGAATACTTCCACGCTGCGCGTCGGTGCCGAGTTCCGCGTCACCCCGCAGTTCAGCGTCCGCGCCGGTTATTGCTACAGCAGCTCGCCTGTCAAGCAGAAGGTTCGGGACAACGGGATGACGGTCTACACCGCCGGCACACGTCCGGAGTACATTCTACAGAACAGCACCAATTACGTAACCTGCGGTCTTGGCTACAAGTACAAGAAGTTCTATGTGGACATGGCTTATGTGTGGAAACACCGCACCGGAGAATACCATGCCTTCACCCCCGACCCCACGTCCAGCATCCAGAGCCCGCAGAGCAAGCTTAGCATGAACAACAGCCAGGTTGTGCTCACGGCTGGATTCAAGTTCTGAAAAAATCGCTTGTAGATATTGGAGGCCGGCGCTCGTTTTATTGAGCGCCGGCCTCTTGTTTTGTGACGGGGATGTGATTTATGTTTTTTATGTGATGAATGTGACTGATGTGGCGGATATAATAGGATGAGGCTCTTACGGCTCTATCAGTTGGTGGCGGATGTTGGTGGCCTGGACGTAGGTTTCGAGGAGGCTGGTGGCGTCCCGGAGGAAATCGGCTTCGCGACCTGTGAGTCCCGCTGCGTCGGTAGCTTCGCCATAGATGTTTACCGTCATGGCGAGGCGTCGCGTCGCGAGGGTCATCTTGGTACGCTCGTTGTCGCTTGTCGGAGTCCCTACGCCGCCGGTTTCATCACGGAATATGGGGAGGCAGGCAATATTGAGCGCACCGCGGCCTATCGCCTCGAACGGTTCCCCTTCGCGTCCCACGCCGAGCGTCAGCACAGGGCCGGTAATCTTATCGGCATCGAAACCGCCGATACTGTAGCCGTAGCGCAGCGAGAGGAGGTTGATGATGTCCACTAGCGCGTTGATGCGGTAAAGTCCTTTGCCCTGGAGCATACGGCGGTGCAGTGCCTCGGCCGAGGGCCGATAGCGGTTGGGTTCCTTGCCGAGCGCCTTGTAAGCCGCGCGAGTTGCGGCTATGGCCGGGCGTTGTGCTATCTCGGGGATGGTGAGAAGTCCGCGGAGCCGTTCCCCTTGGGCCTCTATCATTGCGAAAAGTTCGTCCTGTGTTTCGCCGTTCACTACGTCGGCTTCAATGTAGAGTTCGCGGAAACCGGGTGCCACGCTATATATTTCGGGGGTAATGATTATCTGTTTCATGGCGCAAAGTTAGCCATTCGGCGCCGAGTGTGCAAGTTTTTCAACGCAAGGTGGGGCGTATGTCAGAAAATTTTAGTAATTTCGCAGTCTGATAAGAAGTTTTTCTGACTTCATAGATAATATTTTTATATGGCACAAAAACCGTCGATACCCAAAGGGACGCGCGATTTCGGTCCCCTGGAGATGTCAAAACGTAATTATATTTTCGACACCATAACCGAGGCATTCCGGCTGTTTGGTTATTCCCAGATAGAAACACCGGCAATGGAAAACCTCTCCACGCTCATGGGCAAGTATGGGGAAGAGGGCGACAAGTTGCTGTTCAAAATACTCAATTCGGGAGACTATCTGCGCTCGGTGAGCGACGGGGAGTTGCTCTCCCGCAACGTGACGAAGCTGACGCCGCGTCTCTGTGAAAAGGGTCTGCGCTACGACCTCACGGTACCCTTCGCACGGTTTGTGGTGCAGCACCGTTCGGAGCTGCAGATGCCTTTCAAACGCTACCAGATGCAGCCGGTATGGCGCGCCGACCGGCCCCAAAAAGGACGCTACCGCGAGTTCTACCAGTGCGATGCGGATGTGGTGGGTTCCGATTCGCTGCTCAACGAGGTGGAGCTTCTCGAACTCATCGACTACGTTTTCCACAAGCTGAAAGTGAACGTATCCACCAAACTTAACAACCGCAAGGTGCTCACCGGGCTCGGAGAGATGATAGGGCACGCAGACAAAGTGGTGGACATCACCGTGGCCATTGACAAGCTCGACAAGATAGGACTCGACAAAGTGAAGGAGGAACTGCGCGAGCGCGGCCTCGGGGATGAAGCCATAGAGCGCCTTGTGCCGGTCCTCGAGCTCAAAGGCACCAACGCCGGGAAGATAGCCCGTATGCGTGAGCTGCTTGCCGGTTCCGAAACCGGCCTCAGGGGCCTCGACGAGATGGAGACCATCGTCAAGGCTTACGAAGCGCTCCCGCACTCCGCCTGCCTGGAAGTGGACCTCTCGCTGGCACGCGGCCTCAACTACTATACGGGTACCATCATAGAGGTCAAGGCCCTCGACGTGGAGATAGGGAGCATCACCGGCGGCGGCCGTTATGACAACCTCACCGGCGTCTTCGGCATGGAGGGTCTCTCGGGAGTAGGCATCTCGTTCGGCGCCGACCGCATCTACGACGTCCTCAACACGCTGGGCCTCTACCCGCAGGAGGTGGAGCGCGGCGTGCAGGTGATGTTCACCAACTTCGGCGAGGAGGAAGCACGCGAAGCCATGGGGTGCGTGTGGCGCCTGCGCGACGCCGGAATACCGGCGATGGTTTACCCCGACAATGCCAAGATGAAGAAGCAGATGCAGTATGCCAACGCCAAGAACGTGCCATACGTTGCCATCATCGGCAGCGAAGAACTGAAAGAGGGTGTCGCCACCGTTAAGAATATGGCCGACGGCTCGCAACGCAAAGTTGAACTGGAGAAAATAACCGAGATATTCAAATGAGAGTATTGAAATTCGGGGGCACGTCGGTAGGGACAGTGCGCTCGCTGAGCAATGTCAAGAAGATAGTCGAGAGCATCGAGGAACCCTGCGTGGTGGTGGTGTCGGCCCTGGGAGGGCTTACGGACCGCCTGATAGCAGGCGCCGAAATGGCCCGCGACGGCAACGCGGAATACCACCGGGAGGTTGAGACCGCGCGGCGCCGGCATCTTGAAATCATCGAAGCACTCGTGTCCCCCCCGCGCCGCAAGGATATAACGGCCCGCATAGAGGAGCTGCTCGCCGAGCTTACGCGCCTCTACGAAGGGATAGCCCTGCTGGGCGACCTCACCGACCGCACGCTGGCGCAGGTGGTGAGCTTCGGCGAAAGGATGTCGTCGCCCCTCGTTGCCGAGATTATCGAAAACGCTACCTATTACCATTCCCCCGACTTCATACGCACCGAGCGGTGGTTCAACAAAAACATAGCCGATACGGCGCTCACCGACCGACTTATAAAAGAGACACTGGGCGACGGCGGATTCCGCCGCGCGGTAACAGGCGGCTTCATCTCCACCGACCGCGACACCGGCGAGATTACGAACCTGGGACGCGGCGGCAGCGACTACACGGCTGCCCTCATCGCCGCGGCGCTGGGCGCCCGAGTGCTGGAGATATGGACCGACGTGGACGGTTTCATGACCGCCGACCCGCGCCTTATCCCCGATGCCTTCGTGGTGCGCCACATGACCTTCATAGAGTCTATGGAACTCTGCACCATGGGTGCGAAAGTGATATATCCCCCCACTCCCGGCTGATGACGGTCTTGGGCTGGGTGCCAAACTCAAAGTGCTTGTGCTCGATGATGCGCGTATAGGGGATCTCGCGCTCGGTGTAGTTGACCACGGCCACGCCCTGGTGGTAAAAGGCATCTCGGCGGTGCGCGACACCACGCTCATCAGCGTGCAGGCGCAGGGCCGCGACAGCACCGACACGGCGAGCCGCGCCGTCAACGCCATGGCCAAGAACGGCGTTAGCGTCTATCTGGTGAACACCCACGAGCGCGACGCCGGATTCGCCTTCGCCGTAGCCGCTCCGGAAAGCGGGACAGCCGTGAAGATACTTACCGACGAGTTCGGTCCGGAACTTTCGCGCGGAGAGATGGAAAACATCTCCGTCTCTTACAAGCTGGCCACCATAGCGGTGGTAGGCGAAGGGATGAAGAAGCGCCGCGAGATGCAGGAAAGCCTGCTGCGCGGCCTTGCCGCTTCCGGAATACGCGTACTGGCCACCTCCGACGGCACTTCGGACACCACACTGGCTGTAGTTGTGCCTGCCGACGAGGCCGACCGCGCCATCGAGACGCTGCACTGCCTGCTGTTCGCCGACAAGACTGTTGGCAAATAAGGCGGCAAAGTTGGTCTAATTCGCACCCGCGGGAGCCGTTCCGCAAAATTTTGATTAATTTTGCACGGCGTCCGGCACTCCGCTACCGGACGCAAACAACCCAAAAATGAAAAACCAATGATTCTTTCATCGATAAAGACCTTCGGACACTATTGCATGTTTCTCACCCAGGTGTTCCGCATCCCCGACAAATGGAGCGTGACGCTGCGCAACACGGTGTTCGAGATAAGCAAGCTAGGCGTGGACTCCATTCCGCTGGTGATAATAATCTCGATATTCATCGGAGCGGTGATATGCATCCAGATGACGCTCAACATAGTGTCTCCGCTCGTACCGAGTTACTCCACCGGCCTTGCCACGCGCGAAATCCTGCTGCTGGAGTTCTCCTCATCCATCCTGTCGCTGATATTGGCGGGCAAGGTAGGGTCCAACATCGCCTCCGAGATAGGGACTATGCGCGTCACCGAACAGATAGACGCCCTCGACATCATGGGCATCAACAGCGCCAACTACATAGTGCTTCCCAAGATAGTGGGCTTCGTGCTCTTCGTGCCGGTGCTCTGCATCCTCTCCATGTTCATGGGTCTCTTCGGCGGCTGGCTCGTGGCCGAGTTCACCACCATGATTTCGGTGGAAAACTACATCTACGGCATCCAGACCATGTTCTCGGAATGGTATGTGTGGTACGGCATCATCAAGACCTACTTCTTCGCTTTCATAATAACGAGCGTGGCCGCCTATTACGGCTACTACGTTAAGGGAGGGTCGCTTGAGGTGGGCAAGGCGTCGACCAACGCCGTGGTCTCCTCCTCCATTCTCATTCTGGCCGCCGACGTAATCCTCACTAAACTCCTGCTGCAATGATTGAAGCCAAGAACGTATCCAAGTGGTTCGACGGCACCCGGGTGCTCCACGACATTTCGGCCACCTTCGAGACAGGAAAGACGAACCTCATCATCGGACAGTCCGGCTCCGGCAAGACGGTATTCATGAAGTGCCTCATAGGTTTGTTGACGCCCGAAGAGGGTGAGATATTCTACGACGGCCGCCCCTTCAAACAGATGACCGATGCGCAACGCCGCCAGTTGCGCACCGAAATAGGTATGCTCTTCCAGGGGTCGGCGCTCTTCGACAACCTTACGGTGCTCGGCAACGTTATGTTCCCGCTGATGATGTTCTCCAAGATGTCCAAGGCCGAGCAGAAGGAGCGCGCACAGTTCTGCATCAACCGCGTGGGGCTCGAAAACGCCGACAACAAGTATCCCTCGGAGATTTCGGGAGGTATGCAGAAACGTGTGGCCATAGCCCGCGCCATATCGCTGAACCCCAAATACCTCTTCTGCGACGAACCCAACTCAGGCCTCGACCCGAAGACATCGATTCTCATTGACCAACTCCTCTCCGACATTACGCACGAGTACAAGATGACCACAGTCATCAATACCCACGACATGAACTCGGTGCTCGGTATAGGTGAGAATATCATCTTCATCAACAAGGGTCACTGTGACTGGATTGGCAACGACCACAACATCTTCCGGAGCCGCAGCAAGGCGCTCAATGACTTCGTGTTCGCCTCGAAGCTGTTCCAGGAGGTAAAAATCTTCCTCGAAAGGAAGTACGGCGCCGGAGAAGGCGGGGGAGAGGGGCGCAAGCCATGATGCGCATAGACATCATAGGGCGCGGTAACGTGGCAACGCACCTGCTCCGGATGCTCGGTGCCGCCCACGACGTGGCGCAAGTGAATCCGCATACCCTCGAAGGGCTGCGGCCGGATGCCGACCTTTATTTGGTATCAGTCACCGACAACGCCATACGCGAGGTTTGCGGCAAGCTGAGGAAACGGCTCGAAGGCGAACCATTCGTGGCCCACACTTCGGGCACCACCGGCATCGAAGAGCTGCGCGAATGCAGATTCCGCCGTCCCGGCGTGTTCTACCCTCTCCAGACGTTTTCTAAGAAAGTGGAGCTCGATTATTCGCGCATTCCCTTCTTTACGGAAGCGGACGCGAAGAATGACGAGGCTCTGCTGCGACGGATTGTCGAAGGCCTTGGCGCCAAGTGTTACTATGCCGATTCGGAAGCGCGCCGCCGCCTGCACCTCGCCTCTGTGCTCTCCTGCAATTTCGTGAACCATCTGTGGCACCTCGCCTCCGGAGAATTGGAAAAGAGCGGACTGCCGTTCGGGGTGCTGATGCCGCTCATCGAAGAGACGACACGCAAACTCGCCGATGCCTCCCCCTACGACGCCCAGACCGGGCCGGCCCGGCGCGGCGACACCGTCACCACTTCGAAGCATCTCGCCATGCTTGCCGACGATGCGCGCCTTGCGGGAATTTACAAATTATTGACCGATTCCATTTCAAAGACTTATGAGTGCCATTGATTACGATTTGAAGAAGATACGCGGCGTCGCGCTCGATGTCGACGGTGTGCTCTCCCCTTCCACCATACCGCTCGGCAGCGACGGAATGCCGCGCCGCATGGTAAACATCAAGGACGGCTACGCCTTGCAGTTAGCCGTGAAACGTGGAGTGAAAATAGCCATCATCACAGGGGGAACCTCCGATGCCATTGTGCTGCGTTACCGTGCTTTGGGAATCGCAGACATCTATCAGGGCGCCGGCCACAAACTTCCCGTGCTCGAAGAGTGGATGCAGAAAGAAGGGCTGACGGCCGACGAGGTGGCGTATATGGGCGACGACATTCCCGATCTGAAATGCCTGCGCCATGTGGGGCTGAGTTGCTGCCCGCACGACGCCGCCCGCGAAGTGCTCGCTACCGCGCGTTACATTTCGCGCTTCACCGGCGGCTACGGCTGCGTGCGCGACCTGCTCGAACAACTGCTAAAAGCCCAAGGCCATTGGATGGCCGACGACAAAGCTTTCGGCTGGTAATACTCTCCTAAAACTCTTTGCTCCCACGCATCGTTTATACAGTATGTTAGAGAATCTTCAGAAATACAAGATATTGCTTGCCAGCAAGTCGCCGCGTCGCCGCGAATTGCTCGGCCAATTGAGAATCCCTTTCACAGTAATCTCCATCGGCGATATTCCGGAAAGTTATCCGGACACACTTGCGGCCGACGATGTGCCGGAATACCTGTCGCTGCAAAAGGCTTCAGCCTATCATAAGATGCTGCGCGACAACGAGTTGCTCATCACCGCCGATACCGTGGTGATTTACGACAAGAAAATCTACGGCAAACCGGCCGACGAGAAAGAGGCTTTCCGGATGCTGAGCGAGCTTTCCGGCCACACCCACCACGTAGTGACCGGCGTCACTGTGGCCACACGTAATAATAAAGTGTCGTTTTCATGTTCCACGGATGTGGAGTTTGCCGAAATTGATCCGGAAGACATTTCTTACTACCTAGATAATTTCCGCCCGATGGACAAGGCAGGGGCCTATGGCATACAGGAATGGATCGGTTGCGTGGCGGTGAAAGGCATCCGCGGCTCCTTCTACAACGTTATGGGACTTCCGGTACACCAGCTTTATCAGGTGCTACGCAATTTCTGACTTCAGAGGGTGGTGTTTTTTATCGGTTCCAAAAGTTCCGGAGGAAAGTGTTCTGTAACTTGATAGTTATAGCACCGCTCCTTGTATGCCTGCGCCATGTTCTTCATGTCGTTTTCAAACTGCGTGTACACGCCGTTCGCTTCAGCCTCTACCATGGCCTTTCTGAGCGCTGCGGCCGCTGTTTTCAATTTTTCGAGTGAAATGAAAGCACCGCATTGCAAAATATATCCCGACAAATTAAGATACATTTTTATAGTGCAAAGCGGATCCGGACGGAAAGATACGAATTTCTCCACGATAGCCTTAGCTTTCCTCACATCAGGTTTACGGCGCCAATATCCGGAATGGGCAAAGCATTTTAACAATTTATCCCCGTATTTTTCAGCCAACGCCTCTGAATCGGGATTGAGCCAAAACTCCAGGTATTCCTTGATATCATGGTTGGAGACATAGAGTTCCAGAATCAGTTCGGAGAGCTGCCCTGCATCGAAGTTTTTGAGCTGTTTTTTGAGTTGCGCTTTTGACATAATCTATATTGACAAACCGGTTCTATACTGACATACCGTCTGCCCAGTCATCGATGTCGTCGCCGGGCTCGGCATAATAAGGATGGGAGTCTTCGGGCTGCGGATTCTTATCGGTGATAATGTCGGAGAGATCGGCCAGCCACTCGGGGGCCGCGCCATGGGATAACAGGTTTTTAAGCTTCATAGGCTCTATAGCGTTGTTCCGAAAGCAAAGGTAGCACTTCTTTCCGGATTATGCAAATATTTTTCCGCTTTTGTTAGAATTTTTGTAATTTCAAGGGATGGAAGGGGGATTTTTTTGTTATGATATGGCTGATGTTTCCGATATAGTCTGTGGGAACACGCGGCGTTTTTACGGAAAAACCCGCGTGGATTCTTGCATATAACGGATAAAATCATTAACTTTGTCATCAACATCGGTTAGGCGCTCCGGAACTTTCGGCACCGCGGTGTTGTTATTATAAAAGAACCAAAAATCTCATAAAAATGGCAAACAAAAGAGAATTCAAAAAGTTTGTGACCGCAGTGGGTTCAAACGTCATCGAAGACATGATGCTCAACTACTATACAATCAAGGACATCAACAAAGATGCCGTTGACACTGCCATAGGCAAAGTACTCGACGCCATCGAGACGGCGCGTTGCAACGCTAACGTCTTCTTCGACAAAGGACCTCGCGCCTTCGAGACCCGCAAGGAGTATACCCGCGAGAAGGAACGTTTCTTCCGCGCCCTCTTCGACAAGATTGCGTCAGACTTCGAAGGCAGCCTCGAAGCCGCTGTCAAAGAGTTCAACGACGCCGTTCCGCAAAGCGTCAAGGATGCCAACAAGAAAGCTCTCGCCGACTGAGTGAAGCTTGAAATCTGAAATTCTATTCTACACCGGCTCCGGGAGCGGCGCAGTTCCGCTCCCGGGGATGGTGTGCATTTCATTATAAAAAGACATGAACCTTTGGGGCACGATATTGAAATGGACCGGCTGGAAGACCGACATCACGGCACCGCGCCGCGATAAGTGCGTGATCTGCGTGGCTCCGCATACCTCCAACCGGGATTTTATCCTGGGGCTATGCGCCTACCGTTCGCTCGGACGCGAAGCCAACTTCCTGATGAAGGAGTTCTGGTTCTTCTTCCCGTTGAAGTATCTGCTCCGTGTTTTGGGAGGGATTCCGGTGCCGCGTAAACGCGGTTCGGCATTGACCGACTCCATCATCCGGATGTTCCGCGAGCGGCCATACGTCAACCTCGCAGTAACGCCCGAAGGCACCCGTTCGCGCACGGAGCGTTGGCGCACCGGCTTCCTGCATATAGCCTACGGCGCCGACGTGCCCCTGCAACTCGGCGTGATTGACTACCACACCAAGACCATCTCCATAACCACGGAATACCCGCTGAGCGGCGACATAGAGAAAGACATGGCCGGGATAAAAGACTTCTATTCGCGCCACGCCGACGCCGCCCGATACCCCGACAAATTCGCTTTTTGAGTCTTCCCTCCCTTTTGACCACGCTGCCATAATTACTAAAATGACGACTGACCTGAAAATAGCCCTGCTGCCGATGCAGATAGAATGGGGCGACAAAGAGAAAAATTTCGAAACCCTGGAGCGCGAGATGCAGAAGTTGCATCCCCTCACCGACCTTGTGGTGCTTCCCGAGATGTTTTCCACCGGTTTCCAGACAGGCGACAAGGAGAGCATCCGCCCGCTGGCCGAACGCAACACCGGCAATACCATTGACCGTCTGAAAAATTTGGCCTCGCGCTACAACATGGGCATAGCCGGAACGTTCATCGCCGACTCCGGCGGCTCGCTCTACAACCGCGCCTTCCTCATAGAGCCGGGCGGCGACGAAACTTTCGCCGACAAGCGACACCTCTTCACCTTCGCCGGCGAACAGAAATCCTTTTCCCACGGCTACCACCGCCTGGCGGTGCGCTTCCGCGGCTGGAACATCGCCATGGTGGTGTGCTACGACATACGCTTCCCGGTATGGTGCCGCAACGTTGATCTGGAATATGACGTGCTTCTCGCCGTTGCCAACTGGCCGGTGGCGCGCATAGATGCCTGGAACAAACTGCTCCCGGCTCGTGCCATCGAGAACCTGGCCTATGTCTGCGGCGTGGACTGCAAGGGAACGGACGACCATGGCTTCGAGTATGACGGTTCGTCTCACATCTACGATTTCAAAGGTAAAGAGATCGGCACGGCGCTCCCGGGCCCGGACGCCGTCTATGCCACCCTCTCGAAGGATAAACTGGACCGTTTCCGCGCCAAATTCGGCGCCTGGCAGGATGCCGATAAATTCAAACTGCTCGACGAATGAACAAAAGCAAACTCTGGATTCTCGTAAAGAACGAGTACCAAACCGATATTCGCAATAAATCTTTCTGGCTAGGCACACTGCTGATGCCGGTGATAATGTTCGTCTTCGGCGGCCTGATAGGCTACCTCGCCAAAGACTCCGACACATTACAGACCACCAGTAACCCGCTGATGCCCGACGACCTCAACGGCTGGCAGGTGGCCGGCATGATGGTAGGCATCTTCCTGACGATGTTCATCATGATTTACGGCGCACAGATTTTCAACAAGGTGAAGAACGAGAAGTGCAACCGCCTGATGGAAGTGCTGGCCACTTGCGTCACCGGGCGCACCATGATGCTCGCCAAGATACTTAGCGTAGGCCTCCTGGGCATGACGCAGATGCTCATCTGGGCGCTGCTGCTCGGTGCCGGTGTGTGTGTGCTCATGGTTGTAGCCGGCATTTCGCTCCCGGCGGATATTCTCCTCGACGCGCACCTTTATCTCTCATTTGTCTTCGGAATGCTTTTCTTCCTCGGGGGATATGTGTTTTACGGCTCGATGTTCGCCGCCGTGGGTGCCATGACCGACAAGAACCAGGAGAACCAGGAATATATGACCATCCTGACATTCGTGTTGCTGGCATCGTTCTACATCGGGCAGTTTACCGTCGACAATTCCGGCTCGGCCGTGTCTTTCTGGTGCAGCCTGATACCGTTCACGTCCCCCACGGTAGCGCCGATACAGGCCATCGGGGGCGGCGCACCGTGGTGGCAGACGCTGCTCGACCTTGCGGTGCTCTACGTCTGCGCCGGCCTGACGCTCGCCTTCTCCGGCAAGCTCTACACCTCCACCCTTCTGCTCAAAGGGAAACGCCTCTCGCCGCGCGACATGCTCACCTTCCTCAAAAGCAAATAGCCTCTATGGGTATTGCGGGTACAGCCCCGGGAGGCAGCATGGCGTTTATCATCAGCACAGAATGAATATGATATGCTCCTGAAAGTAATTCTTCGCCGGTGACGGACAGAGTTTCGGCCTCTCCTCTTTCTATAAGGCTCTGTCGCATAGTGCCACAAAGCAAGGGGACCGCTGGGGTGAAGACTCCATTATCCGAGAGGAACAATAAATTTGAATAACTTGTGTCGGTCACTATTCCGTCACGCAGAATCACGATCTCATCGCAGTCACCGCGTAGCGCCCGGAGCGCATCGAGGCGACTGCGATCGGCATATTTAAGATGATAGTCCATGTCGCCCCCTTCCACAAGCCTAAGAGTCTTAACCTCCCGCGGCCGGTAACTGTCAAACTCAAGACTTCCTATTTCCTTTCCGTAAAAAATACGGCATTTCACCACCCCGGAACAATACGGGGCTGGGACAGGGGGTAATTCTACCAAAGGGGATGCACAGCCATAAAGTTCACGGACAGACCGCTCCATGCGCTGCAAGTGCATGGGGGCATTGCAATAACGGCCATCTGTTACCCTGATAGTTTCAATCAGCATGGCAGATAAATTTTTCCTATGAGTTCTTCATATTCACTTTTACAGTCACTGTTTATAGTGATTCCCCCACCTGAATGAAAGCGCAACTTACCGTCGACACCGCGTTGAAGACAGCGTATCATGACTGCGCTTTTAAGGTTTTCGCCGTCGAAGTATCCGGCCACTCCGGTATACCACCCTCTCCCGCACCTCTCCGCACGTCCTATCAGATCCACAGTTGACTGTTTGGGTGCCCCGCAGATGGAACCAGCCGGCAGCATCGACATTATGATACTTCCCATTCCAGCACTCCATTCCGGCTCAAGATTACCCGTTATCTCAGAACTTGTCTGCAACAACGTTCCCTTTAGAGTGTGGACGACTTCGGCATAGCGATAACGCTTCACAGTGACGCCGGTCGCTACCATAGCAAGGTCATTGCGCAAGAGGTCCACTACGGTTGCGTGCTCACACTGTTCCTTATAGTCGTCCATAAGTTGTCGCAAAGCCATACGGCTACACCCATCTGCTGTCCCCTTCATAGGATAAGTGGATATTTTGCATCCGTTGATAGTTACAAAGGGTTCCGGGGAAAAACAGACAAACTCATCTCCTATTTTAAACTTGAAGCGGGCCGGCGAGTCATGGAAAATATCTTCAAGCGATACATTTACCGTAACCTCCGAGGAGGCTGTAAGATTTGCAAGAAAGCTGTCACCGCGCCGCAAACCGGCGCTCACCACTGCAAACGCCTCGGAATACTCTTCAAACCCAGGTGCCCTGAGAATCTCCATCGTGCTTCTGCCGTGTGTAGGCCCATTCCCTCTCATGCTGTTTCCGATTCCCTCCATCTCCCACAGGATTTCAGATGTATCATCCGGATTTCCAAGAAAGAACCCGCGCTTCAACCCATAGTCAAAGCCCCATACACATGGCCGTTTTTCATTTCCAAAACGGTTCATAAGCCGACACACTTCCTCGGCTTTCATGATAATTTCATTTTTCACGATGCAAAATTACTGCCTTAAAATGATTATTACTATATTTGCAACATGGAAATTTTGATTCTTGACAATAGAGACTCTTTTGTTCATAATATTTCAACACTTCTGGAGATTCTTCCGTACGCGGAAGCGCACATTGTGAAAGGAGACGACATTAACGAAAAAATTCTCAGCGAATACGATGCCATGATTTTGTCGCCGGGTCCCGGAATACCCTCGGAGCATCGTGGACTGTTGCGGGCTTTGGAATGGAGCAAACAGCACTCGCTGCCCACATTAGGCATCTGTCTGGGGATGCAGGCTCTTGCCGAGAGCTATGGTGCAAAATTGTACAGTTTGCCGCATCCGCTGCACGGCCATGCCTCCGCTTTGCGAATCATGGACTTTACAGACCCGCTTCTGAAGGGAATCGGTGATGGTAATATCGTAGGGCGCTATCATTCGTGGGCTGTGGATGCTGCTTCTTTGCCTTCTTGTATAACAGTTTCTGCTTTCGATGCAGATAATCTACCTATGGTTATACGCCATACTGAACTTCCGTTGTATGGTGTGCAGTTTCACCCTGAAAGTATAATTACGGAAAATGGAGACATCATGCTGTCGAACTTTCTGAACCGGGCGTTAGAAAGCGGGCCAGAGAGGAGATGGACTCCAGTCTGATCCGCTATTAAGAAATATAGTCGAAGGATTCGGTTGCTTACACGACAGGCGCACCGGCCGCGAGATTGGCAGCGGGAGTTTCTGCACGGTATTTTGCCTCCCAGCCGAGGGCCGAGGCTCCGAGCACTGCGGCATCGCTCTCTTTCAGTTCAGAGAGAAGAATCTTGGTCTTGCCGCGGAATACAGGCATCACATTGGCATCGAGGGAAGCCTGGAGGGGTTTGAGCAGCAGGTCGCCGCTCTTGGCCAGACCACCGAAGAGGACAATGGCTTGCGGCGAGGAGAAGGCTATCATGTCTGCAAACGCTTCGCCCATGATGTTGCCGGTATAGTCGAAAATATCCTTGGCGAGCTTGTCGCCGGCCACGGCTGCATCGTAGACATCCTTGGATGTAATGTTCTCTATGTCGAGGTTGCGGAGCATGGAGGGTTCTGTCCGCACTTCGAGGAATTCGCGAGCCGAACGTGCCACGCCTGTAGCGGAACAGTAGCACTCGAGACAGCCTGTGCGGCCGCAACCGCATACGCGCCCGTTGTTGCGCTTCATGATGACATGACCCAGCTCGCCGGCAAAACCGTCATGGCCGTAGACGAGCTGTCCGTTGACCACGATGCCGGAGCCCACGCCGGTTCCGAGCGTTATCATGATGAAGTCCTTCATACCGCGAGCTGCGCCGTAGGTCATTTCGCCCAGGGCGGCGGCGTTGGCGTCGTTGGTGATGGCCACCGGTACTCCGGGAAAGGCCTTGCTCACCATCTCGGCCATCGGTACGGTTCCCCACGGAAGGTTCGGCGGACTCTGTATTTCGCCGGTATAGTAATTGGCGTTCGGGGCCCCTATCCCTATGCCCTGGATCTTATCTTCGGCATCGTTGGCTTTAAGCAGGCGGGAAATCTCGCTGCGCAGATCCTCGATGTAATCTTCGAATTTTGAATGTTTCAAGGTCTTGATGCTGTCGCTGGCCACTACCTGGCCGCGTGCGTCGACTATTCCGAAGACGGTGTTCGTGCCTCCTATGTCGACTCCTAATACATACGGTTTGCTCATTTGCTATTTCTGTTATTTTGCTGTCAACTGTGTCACGGTTTTGACAATGTAGTTGCCGCTGAATGTTTCATCCGCAAATTTACAACTTATTTTTTTAACTTAATGATATTTCGTGAAAAATCTTCGGCAGACAAATGTTAATTTACCTAAATTTGCCGGACAGCATCCGAAAACATACGCCGTTTCTCAACCTTCAGGCATATATTTTGTTAAATTAAGTAGATGATTAACACATAGAGAATGAAAAACCTTCCCTATAACTATAGACACACAAATAACTGAAAGATATGAATTTCAACAACTTCACAATCAAGTCGCAAGAGGTTATACAGAAAGCCATCGAGCTGACCCGAGCCGCGGGCCAACAGCAGATAGAGCCTTCGCATATCCTCAAGGCCCTGATTGACGAGAGCGAGACCATCGTCAACTTCATTTTCCAGAAGTTGGGCGCCAATCTCCAGTCCGTCAAAGGGGCGATAGACGATGACATCAAGTCGCTGCCTAAGGTTCAGGGTGGCGACGTCTTCCTTTCACGCGAGTCAAACGACGCCATGCAGAAAGCCGTCGACTTCTCCAAGAAGCAAGGCGACGAATATGTATCGGTAGAGGCCATGCTCATGGGTATCCTGCGTACCCGCTGCAAGGCTTCGCAAGCACTCAAGGATGCCGGAATCACCGAGAAAGGGCTGGAACAGGCCATCGCCGAGCTGCGCAAGGGCAACAAGGTGACCGGCCAGAGCGCCGAAGAATCATACCAGGCACTCTCAAAATATGCCATCAACCTCAACGACCGCGCGCGTAGCGGCAAACTTGACCCGGTCATCGGCCGCGACGAGGAGATACGCCGCGTGCTCCAGATTCTTTCGCGACGCACCAAGAACAATCCCATGCTCGTGGGCGAACCCGGCACCGGCAAGACCGCCATCGCCGAAGGCCTGGCACACCGCATAGTGCGAGGCGACGTACCCGAAAACCTGAAATCGAAACAGATCTATTCCCTCGACATGGGAGCCCTCGTGGCCGGCGCCAAGTATAAAGGCGAGTTCGAGGAACGCCTCAAAGCCATCGTCAACGAAGTGACACAGAGCGACGGCGAGATAATCCTTTTCATCGATGAAATCCACACCCTCGTTGGTGCCGGCAAAGGTGAAGGCGCCATGGATGCCGCCAATATCCTGAAACCCGCCCTTGCCCGCGGCGAACTCCGCTCCATAGGCGCCACGACGCTCGACGAGTACCAGAAATATTTCGAGAAAGACAAGGCGCTGGAACGCCGTTTCCAGAAAGTGATGGTCGACGAGCCTGACGAAATATCCGCCATCTCAATCCTCCGCGGCCTTAAGGAACGCTACGAGAACCACCACAAGGTGCGCATCAAAGACGAGGCCATCATCGCCGCCGTGCAGCTCTCGGTGCGCTATATCACCGACCGTTTCCTCCCCGACAAGGCCATCGACCTTATAGACGAGGCCGCCTCCAAACTGCGTCTCGAGATGGACTCCATGCCGCAGGCGCTCGACGAGGCAACACGCAAAATCAAACAGCTGGAAATTGAACGCGAAGCCCTGAAACGCGAGGGCAACGATTATAAACTCAAGGAGATAGACGAAGACCTCGCCAACCTGCGCGAAGAGGAGAAATCGCTCAAAGCCAAATGGCAGGCCGAGAAGACCGAAATTAACAAGATTCAGCAGAACAAGATAGACATAGAGCAACTCAAGCTCGAGGCCGAACGCGCCGAACGCGAGGGCGACTATGCCAAGGTGGCCGAAATCCGCTATTCGCGCATCAAGCAGAAAGAGGACGAGAATGTCGAAATTCAGACCCGACTAAAAGAACTGCAGGGTGAAGGCGCAATGATAAAAGAGGAAGTGGATGCCGAAGACATAGCCGAAATCGTGAGCCGTTGGACCGGAATCCCCGTCAAGAAGATGGCCCAGAGCGAAAAGGAGAAACTGCTGCATCTCGAAGAGGAACTGCACCGCCGCGTGATAGGCCAGGACGATGCCATCCGTGCTGTCTCCGACGCCGTGCGCCGCTCGCGTGCCGGCCTCAATGACCCGCGCCGCCCCATCGGCTCGTTCATCTTCCTCGGCACAACCGGTGTAGGTAAGACCGAGCTTGCCAAGGCCCTGGCCGAATATCTCTTCGACGACGAAGACATGATGACACGTATCGACATGTCGGAATACATGGAAAAACACTCCGTCTCGCGTCTCGTAGGAGCGCCTCCGGGATACGTCGGCTACGAAGAGGGGGGCCAGCTCACCGAGGCAGTGCGCCGCAAACCTTACAGCGTGGTCCTCTTCGACGAGATTGAAAAAGCCAATCCCGACGTCTTCAACATTCTGCTCCAGGTGCTCGACGACGGACGTCTGACCGACAACAAGGGCCGCTTCATCAATTTCAAGAACACCATCATTATCATGACCTCCAACATGGGTTCGCCGCTCATCCGCGAGAACTTCTCCAAGATGACGGACAAGAACCGACAGGAGACCATAGAACGCACCAAACAGGATGTGCTCGACCTGCTGAAACAGACCATCCGTCCCGAGTTCCTGAACCGTATCGACGAGATAGTGATGTTCACCCCGCTCAACAAGAAGGAGATTCAGGAAATCGTAGACCTCCAGGTGCGCGGCGTGCAGAAGATGCTTGCCCACAACGGCGTGAAACTCACCATCACCCCAGCTGCCCTCGAGCTGCTGGCCGAAGACGGCTATGACCCCGAGTTCGGAGCCCGTCCCGTGAAACGTACCATCCAGCGCATGGTGCTCAACCAGCTCTCGAAGGACATCCTTGCACAGAACGTGGACCGCGAACACCCCATCGTCATAGACCGCGAGGGCGATGACCTCGTCTTCAAGAACGACTGATGTGACAAACACTACATATAGCAAGCACCCCGCAGCCCGGCCGCGGGGTGCTTGTTTTTTATCCGGACGCTCACGATTTTGCGACGGTGTTCACAATTAGTTTTCGTAAAATTTGCAGATTCGCGGTTTTTAACCTACATTTGCACCCATAACACGCGGCCTTACCGCGTTTAGCCCTTAAATCTATTAACTTTAAATATTTTATGAATAAAACAAACATCTCTATGTGTGCCTTGATGCTTCCCCTGGCCCTGACCGCCTGCAAAAGCGGCGAAAGCGCCGACGGTAAAGTAATCGAGGCTCCTACCATCGAGTCACTGAAAATCGAAAACGGAATGGTGACTCCCGAGGTACTGGCGGCCTTCGGCCGCGTGGCTGAAGCCACCCCCTCGCCCGACGGCAAGCAGATAGCTTTCACCATCTCCTACGAAAGCATCGAAGAGAATGCCTCCAATGCCGAAATCTACACCATGAACGCCGACGGTTCAGAGCTCAAACGCCGCACCACCTCGGCAAAGTCAGAATCGAACCTCCAGTGGCTCGACAACGAAAAACTCGCTTTCCTCGGCTACGACAAAGACACCGAGAAAAACCAGATCTTCGTGATGAACGCCGATGGTTCAGGCCGACAGCGCGTTTCCTCGATTGAAAAAGGTGTGGAATGTTTCGTAATCTCCCCCGACGGCAAAAAGGTGATACTCGGCTCCCCCATCCTCAAAGAGGACAAGGACTCCACCCTCTATGCCGGACTGCCCGAGACTTCAGGCCGCGTCATCAACGACCTCATGTACAAGCACTGGGACGAGTGGGTCACCGAAATACCCCACCCCTTCCTGGCCGACTTCAACGGCACCGAACTTGCCAACGTAAAGGACATCATGGAGGGTGAGCCCTTCGAATGCCCGATGCGCCCCTTCGGAGCCACCGATGCCTTCGCATGGAGTCCCGACTCGCAGAAGCTTATATACGTGTCGCGTAAATTCGCCGGCAAAGACTATGCCTTCTCCACCGACTCGGACCTCTACCTCTATGACATAGCAAGCGGCAAGACCACCTGCATCACCGAGGGCAACGACGGCTACGACACCGACCCCGCCTTCTCGCCCGACGGCTCCAAGATAGCATGGCTCTCCATGAAGACCGCCAAGTTCGAGAGCGACAAGAAACGCCTCATGGTAGTCGATGCCAAGACGCCTGACATCGCATCGGCCCAAGACCTCACCGACGGCTGGGACCGCTGGCCGGAAGGCTTCACCTGGGCTCCCGACAGCAAGTCGATAGTCTTCAACGGCTATAGCGACGGCATCGAACCCGTCTTCCGCATAACTCTTGCCGATAAAAAAATCGACGAACTCACAAAAGGTTCCGGCAACTGGGACTACAGCGGCATTCACCAGCTCCCCGACGGCAACGTCATCGCCATGCGCAACTCCATGCAGCGTCCCAAGGAAATCTGCCTCATAGCCGGCGGTAAGGTGAAAGACATCACCGAAATCAACACGGAACTCCTCTCCAAGCTGAAACTCGGCAAGGTGAACAAGGTAACGGTTCCCACCACCGACGGCAAGGAGATGACCGCCTGGGAAATCCTCCCGCCGGACTTCGACCCCAACAAGAAATATCCCGTCCTGCTTTACTGCCAGGGCGGCCCGCAGCAGGCTGTCAGCCAGTTCTTCAGCTACCGTTGGAACTTCATGATCATGGCAGCCAACGGCTACATTGTCATCGCCCCGAACCGCCGCGGACTCCCCGGCTTCGGCGAGGAGTGGAACCGCCAGATTTCAGGCGACTACGGCGGCCAGAACATGCAGGACTACTTCGCTGCCGTTGACTACATGAAGGAGAAACCCTACGTTGACGGCTCCAAGGTAGGTGCCATAGGCGCAAGCTACGGCGGATTTTCCGTATACTGGCTGGCCGGCCACAACGAGGACAACCGCTTCGCCGCATTCGTGGCTCATGCAGGTATCTTCAACGTAGAGGCACAGTACCTCGAGACCGAAGAAATGTGGTTCGCCGACTTCGACCTCGGCGGCTCCCCCTGGGATAAATCCAACGAAATTGCACAGCGCACTTACAGCAACTCGCCGCACCGCTTCGTGGACAAATGGAACGCCCCGATACTCGTGACCGTAGGCGAACTCGACTACCGCATCCTCGCCTCGCAGGGCATGATGGCCTTCAACGCAGCCAAGATGCGTGGTCTGGAATGCGAGATGCTCGTCTTCCCCGATGAAAACCACTGGGTGCTCAAACCGCAGAACGCCGTGCTCTGGCAGCGCACATTCTTCCAGTTCCTTGACAAGTACCTGAAGAACGGCACGACGGCCAAAGCCGCCGCTCCCGCAGCCGACTCCGCAGCGAAACCCGCAGCCGACTCCGCTAAATAACCCCCGAAACAACACAATTCCCCTATAAAGCGGGCGACGTCGGTATGACATCGCCCGCTTTCTTTTTTCAAATGTAACCCAATATCACTGTCGGAGGATGAAGGCGGCTATCGCTTCGAGGACTTCGGGGGAGATGGTTTCGCGGATTTCGCCGTATTCCGAGGCTTCGCCGGTTTCGGCGTGCTGCAACAGATGGTTCAGGCCGGGCATCAGGCACACTTCCGCTTTCGGTAGCAGTTTCTTCAGCACTTCGAGGTTGTCGGGATAAACCTGCGTGTCCTTGTCGCCGTTGAATGCTATCACCGGACATTTCACCTTTTTAATATCGCGCGTCGGATCAAGAGCCACAAACGCGTCGAACCACGGAGTTCGTACCTTTTGCGTCTGCCTGAACGCCTCCACTATCTCTTGAGGCACTTGCAGCCCGAACGCCTCCACTATGGAGTAGACGTCAATCTCCTCGCTTATACCTGTCTTATATTGTTTCCCTATTTCGTCAAGCAGCATTCCCACTATCCGCAGACTGTTTTCCTTTTCTGCCTCCGTAAGGCCGGCGGCGGAAAGCGCGCGACCGTTCTGGCGAAGTAGCGTCTCTCTGCCGGAAACCATCATGCCTGCGAGCGAGACAATGAAGTCCGGAACTTTTTCAGCGCCGAGCATCATGGCGATGGTACCCCCTTCGGAGTGGCCGAGCACGCCCGCCTTCCCTATCATCGGCAAGGAGCGCAGGAACCGCAGTGCGCTTTTGGCATCATCTTTAAAGGTATATGTCGTGCCGTTGAGGAAAACGCCGCCCGACTTGCCCGTGCCGCGGTCATCGTAGCGCAGCGAGGCGATGCCGTGGCGCGCCAGATAATCTGCGATTACGGCAAACGGCTTGTGTTCAAAGAGTTCTTCATCGCGGTTCTGCGCGCCGGAACCGGTAACCATTATTACTGCGGGGACCTTGCGCTGCGCGGCTTCGGGCGGAAGCGTCAGCGTAGCGCACATCACGGCACCGTCGGGCGCGGTAAACGTAGTATCATTTATGGTGTACGGAAACGGAGGTTTCGGCGTCTGCGGGCGACGCTGCTCAAGCGACTGTTCAGGAGCAAGGTTCAGCGGCAAGGAATGCCCGGCTTGCATGAAAGTTCCGGTAATCGTCCCCTCCCCTATGCGCCCTTCGTATTTTGCGCCGATGGCGTTGCACTGTACCGACACTGAGTCGGCGCTGATAAAAGACACCGTCGCCGGGATGTCTTTTGCACCCTGAGCCGGCGAAGAGAGCGTGCACAGCGCCTCGCCGGAAGCATTTTCCGAAAAGTTAAAGACAAGAGGAAGTTTCATCTGCCCGAGGTCGAGCTCCCCGCGCCAGGGTCCGGTAATCCCGGCCAAAGCGGTGCCGACGAGCGCCAGCGAAGCCGTCACGGCAACTGTTCGTTTCAAGATAGTTTTCATAATTGAGATTATTTCTCTGCAAATTTACTGATTTTTCGTCAAATAACCAATATCTCCGGAAATAATATCAATAAGTAGTGAAAAGGCTGACCCCAATTTGGAGATTCCGGAAATTTTTTCTAAATTTGCATTTTAGTAGCTGCTGAAATGATACCTTTCCATTGTTTTTGTGGCTATATCATTATCTTTAAACCATTTTTATTATGAAGAAATTATTTATTGCAGCCGCATGTCTTGCGCTCTTCCTCGGCTCCTGCCAGAAGAAAGACCCTACTCAGGAAATCCTCGACGTCACCAAGGCGGCTACCGAAAAGATAGAGAAGGCTAAAGATCAGCAGGAGCTGATAAAAATCGGCGAAGATTACGGCAAAGAAATAGAAGCCCTTGGCAAAAAGTACCCCGATTACAAACCTACTCCCGAGCAGGAAAAGCAGATTCAAGGTGCCGTCATGGAGATGATGTCCGCCGGCATGAAGAACAAAAACGTCATGCCCAACGCCGATGTCATGGATCTCTCCGGGGAAGCCAAAGAAACAAAGTAAAAACCTGTAAATGATCGGATTCCTTTTCGACCTTGACGGAGTTGTCATCGACTCCGAAACCCAATACAGCCAAATCTGGCACCACATCGACACCTATTTCCCGACTGGTGTCGATGATTTCGAGCACGTCATAAAGGGAATGACGCTCGACAATATCCTCAACACCTATTTCCGTCCGCAGGACTTCGATTCAGTGACGCGCATCCTCTACGACGAGGAGCGCAAGATGCGTTACCGTTTCTGCCCCGGGGCACAGCGCTTTCTTGACAAAGCGAAAGCCCTGCACGTGCCCATGGCGCTTGTCACCAGCAGCAACGGATACAAGATGGGACGACTCTACGAGCACATCCCCGGCATCGCATCCTACTTCGACGTAATCATCACCGCCGATGACATAACCCATGGCAAACCGAATCCCGAAGGTTACTTCCTCGCCGCGTCGCGTCTGGGCATCGACCCGAAGGACTGCATCGTCTTCGAGGACTCGCTGCAAGGCGTACAGGCAGGCAAAGCCGCCGGTTGCCATACCGTGGGAATCACCTCCACGCTCGGGCCCGACAAGCTACGTCCATACGCCACCGGGCTCACCCCGCTGCTCGGCGACCTCGATCCCCAGGACCTCATAAACCGCTGAAAGAATGTCACTTCCACCTCTTGCCGAACGATTGCGCCCGAGCACCCTGGACAGCTATATCGGGCAACGCCACCTGGTAGGACCGGGCGGCGTCATCGCACGTATGATAGAGACCGGAAACGTCGGCTCCTTCATCCTGTGGGGGCCTCCCGGCGTTGGGAAAACCACTCTGGCGCAGATAATCGCAGCTTCGGTGGAGGCGCCTTTCTTCACCCTTTCGGCCGTCACCTCCGGCGTCAAAGAAGTGCGCGAAGTGCTGGACAGTTGCCGCAAACTCTCGGCCGGACTCTTCGCAAAAGCTCGCCCCATCCTTTTCATCGACGAAATCCACCGTTTCAACAAGTCGCAGCAAGACTCGCTGCTCGGCGCCGTTGAGCGCGGCACGGTGACGCTCATCGGCGCCACCACGGAGAACCCTTCGTTCGAGGTAATACGACCGCTACTTTCCCGCTGCCAGGTCTACACCCTTAAACCGCTTGATGCCGCCGACCTCGAAACACTGTTGCAACGCGCCATCTCGACTGACAAGGTGCTCTCCGCGCGTACCATAGAAATAAAGGAACGCAAGGCGCTGTTCCGCTATGCCGGCGGCGACGCCCGCAAGTTGCTTAACATCCTCGACCTTCTGGAGCAATCCACACCGGAGAGTGAAACCATCGTCATCGACGACGCGACGGTGGCCTCCCGCCTCCAGGAAAACCCTGCCGCCTACGACCGCGACGGCGAGATGCACTACGACATCATCTCGGCCTTCATAAAGTCCGTCCGCGGCAGCGACCCCGACGGTGCCGTCTACTGGCTGGCACGCATGGTGGAGGGGGGCGAAGACCCCCTCTTCATAGCCCGGCGCCTCATCATCTCCGCTTCCGAAGACATCGGCATGGCCAACCCCAACGCTCTCCTGCTGGCCAACGCCGCTTTCGACGCCGTCCACAAAATAGGGTGGCCCGAAGCGCGAATAACGCTGGCGCAATGCGCCGTCTACCTCGCAACGTCGCCCAAGAGCAACACTTCATACATGGCGCTCAACCAGGCACAAGAGGCCGTGCGCCGAACCGGTGACCTCCCCGTTCCGTTGCACCTGCGCAACGCCCCTACCAAGCTCATGAAAGGGCTCGGTTACGGCCAGGGATACAAATACGCCCACGACTACGAAGGGAACTGGGTGGAGCAGCAATACCTCCCCGACGGGATAGCCACGGAACGTTTCTACATCCCAGGCGACAACCCCGCCGAGCGTAGAATAGCCGCCGTGATGGCTTCGCGCGCCAATCCGGCACCTGCTTCAGAACCGACTTCGGAATCATCTTCCGACCATACTTCGGAATCATCTCCGGAGATTGATAAATAGCCCTACAGGCCGCATGACCGCTGCGTAATTCCGGCGGCGGTTATACGAAAAATTTGCTTATTTCGGAAAAACACATTATCTTTGCACCCAAGAGTCAGAAAGAAGCATGGAAATAAAGAACGCCAAATACCTTATCAGCAACGAGCGTGCAGCCGCGTGCCCCGACCACGGCGCACCCGAATACGCTTTCATAGGCCGCTCAAACGTGGGTAAATCTTCGCTCATAAACATGCTGACACGCCGCAAAGGGCTTGCCAAAACATCGCAGACCCCGGGCAAAACCCTCCTTATCAACCACTTCTCCGTTAACGACGGGCAGTGGTACATAGTCGACCTACCCGGCTACGGCTATGCCGCCCGCGGTAAACAGATGCGCGAGAAAATTGTGAGAATCATCGAAGACTACGTGCTCAACCGCAAGCACATGGCCTGCCTCTTCGTGCTTATCGACATTCGCCATTCACCGCAGAAGATCGACATGGAGTTCATCGACTGGCTGGGGGAACACGACGTACCCTTCGCGCTCGTCTTCACGAAAGCCGACAAACTCGGTCCCAACGCCGGCAAAAAGAATGTGGCCTCCTATCTTAAGGAGATGCGGCTGCATTGGGACGAACTGCCACCCTACTTCATAACCTCGTCGGAAAAAGGCACCGGCCGCGACGAACTTCTCAACTACATAGACGCCATAAACCGCGAGATAGCGGCCGAATGTAACGGCCAAGATGCCCCTTCCTCACAGGAAAAAGAGAACGCCTGATACCGCCACAGAATACACTTAAACCATGGAAACAACAAAACATCACGACGCCAAGACACTTATCAACGCCTCCGGGCGGGCAGCGAAAAAAATAGTGGTCAGCGACAGCCGCCTGAGCGAGATAATCCGCTTCGCCATGACCGGCGGCATGGCCACGGTGCTGCAATACGGCATCTATGTGGTCTTCGTCGAGGCCGTACACGTGCCCCCCGTTGTCTCCACGCTGATAAGCTACGGCATCAGCTTCATTTTCAACTTCATACTATCCACCTACTTTACCTTCAAGACACGCCCGAACCGCCGCAACATGCTCGGATTCGTGCTCTCGCACCTAATCAACATGGGTCTGCAGACCGGCTTCGTGGCCATCTTCGCGCTGATAGTGCCGAAATCCATCGCCCTGCTCCCGGCCCTTGCAATCTGTATTCCCTGCAATTACCTCATGGTCCGCTACGCCTTCAAAGGCAAATTCGCCACCAGACACGCCTGAAAAAAACCTTTACATTATTCCGGCATCCGGTGTATCTTGACGTGGGAGTGAAATGCTGAAGGATGGATGCTACACCTTGCCGGTAGCGTTACTTCTTCTAAATCCGTGCCGGCAAAGGCAAGATCTCCTATGGCGCGCAACGAATCAGGGAAAGTGATGTGGTTCAGTTCGCTTAATCCAGTAAAGGCCATAGAGCCTATATATTCAAGTCGCGAAGGCAATTCCACCTCACGGAGCTTCAAATTGTCGATGAAAGCACATTTCGGAATATTTCTCAGGCTTTCCGGCAGCCGTACTGCCTCGAGTTTGACACAATCTGACAATGAAAAAACCAACGGATATTCCCCCCCTTCAAATTTCCATGAGTCAAGGGATTCCCCATAGGGGCCTTCGATATAGTCGTCATCATCAGACCAAATGACCGATGCAGGAATCACAA
>ERZ791923.1351-NODE-1351-length-27365-cov-8.989345_pt1 | contig 27365 bp, 31 predicted proteins | sample MGYA00510133_ERZ791923 | MGnify/ENA primary metagenome ERZ791923 (study PRJEB30046, sample SAMN00792106) | human gut metagenome | study: EMG produced TPA metagenomics assembly of the A metagenome-wide association study of gut microbiota in type 2... | reverse complement strand
ACATTTTTTAAGAAGCTGTATTGCCATAATATTTCTGCGGAAGCGTTCCTTTTTACCAACCGTTTCAACCTCATTTTCTCTAAGATTAAAGGTGTGACGGTCTGCCATAGGCACATCAGGGTGCAAGTCAAAGCCTTTGACTTTTTTCTTCTGCTCCCAAGTGGGAACTACCGGCTCAGGCTCTTTATCATAACCGTTTCCTATGCGATACCCCTGATGATACATCTCGTCATAGCTGTCAAAACCTGACTGCGAAGCTACTATCTCTCGGTAATCTTCAATCGGCATACTGCCCATATTGGTCTGAACTTCTTCCGTTTCATTTCTTTCTTCGGCAGGTTCTTCTTTTACAATCAAATGCTCATTCATTGGATTATCTTTTGTTCGTTCATTTGAAATAATTACAAAATCTTCGTCTTTGTGCAATTCTAATGGATCACTTAAATAATTATCCGAAATACTCCAAGCATTTGTGTATTCACCATTTTTGTCAACCATATCCTCAACATTGCATAGAATATCTTCTACACTTGGTAATGTGGTTTCTTTTGCTGTATCCAATCCGGCTTTTAAGATACTTTCCTGCTTAACTTTGCATTGTTCAATAAAAAGCTTTACTTTTGACATTCCATCATTTGTTAAGTTGTATTCATTACCCCTATTTAGATCCTGTTTCCATTCTTCTTCACTTAACCAAATATCACCATTGAACCCTTCATTTTTAAAATCATAAAAGCCTTCTTTGAGACAATATGCAAGATTCGCATCTGGTTCTATGCTTGACACCTCATTCACATGAGGAATCAAAGCTTTCACAAAATCTGCTAATGAATACCCATGCTCCATTAACCACTGTAATTGATATTTTTCGTACTCGTTCATGTACAACATCACTCCTTTTTTGTTAAGGCAATCTGCCTTAAAACTCCAACTCATTACTTTCTATCTCTTGTGTTTTTGCATCCTTTTCATACTCATCCATCCAGATTTCTTCCTCATAGCTGTTTCCGTAATAGATGTTTTCAAAGGATTCATCATACGCATTGGCCGCAAACTCACCTCTAGCAATGGTTTGACGATTTTCTAAGCCAACCATTAACACATCATCACTATCATGTAAATAGTATATATATTCAGTTGTTGCAAGCTTTGCCACATACAAATCATTGTATGCGTCCAGTACATGCATAGGAATTTGATAATCTTCCATTGTTTCAACTTTATAAAATGGGTCGAGAATAATTTCATTGATTTCATCGCTCACGTAATAAAAATCAAACCGTTTGTTCTGCTGCATAATACCAGATACTGCATACCCCCCTGACAGTTCTGCGTTTTCACCTGGACAAAAATCTTTATATTCGTAAAAACCTTCATCCCCCTTTTGCATCAATGTACAGTTTGTAAATTCAGGGACGGGGTACTCTTTTACAACAATCTCTCCCCCTTCATGCATCAAACATTTATTAAACTTTTTATCTACATCTCCATATAGCTTGTATTCTTGTACATCTATATCTCCATATAGCCTGTAGTGTAAAAGCAAATTCATCTTCATTCTCCTTATCTTTAAAATTAAGGCAATCTGCCTTAAATCTCCATTTCCTGAATCTCCATTTCAACAGCGTTTACAAACAGACCTTGAATATCCTCACAATGTGCGACAAAATCTTTCAATTGATCTTTTCCTTCACATTTATTGACAAGTCTTGATAGTTCGTAATCATCACAGATTCCATCAAAAACCACCTCTGCAACATTCGATTCATCAATCTCTTTTTCATAAACAAAATCTGTTTCATCATAGATATTGTTTAAATTATTACCAATATTAAGAACATCAAGTTTAAATTCCTCGTCACTAATCATACGTTCGAGATTTGTGAATGGGTACTGCTTGTTAGGAAAAGTCGAAAAGCCTTCTTTTGCAAGCAACTCATTGAAATCATTTAATTTCATATTTTGGTAAAGTCCATGACTAAAAACAAAATCAGATACTGTCATACCAATAAAAACTCCATCTGGTTTCGTTTTACTGTCCCATTTCAATGGAGCATCAATAATATCTTGTATCTTTAAATTTTCTCTCCGCTCATTTTCTTCAATTATATCCAATGCCATCGGCACAATTTCACGATCTAACAAAGATGCAAAATTATCATTCTGCATAAAGCTGTCAAATGCCTGCCACACTTCATCATCTGTTAAAGTGCGTGTAAGCATAGGTTCAACATCTCTACGCAATAAATATGCAAACATAGCTTTCATTGGTATATCTGATTTAGTATGTTCGAGTACAGAAGATTTGTATTTTCTTACGCAATCATCATAATCATCAAAATACCCTTCTGAATAGGACCATGAAGCCGACTCTACATCCAATCCTTTTACCACAACATAAGGTGTTGGACTGCCTGTAGAAGTGCGATCTAAAATTGCAAAATTTGATTCTCCATCAAATGCAAGAACATTAATATCAAATCCTTCTTTATCTTTGAATGTAATATGATTCATTTTATCTACCTCCACCCTTAAGGCAATTTGCCTTAACTATAATTCCATTTCATCTTCACCCTTTTGTAAATCATCAATTTCCAGTACATCTTTCACAACATCCTTGTACACATCATCTTGATTGTAAAGTGCTCGTTTATATCCATACTCACCGTCTGCATTGACTGCATTTTCAACCTGAGTTTTAAATAGAAAGTCGTTTTCCATATTATCTTTGATTCGTTCATATAAAGCTTCTTCAACTTCAGAAAGATGATTTAACACTTCATCACGAGTTTTTCCTGATATATCGCCATTGTTGTACAGCTCATCCATTTTTTCTTCCACTCGCATAACATCACGTGCTGTATCCACTGTTTCAAAATGTTCTCTTGTGAAATTGATTGTCTTATATTTCAATTCCCTTTTTAGCATTTCATCAAAAATATTGTCGACACGTTTGGCTTCTTTCACTGACAATTTACGTCCTGCTTCAACATCAGGAATAAAATCATTTTTAAAAAGCAATGCATTCTGATCGCTTTCATGTTCTATTTTCCAATCCAAATAATCACTGATCGTATCAATAATATCTCCATTTTCACTTCCTATATCATATCTTCCGGAATAAACATAAGGATCAGCGCCATTTTCCTTGTAAAGTGTGATTTCATACTCTGTTTTGTCATATCCAAGCATGGTATCCTTGAGATGATCGTTCATTCTTTTTAGCAATTCATTTGCTTCTGCAAAAGAAAGTTTATCTTCTGGTGCAATATTGCTTTCTTCTGAGTATTGGGCAACAGTCCCATTTTCAGACCAGTTGATTGCAATCTGAACCTTATCCTTATTTTGATTTTGTTGTGCCTGTAATTGTTCCATGTATGTATCAAGTTTTGACGTTAAATACATTGAAGTACTTTTAATGTATTTCAAATTTTGCTTTACATTCTCCAAGTCTGATGGCTCAGTCGAAAGTCCCCATGTAGCTACATACGGAAATGAGTAATCCGATGTATCAATGCCTAGATGGCTTGAAACGATATATGCAATGGATTCTGCCAGCACTTCTTTTTCACTTTTACTGAATTCAATGTTTTCGTCTTTCTTAAGATGATCTAGATTTTCATTGCTGTGAACAATCGAATGGGCAATTTCATGAATCATAGTCTTGATTGTCTGGACCTCACTCGTATCTGGTTGAACCTTGATTTCGTTAGTCAAAGAATTATAGCATCCTTTTGCCGAACTTTCGAAAGCTTCGATCGTTATAGGCACTGGGCTGATCTCCATCAAAGCTTTTGTCAAAGCTTGATAATCCTTTACATCACCCTCTAGTTCCTTCACTGGACTTAATTCAACCACTTCTTTTCCTTCAATCTGCTCTGTTTGAGACACATCGAATGTATATCCAATTTTAAATGTATGCTTTTTTACTACAACCTCTTCCCTTTTAAATTTTCCGTCATCACCTAGTATACGATTTCCATTTTCATCTAGAACATATTGTTTTTCTTTTACTTTGATTTCGACAGGCATCCAAATCATCAAGCCTTTTTCACCTCTTTTGACCTGACGATTAAAATCCTTCTGCCATTTGGTATAGCTTGCAAGCTGAGTGGCACGAGGATTTTGTCCTAGTATCAGTAAAGTGTTGTTCAGACTGTAATCATGAAACTTTGACATTGTATCTAAAAGAGTTTTGAATCTATCTGAATCAAGGTATTCATAAACCCCTTTATTCATCGTTTCAATAGCCTTATCTATTGTTTCCTGCCTTTTTTTATCTTCATCTTCTTTAGACATTTTCTTCCAGTTTCTTGCCATAATTAACTCCTTTCAAAATTAAGTAACTCCTTTCAAAATTAAGGCAAATTGCCTTAACAAAAAAACTCTCAAGTCTTTGAACCTTAAGAGTTTACAAACATTCTTCTAAATCGTCCTTTCCCAATTCATCCTCATATAACATTTTTGTCATTTCCTTGACTTCTTGATTTTGGTTGACCTCCTTGTAGATATAATCTTCATAATGTTTTACAGCCTGTTCCCGTGACAGCATATTATTAATCACTCTGCCATCTGGTAATGTAAGACATTCTTTATCCGCATCATATTCAATAGGATGCTGTACGCACATCTCATCAAATAAAGTTTGACGAAGCTCATATCTTTCTTCTTCTAAATCACAGTAATCATCAAATTCGTAACCGCCATTGACACGATCTGATCCAACTGCAATACCGAAGTATTCACCCTGCTCATCTTCATCCCACTCGCATTCTGAATCGAGTGCATAGAAATCCCAATTCATATAATCATAAATTTTGCTTAAATCTTCATCCGATAATGTAATACCAAATCGTTCATCTGCATTGAAACGAATATCATCTGTACTAACATAATAAAAACCAGTAGCTGTCCTGTTATAAACATACTCTAATGTTTCATCTGCCATACAGTGTAAAATTGCATCTTTTCTATTTTCATCTATCTCATTTTTTTGTGGTTGAATCTTAGAATCAGAAATCATATCTACATTGTCTATGCATAAACCACTTGTCTTTTCAATTTCCTTGATTTTTTCATCTACCTGAGAAATACGTTCATTTAAGATGTTTTCGTAATCCGCTGCCATCTTTTTGATGTTGTCTACAGATATATTTTGATATTCCATACCTAGATACTTATTACAATCAACAAGTCGACTCTCAGGTTCGCAGATCCGCTCATACATTTTGATTTTATCTTTATACTCAACAAGGTCTTTTTCGTAATGCTCCTTGTAATAATTCATATCTTTAAAAAAACAATTTAATCGGCAACTCTCAAGGTAATATCCATTTTCAAAAAGTTTTAGGTGATCTAATCTTTCTTGTAGTTTATCTATATAATTATCAAATATTTTCTTTGTATCCGAATCACGTAAGAAGAAATCTTGAATCATTTCCTTCGGTGATTTGATGACGGTTTGCCACTGATACCTGTACTTATCCAATTTGATTGAACACTCTCTTATTTCTTTCTTTAAAGAATGAAGTTCCATTTGATCCGCATCCAATGCTTTTTTTATAGGAACTGTATCAACTAATTCAAACGGACTTGTTTGATAAGTGCTGCCTAAGCGATATACATCATCTTTATGTTCGCTTAAAAGATTTCTCTTTATATTTAATATTTCCATAACTGAATGTATGCTTTCTTCAAAATACGGAAGTCCGTTTTTTAGCATCATTAAATGTGCCTTTAATTCCAGAAAAGACTTATATTCATTTTCTAAAGGCACAGCTGATTCTTTGTCTTTTTGACTTCTTTTTAAAATACGAGCCATATACCATTTTCCTTTCTAAACAAAAATAGTTAAGGCAATTTGCCTTAACTATAATTCCATTTCATTCTTTCCAATTTCATCCTGATATTGTTCTAAACCATTTTCAAATTCTTCGCTCACATAATCAAAATCATCTGGTGCTTCCAAATATTGATCAAACAATTCTTCCAGATGATAATGCAACTCATTATCGTCTGCGTACAGATATACCTGGTCACCTGCATCAAATTCATGTTTATTGATTGCACTCTTTAAAAGTGTATTTATATCGTGATCGGATAGACTTGAATTGATTGCGTACAGCTCATCTTTAGTTTCATTCATTGCATAGGAAACTCCATCTTTGATACAGTATGTTTCAAATGTACTCAACACATCTTCTGGAATATCCTTTTCTGAATGCAATATTGGCAATTCAACATTTTCTAGGGACATTTCCTTTTTCTGAATTTCATTTTCAGCTATCCGTTCAAAATTTTTAATAAATTCTGGATATGCTTTAACAAAGTGCTCATAAATAATTCCAGTACGCTTATTCTCGTCAATTGCATTAAATTCGACCATTCCATCTCCATTATGATTTGAATATATGCTCTGATGAGATATGATATGATTTTCCTTATTCAAATACATTTCTACAGATAAATAATTCCATTTCATTCCCCATTCTGGATCGTCGATTCTCATACGTAAACATGGCATGGAAGCCATACGACCACTGGCATTTCTTGTTCCAATACCGATTCGGTCCAAGTCTCGATCTTCCGTATAATCAGGTCCACCTTCCCATCTCGAATCTGGACAAACATCTTTCCATTGTGGCATATTTTCAGTTGGATAATGACCAAGCGAATGTTTCCAATAATAATGTGGTTTTCCTAAAGCTTCGAATAAATCAAAAATTTCTTTCAATTCTTCAGCCTTGATCATATCGAAAAATTTATCCTGAGCCTTGTCACATCTTTCTTTCCAATATTTTTTTTCATTTTCTTTGTTTACCTCGTTCACATAATCAGTCTTAATTTTAGCCTGATTCGTTCTATCTAATAAAATATCCCATCTGCTCATAAAGTTAATCTATCCTTTCTAAATAAAAAGTTAAGGCAAATTGCCTTAACTATAATTCCAAATCATCTTCCTGTTGATTTTCACCTAGATCAAGTTCATCCTCAATCACTTCAAAATCATCTACCAATGGATCCAGATTCAAACCAGAACCATTTTCCCATTTTACATGTACCAGTCCAGCATCATCCACCTGTTCGACAACACCACGTGTTCCATCAGGTACAGGATGAGAAGGATCCCGCATATGGTTACATTGAATCACTGTTCCTTTTTCCAACGTATCACGAACAGCACTGATGGAGATTGCGTAGTGTGGATCAAATCGTTTAACGTAGTTTGAATTTACATTTTTTTCAAATTGTAGAACATCATCCAACAGTTTTTGAATTTTATCATACTGTTCCAAATCGCCACTGGCACAAGCACTTTTATAATCCCCAAGATTCGTGATGATATCGTCTGTTTTTCCTGTAACTAAAGCTTCATATACAGTGTGTTTTTGTGTATCCATATCTATATCTCTACAATCTATGGCTTCATACGGATCTATATCTTCAAAACATTCAAACAATCTGTCACATAAACTGTTTGCCTGTTTTGAAAGAGAAGCGGTCCACATCTGGTCTTTGTATAGATCAATCATTTCATTGTTTATCCATACAGGCTTGTCCTGTTCGTTAAAACTTTCATAGATCATTTTCATGGCCAATATGTGATTATCAAGATTGTTTGCCCACAAATGTTTTTCATGACAATTTCCATTTCCTAAAAAATACTGACAATCACATTGCAATGTGGAAAGTATTTGATATTTATATTTGTTATCCTGATTCAATACTTCATTCTTCAAGTTGTTTTCAAATTCCATTTGAGCTACTCGTTCAAATACTTCATGGTACAGATAATTGTCATGGTAGTATTCCGCCTGCAAAGGTGACAACACATTGTTCACCTTTGTTCCATCTGGTAGCCATAGACATTCCGCCTTTGCATCATATTTCATTGGATGTTTTTTTAAAAGTTCATTATATAGCTGTTCCTTTTGATCATATTCCGCTTGTTCATTTTCCCACAAACCTGAAACTCCGCCTTTTACTCTTCCATAACCTACTACTATATCTAATGCCTTCGATTCCAAAATGCCTGCATTATCATCTAAAGAAAGAAGATATTCATCCTTTGCAATCAGTGATTTAAAATATTCATAATCTTCATCCGTAAAATCCATATTGAATCTTTCTTTTGCTTCATCCTGCAATTCTTCCATGAATACCATACGATTTCCGTATTCACTCTGTGTGAATGTTTTCTGCATGGTTTCATCGGCCAGGCAGGTTAAAACATCTTCTTTAAAAAATGTTTTTTTATCTCTTTTTAAAATACGAGTCATAAACTAATCATCCTTTCCAACAAATCATAGTTAAGGCAATTTGCCTTAACACTATTCCATAGCTCTTTCTTCTTTATTTTGCTGATCCTGAATCTGACCTGTTACCTCATCCATAGCATCAATAAATGTACGAATATCTTTATATTCGACTTCATCATAATCTTCTTCTGAAATAATATACTGATATTCACCATTTGCATTCATCGTTTGAATATATGTTCTTTTTAATTCATCTGGTTCCACTTGTTTCATATTTTTAAATCGCTCATCTGTAGCTGTTTCCTTGATTCGGTTCACAACCAAATCCGATTTTGGTGAGTTTTCAAGAATATAGGTGATATTCTTTACATCTTTCATGAATTCATATTTATCGCTGTTTTCCTGATAATATTTAACCATATTATATAAAGTGGTAATGTCTTTTGAAGCAATTACACTTGCTTCTGTATCAATACTTAAATAAGCTAACGCATTCATAGGCGAATCAAAGATTATAATATCACTTGCATGGTCTTGAATCTGTTTCCAACCAATTGCTGTGTATGAACCTGCAACTTCATGTTTATATGGTGTATCTTTGATTCCATATTCCAATGCAAAGGCAGGATCATTTTTTTCATCGAATCCAACAAATACTGCATTATGCATATTTTTGCTCATATAAAGTGACTGATTTAAAATCAGAGTATCTACCACATTATCTTCAAATGCCATTGTATTTGTAAAATAATCCTTCATCTCATTGAAGTTACCATTTTCTTTATCAGGTAAACTAACACCTGTATGCTTGTACACTGCATTTTTTGTATGAGAATATTCGTATAGAACAAGATTTCTTGGATTCCTTTCCATATAATATTGATTCATTTTTTCTCTGGCTTCCATAAAACTACAGTTTTCATAAAACTGTACGAAGTCATAGCAGTTCATTCCGTTTGTGGTTTTCGCATTATAGAAAACTAAATTTTTCTGCAAATCAAAGATCAATGATGGATGTTCATAGCATACAAGGTATCTTGCGTTATTTTTTTTCTGATATAAAGTTAATCCATAAACATTATCGGCAATTTCTGCAACCGATAATTGTCTAATATTCATTGCTAAATCTCTTAATTCGTTCTTTTCGTCTTTTGTATAAAATTTAACACTCATGATAGAGCCTCCTTATGTTATTTTTCAAATTCAATAAAAGAATTGTTTTGTGAATATTGCACACATCATATTTCGTAATAATAATCATCCAGTCTTTCTTCGGATAGTTCTTCTTCATCTTTAGTGAAACAATCCAGATCGACATCATCATAAATTTTGTTTATCACATCATCCCAAATACGATAAGATTCGATCTCATCCGCATTTTTTAGCAGCTCATTGACTTCCTGGTGCTGTATTGAGTAATGAAAAGCTTGTTTACTCAAAATTTCTGTTTTACTGTATTCCGCCATAATCAATCCATCTACATGATTGATCTGCTCCTGATCAAAATATACATCCATTATCTTTTCATTCTGTATATAGCCATAAAAATGACGGGATGGTACATTTTCATTGATGAAATTGTATAATCCATCCCGTAATGGAATTTCCACATTTACCATGTTACGTGTAATCGTATGCTCATAGCTAAACAGTCTTACATCTCGTACATCACCCGCTTTGATATTTCTGTAATCACCATTGCGAATCATGGATAGATAATCTTCGTATCTGTCCAAAGGTGTTTTTGAAAACGTCTTATATAATTCCATAATTGTAATCAGTGTTCGAACTGTCCTAATTCATTCAAGGTTAGCTGATCTTCCTTCTCATCTTGCGGAGATGGAGCATTCACTGTTCTCGCATATTCATTTTCAAGCTGAACACGTGTAGCTACATCATCAATCACCTGGTTTAAAATTGCAGGTGTGATTGGTTTAACGTAACCATAATAGCGATATGTAAGTTCTAGTGAATTTTTTGTTCTTAATTCACATTGATTTAGGATATACTGAGATGCCTGCTTTCCATTGATACCAAAACGTTGTAGATTTTTCACTTGATCGGGTGTTAAAAAAACACCCTTGTACATTTCAAATGCATCAGGGTGTTTTCCAATTTCTTCAATAACTTTTTTTGTTCGTTCATTCAGTGATAAATTGTTTTGATTCTTCTTCAGGTACATCAGCCTTTCATACATCATATCATAATCATCATAGGTCATCATACCGATACCTCCTTCCAAAATAAAAAAAGATAAGCAGGGCAACAGGGAAGGTTGCAGATTAACCTACTTATCTTTTGTATAAAAATTGTGGATGATAATGTGTGCAATCCTTACAATTCCTCTACATTAGCATTATAACACATCAGAGAAACAAAAATGCTAGAAATTTGTGCGAACAATATTCACTTAATGCTCATAAAAATGAGCAAAAATATGTAAACAACCTTTATATATCAAAAAAAGCACTAAAAACAGTCCATAAAAAAATTAAGGCAATTTGCCTTAAAATCTAGCGTACAACAATTTGTTCATCAAATTCTTCCAAAAAACCAGACAGCAATAATCTTCGATTTGAATGTAGACCATAATCCAGATCGCACGTTGATAAAGTAACCATAGATGAATATGTATCTACATTGTCATTACAATAAAGTGATTCACTCATTAATTTATCTAAAGTATCCTGTCTTTCCTCTCCAAAGTCTTTTGCATAAAGCAAAGACTCATTGTTTGACTTAGAATAACAGAAAACATTGCATTTATAGTTTTGATCTGGTGTCAGTAAATAGAAGGCTGTATGGCTGTCATAAAATGCTTTGGAAGAAAAATTCTTTAATAGTGTGAACATTCCTCCACCTTGGACCGAATGCCCATAAATAATATTGTTATCATCTGAAAAATTGCTGTTTGTATTGCAATCTAGAAATGCTGATCCCATGTAGTTGTATCCCTTGTAGATTGTATGATCTAAATAATAGGAGTTATTTGTTCCTTGTACTACTGGATATGAAATCGCACAGTCTGGAACATATATCCAACCAACTATATCTGGATTAATAGCCTTTAATGCGTTCCAATCGGGTGCTAGAATCTGTTCTCCGTTCTCATTCTTTTTTTCAACGCATTCTTTTTTTAACTTGTCTGTTTGTAATTCAACCTGATTATCTTCATTGTATATCTGCCAAGCCTGATAGGCACAGAAGCCACCAACGCATAAGCAAATTATCAATATAATTCTATATACCCATTTTTTCATATTTAAATTTCCCCTTTCACTCTATAAAAAAAGGCATCCAAGACTCCGTTGTTTTAAGACGGAGAGGGATGCCAGTTTGAATATATACATAAGCAGTATACTTATGTCAATTCCAAAATATTATATCAACCAGATTATCATTTATTTATATTCAGATAATCATGAGGTGTAATACTTAAAATTTTCGATTTTTCAAAGTCTTTTGTATTCCTTGTTAAAATATATTTAGCTTTTTGTCTTTCTGCAATTGCAGAAACAACCGCATCTTCAAAATTTGAAATGTCACTGGAAAGAGCTTTTTCAATATCTGCTCCTCTTGGATCTGATATCTTTATTAAATCTAAAAGATTTCTTATACATTCTTTTGCCTGTTCACTGCCAATGTATTTTCTTGCAATATAGAATATGTCAGTGATTGCCGAAGCTGATACAATAATAGTATGATTATCAATACACTTATTTAGTGAGTTATATGAATCTTCAAAAAACGGCTCTCTTTTACATAGAATATCTATAATCACATTTGTATCAACTAATATCTTCATTGCTTAGAAATCCTTTCATTTTTTATATCTTCAATCTCTTCGTCAGTTAATGAAGGCAATATACCAACCAAATTATTTAATGAGCTTTTCTTTGCCTGCTTTGGAGAAATAATACGTGCAATCTCTATTCCTTTATTTGTAATAATAATTTCTTCTTTGTTTGCCATAGTTAAATAATCACTAAGATGTGTTCTTAATTCTGTAGTATTGACTTTCATAAGTAAATCCACCTCCTGTACATTAATTATAATATAAATGTACGCGTAGAGCAATAGTGATGTACATATAATCGACTAGTGCTTGTCAGCTTGCAATGACAATTAATATTGATATAACATCTATTAATAATGGTATCCTTTTTCCTTCTCATCTAATAAATCAAGCCAAAATTTTATTTTCTCCATCTCATCATCTTTCAACGTGGCAGCACTGCCATGTTTTTATTTTCCTGAACAGATTTTCTTACGTGTTAAAATAGATATATTAAAAAAGGAGTAAACTGACATGAAACATAACCCAAAATATTATAAAACCATAGTAGAATTGACAATAATTCAGGTTATCTTTATAGCAATTACAGTTTTCATTTCTATTGCAGATTTTGATATAATAACACAACATTTTTTCACATCTATTCTTTCCCATGAAATTGAATATTTTAAAACAATAAAGGATATAATTATCCATCTTCTCCTATATTATTTACTAATGACCGTATTTGCAAATATATACTTTCAAACCCTAATCACAAACAATAATATTGAAGAAGGCGACATTGTGAATAAAGGTTTCTTAAATTTATTCTTTGCTTTAACCTCCATCGCTTTAACATATTTATTTGGAATTAAGGATATTACACTTCAATCCATGTTTCCTGACGAACTCTCTATACAATGGAGTTACACAGTCGTTTTTTATTGGTATACAGGTATAATTTCATTATTTTATATATACTTTAAACAACTATCACAAATATTTAAAAGTAAGTATTCTAAAAAATAAATATAGCAGTAATATCACAACTATATCAGCGACAATCTCAATAAATAATAGAACAAAATCTACTCCGTCTTTTTCTTCACCCTTCATCTCATCACCTTCCTAAGTGGCAGTACTGCCATTTTTTTACAAATTCAAAAGTGTATTTATTTCTTTTTAACAAAGTAAAATGCAGCAAATAATTTTAGTGCTGAAAACAAAAAACATAATACAAACGCAAATTTAAAAAGCGGAAAGAAGATAGAAACAAAATCATTTGCAGTCATGAAAGTATTCATTAATAGTATTCCTAAAGCCAACATAACAGCTGAAACAACCACTTTAAAAATTATAGGTATATTTAAATCATCAACCCCAACGATTGCAACACTAAAACCACCTAAAAGAATAACCATTAAAAAGCCTGTGACACTCAACGAAAAAGACATTATATCTTGATTTGGAATACTCACACTTAATACGCTTTCTAGAGAATAAGCACCCATTTTTGAACACAAGAAAACAAGAAATGCTATAGCTGCCATAGGCAATACAATCGAACAAATACCTTTCAGTATATTAAGTGCCATATATGCCGTAAGTTTTAAGAATTTGCTTGCCGTTGGCTTATCGTAAATATCCTCTACATATTCATATAATTTAGAGGATTTTATATCTTCTTGCAATGTATTAGTATTCCGAATTTCTAATTCGTCACTTCTATTATATTTTGTTTCTATTTCCTTACCTATAGTGCTTCCGTAGGCATTTAATTCATCTTTCATTTAATCCCTCATTTCTTTATTAAGTCAATGCATCTTAATTTATTTTCTCTCCACTGTTTTTTCAAAATTTTTACCAGATACACAATGACATACACATCCACCCCTCACCAACTGCTTTTTCACAGCAGACTTAAACTAATAACAATCATATTTTTCAACCTTCTTTCTTTAAGGCAAATTGCCTTAATAATTTAATATAAAGAACGGAATTATTTTAATATTTAACATATATTCAATTCTTTCTAGTTTGTTTTGTACCATTTTTAATTTTTTCATTAACAAAATATTTGATGTATAACAAGAAACTCAAGGCGTGTGTAAAATTGATAAAAATGCGTAGCAGAGAATCAAAAAATCAATAATAATTAAAGATAATTTAATTAAAACAAATTTCTGTGAATCAAATAGCTCTTCTAACAGCAAAAGAAAAATCATGGATCCCATAAATATACGTAATAAATAAGCAAGTAACATTTTTATCAACTCTCTTTCTTTATTAAGGCAATCTGCCTTAAACATTTAATAATCAACTTTATAGAAAATATTTATGTTATATTTTATGTATTACTAGGAGGTATTACTAAATGCAATTCATTAAAACATTATTCGTTACACTCATTCCATTGTTTATATCAATATATTTAAACCGCAAATATCAACTAGCTGATAAAGATAGAACAATTGTCGAAAAACAATTTGAAATCTATAATCTGCTATATCTAAATATTGCAAGAGATACATTGAATCAACCTATCAATGGTAATTTAGCAAAAACTAATATAATAAAGTTGATTAAAGAAATGCAAAAATCCACAACATTATGCAATTTTTTAGGTCCAAAATTGTATGAATATTTATTATTCTGTAATTCAAATGGAATATCCAACAGCACACTTGGCAGCATTCAACTTCAAATTGAGTCGGATTTAGAACAGATAAAATACAAACTTGGATATCCATGTAAATTGAAATACAAGAATAGATTAATGCAATATCTTGCAATACTAATTTCTTTGATATATATCATTATCAATATTGTTAAAGAAATTAATGAAAATAAAGCATTATATTCACAGACCTCAAAACTACTTATAACATACGTTTGTAGCATATTATTCATAGTTTCATGCTATATATTTTGGATACTATTAAATAATTGTATATTTATAAAAAAATACATTGAAGTGGCTAAAACATATGTAAAAAACAAAGTAGAAAAATAAACATTGCTAATAAAAAAGAGATAAAGCCAATAATTAATAATATAGTTTTCAATTTCATAAATCTGTCCTCAAAAAAGATATGTAATATCCCGAATACTATTAGGCACACAAAAGCAAAATACAAAAAACGAATCACAGACATACACTATACCTCAGAAACTACTTTCTCATCAGCAGGTTTGAACTTGTACTGCTGTATCTTCTCACCATTCTCATAATAAATGGTGTTTTTTCTTTTTGTATTTTTGTATTTCAACTTTTTCACATTCACTTTTGAATTATCGGCACTGGTATTTGTTACATTCAATCCACTGTCCATAGAATATAAGCTTAAATCTGATAGCAATGAGTTTTCTAATACAGAGCCATTCGGTACTGCAAATACTACATCTGGATACATAGTCTTGAACGCTTGAAAAGTTGTGCGGTAAATATGGATATATCCTTCTTTATCATTTACTTTATAGTTGCCTTCGCTGATCCACAAATTTGTTCCATCATATGCTTCCACAAAACCTACATGTCCATATTGTGGAGATAACGTGTTTTTCTGAGCTGAGAACACAGCACCTCCACTTGGAGTACTGCTTAAACTAAACATATTGCTATGAGCAGAAACAATTTCTCTAGCATTATCTTTGCCGTGGCCAAAGGCACCACTTGAAAAACCATACGCTTGATAGAATCTAGACCATGCAAAATATGTGCACTGTCCTAATTCAAAAGGATTTCCTATCGTAATAAATTTACTCCAATCCAAAGAAATGTAATTATCCAATTTTAAAGCATTTTTTACTGAACTAATATATCCTCCAGATGGTGTGGTTATAATATCATTTGTGTCATCGTTTGTATCTGGAACATCTGGTTCAGGTAATATTGTGATGTCTCCGATTGAAGGTTCTTTTTTCTCAGTATCGGTGGCAGTGCTGCCATCCTCTTTAGGTGGCTGTGGAACTGGTGTTGGAGCTGGAGTCACTGGTTCTGTAGGTTCAGATGGTTCTGAATCAGGCGTATCATTTCCATCTGTAGTAGGTGGCGTTTCAACCTGCATATTACATACATGACTTGCATCCACAACAGTTCCATCTTCGTTATATTCAACACTTCCAATGTAATAGGTATGGTGATCTGTATAAATCATGTTCTCATCCGCTTTGACAGTGGATGTCATACCACTAAGAATCAGTGTACCTGTAAGTATACAAGCAGATAATTTATTTAAAGTGTGCATTCTATCGACCCTCTTTCTAAGGCATTTTGCTTTAATTTATTAATTTGTTACAAAATTAGGACAAATATTTGTTATATTACACATGTGCAAATCGCACAAGGAGGTTCTTTATGGAAAACATATTTAGTAAAATATTTGATTATATTGGAAAATTACAATCATCCACATTTATATCATTTCTTATTTTTGTTTACATTTATAAAAAAGTTGATCCAACTATTCCTACTCTACTAATCTTATTCTTTGCATTGAACATGGGATTGCTTATATTGATAAAATTTAATCGTACAATAGTTAATGAATTCAATATTGAGCAATATTTCAAGCTATCAATGTTACTATTAATTCCAACACTATATCTAACATATAATAACTTATCCGAATTTAGCTGGATCCAATATTGCTTAAACACTTTATTTGGAACAAAGTGTTTATTTAATAAACCTGCCATTAAATTATTCAACCTATTTATGCATATATCTGTATATTATATGTACATTTATTACATTTTCCATTCAATGAAAAACATTATTAGTAGAGAATTTTTCTTCAACAGATTTGAAATAACAATGTCGTTTTTATTGTTAAGTGTGTGTATCATGTTGATTAGCACACTATAATAATGATTGAAAATATAACAGACATAGATGCAAAAATAGAAATAAAGTAAAACCATTTTGGTACTTTAGAACAATTCAAGGTAATCCAATTTAATGAACATATCCATGCCAAAATCATAATTATCCCTATTAGACATATATACTGGATAAACGGTTCAAAATATGATGTTCCTATCAAATTACATAAAGGTATAAAAATCAAACATTCTAGAATCATTGATACTACCAAAAATCTTAGATAAACTTTCTCATCTTTTCGTAAATCATTAATCAATTCAAAAATCGTTTTATCTTTTTCATACTTATTTTTCGTGCTTTCCCTCATCAATAACACTCCTTCCTACGTGGCAGCACTGCCATGTTTTTTTAGCTTTCAAGCAAATCTGTTTTTTTTACTTCATATTCAAGCCCATGTTGATTTCCTAATTTATATGCTCCTACACAAGTTTCGTATCTACTTTTTGATTTTGTGATTGTGGTATTCTTATTTGCCCATTCTTTAACGACAGCAGGCACTCCTACTACTGCAAGTTCATATTTAGGTTGCAGATTCATTTCGATTAAAGACTGTTCAAGCTTCTGTTTTAAGCCATTCGCAAAACCTTTACAATAGTCTTTTTTGAAAATCCTGAAATCGACATTTCCTACATAACACTTTTGAATGTCTTTTAACATAGAATTCAAATAATAAACCATTCCTTCAGCAACAGTAACGCATACATCTACATCCGATTGTAATCCAAAAATATAGAATTTAACGTCATTCCCATTTATTTTTCCTGAATAACTTGTTTCACATTGAAAATATTTTGCTAATACATTTAATATCCAATGAATATATCCGATACCAGTATGTTCTAATTGAACACTAACAACATTTTCTAGTGACCCTTTTTTATCAAATAAATCAATCTCTTCAATCTTATATTTGATGCGAAGTTTGTTTGCACGATATATAGCAAGCTGTATCTCTTGATCACTTGCTGAAGTATCTTCAGCAAGTGCCATGAGTTTCTTTATCTTTCTAATTACATCATCCTTCTCTACCATAATTTAAAACCTATCTTCCTAACTTATTTCTATTATGAATCAATCATCTCATGCTCCACTGTCCAAGTTTCAGGATAAGCAACTTCGATTGAAGCAATATAATCCTCCGTCTTTCCATAGCCTGGAAGTTTTTCAAGACAATTTTCTGGCATAAGCAATTCCGGAAATTGCTCCAACATTTTATTACGTACAAGATCAAATTTAATCTGATCGTATCTCGTATATGGCAACAATAAGCTAATGTAATCACAGTCATCTGTTCCCCACATGCACTGTGGACTGGTTCCTACATCACATACTTTAAAAAAGTATTCCAGTAATGCCACAATCTTTTCTTTACTAGAAGAAGGGTAGAGTTTTAAGGTATAAACTGGTGTCAATACACAGCTGTCGGAATTTCTAGTAACATATTTATATCTATTCTCATTTTTATCCCAAGTAGTTAAACTATCTAGCGATACATACAAAGGTATGTCATCCTTTATTTGTAATGTTTTTAGTCCTAAGGATCTCATTTCAATTTTCTCCTTTCATATATTCTAAATTGAGTAAAAATTCTTTCTTCAAAATGATTTCGTTTGCCATTCTTTCTACAATTTTTTGTAGACTACATATTCTGCTATTATCAACCATTGACAAGCAGTCCGATTCTTTTAAAACGTTCTCCAATGCGTCTTTATACTTTTTCAGATTTTTTGTTTCATCTTCAATTTCTAAAGTGTAGCTTTCGATTAAAGATTTAAGTTTTTCTTCAATCATTTGTAACTCCAACATTCCCTGACGTACTTCTTCATCTTTCTTTTCCATAATCAATCTCTCTTATTTTCATTTTCAGCATCCGACTCATCTGTTTTTAACATCTGATGTACGTGCATACCATGTCTAGTCATTTTTCCATTTAGAAACGTGATCCATTTGTAAAGTGCAGCCATGCAAAGTGCCAGGACTATAAGTAGTCCTGCACCTGCCATGACAAGCATTATAAACTCTTCATTGATTTTCATTTCATTTCACCATTGTCATCAAAACCAAGACAATTTAAAATGCTGTAAAAATCATCTATATTTTTTGATTTATCAGCAAACTGGAAACACAACCATCCATTTTGAATCTTCACAGAGCGACCCATTGTTTCTTTCAAATTTTTAACGATACGCTTGCGTTCTTCCTTGTCTGCACTCGATTCATTATCTTCTTTTACAGGCTCAGTCATATTGGCATCAATTACCAATTGTTCGATTTCATCCTGCTCGATTTCCTTGGTATCTTTACGTACACGTTCATATCCCTCAATCTCATGGATGAATTTCTCAACTTTTTTTTCACCGATTCGATTTCCTAATCGCTGAGCAATCCATTTTCGCTTTTGTATCCCTTTAGGCTTTTCACCCGCTTCAGCTTTCCCATTCCAAACTTTCAAGTAGAGTTCTACTTTTCGTTTGAAATCTTCTTCCTGTAAAGGTCTAACTTCATTCAACAAAAGAATCATTTCTAATTCTTTTGTTTCATTTTCTGGTGTAGGCAAAACAATTACAGGCACCATTTTTTGAGCATCTGGATACAATTCTGCATTTCTTAACAATGCATCTAGACGGAAGTGTCCGCCCAAAAGCATATATTTCTTGTTGCTGCCATGACGATGTGATTTATTGCGATAGACATGTAGTGGTGTATACACCATACCTTGTTCGTGAATTTTCTCCGCATTTTCAATCTTATCTTCTTCTGAATCATTTGCATCATTCAGTGGGTTAAAATCAATTTCATAGATCGAAACATTTTTTGTTGGTAATTCCTTTGTACGATCTACAAAGCTATCCACTGTGTTATATCCATTGTCATTGAATCCAATCATTAAATCTTCAAAACCTGCCATGATTTTCTACCCCCTTAATTAGTCCTTATTCTCCAGTAATGCGATAATTTCTTCACCTAGAGATTTATAGGCATTACCTACATTTGTATTTGTCAACACAACTTGTCTGTTCATCATACTGGCATCCTGTGTTGGCTTTTTCTGATACGGAATAATCGTTTGAAATATCATGTCATCCATGTGTTTTCTGAACCATGGAATTAAGTTTTTTTCTGTCTTTCCACGAGGTGAAACCATCGTGAATAAAACCTTTAAATCAACATTCTTTTTGTTTCTCTTTGCAATCGTAATCGTGTTTTTAAGAGAAACAATCATTCCCTTAATTGATTTTCTATCAAGTTTTACTGGAATGATGTTCAAGTCACTGGCTAGTAAGGTGTTTGTACTTACTAAAGTCTGAGCTGGTGAATTATCAATCAGAATGTAGTCATATCTGTCCTGCACATTTTCAAATGCACATACTAGGCGATCAACCGCAGAACGTGTTCTATCATCGGATAAATTCTTATCAGCCTGGCATAATCGAATCGAAGCTGGCAATAAACTTACGTTCATGTGTTCCGTAGGTACGATTACATCTTCAATCATGTCAGGATCATCTAAAACTTCACATAGGTCACTGGCAACATTTTCAATCAAGCATTCGTCCAAAACATTGATAAAATTTGTTCCACTTTCGATTTTTTCATCCATCGCCTGTAATTCTTTGATTGTCAAAGGCTGTCCTTTTGCACCAATACAGTCAGTCGCACTGGCTTGCATATCGGCATCCACAATCAATACTTTTCTTCCCTGCATACCAAAGTAAGTTGCTAATTCAATGGCAGTAGTAGATTTTCCAACACCTCCTGATACATTTGAAATGTTAATAATTTTTGCAGTTTTGTTCATTTTAATTTTCCCCCTGTTTTCTAATCTGCATATGCAATTAGGCTTTCCATGGATAAGCCATAGCCTAATAAAGCTCGTTTGTAATCTTCGTATGGTTTTCCAAACGAATAGTCATTTCCTGATTCTAAATTCCTTCGCTTGATACCAAGCAAATGTACACAATATAGAATCTGTTTAGATAAAACGTCCATTCTTGATAGAATTTCAAGATCATGTATTAAAATATCGTCATATGGTGTTGAACAATTAATCGTCAACAAATCCATAAAATCTGTATCCTCATCAATTTTGTATAGAGGAACTTTTTTAATTCGGTAATACCCTGCTTTGAAATACTTTGAGAGTGTATCCAAATGTTTTTTTGTAAGTACTTTTGTTTGTTCATAGTTGATTTTCAACATATAAATCATCCTTTCTGTTCACACATTTATTCCACAAGCAAGCCAAGTCCCATTGCAAAGTTTTTCAATGATTGCACATATAATCGTTGCATATATCGTTCTGTGAGTTGTCCATCTGCTGTCATGCTCTTGTAAGAAAACCCTAAAATTCCATGTCCAATCAAAACACGAGCTTCATTAGGCAACATCTTGTTAATCACACGAAATGCCTGTTGTAGAGCAGCGATTACTTCGTCATTTTTAGAAATACGATGAATCATTTTGTGTTGGTAATCTTCGTGAGAATCCGAACTAGCGGAAACAAACGAACTAGACACCTGAATTGAATCTGCTAAAAAATCATCCTGATTACTTAGATCAAGTTCTAAATTCACAAATTTCAAACATGGAGAATATTGAGCTTTGTTGATAAAAAAATCACGATTATCAAATTTCAGTCCATCCGCTGTAGTAATTCTGATAATATATTCTCCACCTCGAAACTTTCCTCTCAGATCGAACTCCACAAAATCTTTGATTTCAGTCCATACACTCCTTCCCTTTTTGCACACAATTCTCATCTCCTTCTACAATAAAACTTGCAATTTAAGCTTTGGCTTTTAACTTTTCAACTAAATCCTGATTCTGCATTAAAAATGTAATCTCAGCTAATTCCCCATTGTTCAGGTCGGCTATTGAGCGACTGTCATCTGGCTTTTTATATAGGTCCCAAAATGCAGATCGTGATAATTCGACAGCGCTGTTAGAAGAACCATCTCCGAACAGTTTCATATACTCATCTTTTGAAATACTTTGATTGAAAATATCATCTAACTCATCAGAATCATTGTGATTCATTTCAACTTGTTTTCCTTGATGTCCTAGTATTTCTGAAACTGTTGATGTCAACATATCATCCGCAACAGGTGTATTTTCTTCTTCCTGTTTTTCTTCGGCCAGTTCTTCTTCATCTGATTTGTTCTTGTTTAGCTTTGCACCTTCATAATTTGCCTGAACGTTCATCAGAGTGACTAAAAGATACTGCTTCATGTTTCGAATTTCTTTTTTAGGATTTTTTTTCAAACACTCCAACAAATATTCGATGTGATTGAAATCTAATGTTTCAAAACATTCATGCACCTCGTCTGAACTATAGCTGAAATTCTTAGATGTGATAGATGCATCTTCAGACAACAACTTTTCAGCAATGACTCTGCTTATCAATTTCAATAGCTGTTCATCCTCTGGATGTTCTTTAAGTAGAAATTCAAACCCAATCTGACTTTGAATTTTACCAATTACAGAACTTGCACTGCGGTTTTCTTTTTCTTTAGATAGATTTTCTTTTTTATATCTTTCTATCTTTCTTTCTATCTTAGTTTGTGGTGGATTTTCCGTGTGCGGTTTTTCCGCCTGCGGTTTATTTAAAGGGTTTTGACCGTGTGCGGATTTTCCGCCTGCGGTTGCAGATTTTCCCGTGTGCGGATTTTCCGCCTGCGGTGTTTTTTCGCCGTGTGTGGATTTTCCGCCTACGGTGTTTTCGACCGTGGTTGGATTTTCCGACTCTGGCATATCATCTGCTTTTAGAAAGAATGGATTATCATCAGGGGATTCAAAAATATACCATTTTGTTGTTCCAAAACTCCCATTTTCATTTCTTCCCTGCATGATATGTAAGTAGCCATTATCTTTTAATTCCTTGACTGTTGATTTCACCAAATCACGTCCACCTTTTATTTGAGTAGCTAATCCATTTACTGAAATTTTCCAATTCTCGTTGCGAGATTTTAAAAGGAATATTTTCCCTAAAATCCCCCACGCTTTTGGAGATAAATTTAGATCATCATAATACCGAATAGGAAGTGTCCCATATCTATTGACAGCCGATACCACTTCAATTTCAGCTCCATCAAATTTAAAATAATCCATTATAACCTTCTCCTTTTCTACAACCAGCATTCATACTTGTTTACCTCCAATCCCTTTTTCATCGCCATTTTTTCAAAAAATTAAAACCGACAAGATCTAGAAACTCGTTCTATTTCCTGTCGGTTATATATAGTATTTATTTTTTTAAAATTGAAATTTTTTGAAATTAGTTCGATTGTACAAATATATATGGTGCCAGTTTGAAACTCAAAGTTCTGAATTTACTTTATATAAAGGAATTTCAGAACTTTTTTATTTTTAAATCTCTCATTTTTGGCAAACTTTTTTTAATCAAGGAGAATCAGAAACGATTCCCCTTTTTATTTACTCAATAATTCTTTTATGGAATATCATTTTCCCCTAACCTTTCTACCTTCATATTAACAAGTCCACTTAATCATCTTAAATAATTCACAAAATCGAAAAAAAGAAGCTTATTTCCTAAATAAACTTCTTTAAATAATCCACGTCTAGAACTAGGATTTTATGATATACCATCGTTATAACACCTTGTTGTCTTAATCCACGCAAGATACGATTTACACTATTTCTTGTAGATACACCGCAAAAACCCGCAATATCATCATTTGTGACTTGAAGATCAATAAAGATGCCCTTCTTTACTTTTCTTCCAAACAATCCAACTAAATAATAAATAAAAGCACATACAGCACCATTTTTACCATTCATTGTCATTAATTGCTGACGATAAATAGATTCAGATAACCTCTTACGATAATATGTATCCATATAATCTCTTAACTCTTTGTTTTCACTTAAAAATTTTGAAAACAATTTGCGATTCACACGATAGAATACAGCCATATCACTTTCAATACGAATATGAAAAGATGCTGAAGTAACCTTTTTTATTTCATCTTTTAAAAGTGAAAGCACATCGAAACCTTTTAAATACATAATGTTAAATTCACGACCATCACTTAATATAATACTCGTTTTTACTATTCCATCTTTTAATATATAAATATCTGCCTGATCATGACCATCTATCATTAAATATGAATGCTTCTTTTTTTCGATCGTCGCAAGATTCTTCCCCTCAAAAAAATCTAATACAAACTCACTCATAAATTACCCTTTCTAACTCGTTGTCTAATGAATCATAATTAACATACGTCATTCATTAACGTTTGTTATTGATGAATCTAACAATAAAGATACATATTTAATATATCATATTCTATCCACTCTTGATTAAAATCGACTAATTATTACAATTCTTAACTAAAATGTGCAAACGTTACAAAATATCAATATTTTCTCCAGACAAAGCCTTATTCATACTTCTTACAGCACAGAATTTTCCACACATACTACAAGTATCACTGTGATCTTCTTCTGGCATACGAGATTGACGAATTGCTTTTGCAGTTTCTGGATCTAGCGCACACTCAAATTGAGCATCCCAATCTAGATTCTTTCTTGCATCAGCCATCTTGTCATCAATATCTCTAGCTCCAGGAACACCTTTGGCAATATCTGCTGCATGGGCTGCAATCTTAGAGGCAATAATACCTTGTTTTGTGTCTTCTACATTTGGTAAAGCCAAATGTTCTGCAGGCGTTACATAACATAAGAAAGCTGCACCCGACATAGCTGCAACAGCACCACCGATAGCCGCCGTAATATGATCATAGCCTGGCGCAATATCTGTAACTAATGGGCCTAACACATAGAATGGAGCTCCCATACAAATTTGTTGCTGAACTTGCATATTTGCAGCTACTTGATTCAAAGGAACATGTCCAGGACCTTCTACAATCACTTGGACATTATGATCCCATGCACGTTTTGTTAGTTCTCCCAAACGCACCAATTCTTCAATTTGACACACATCTGTCGCATCCGCTAAACATCCTGGTCGACAAGCATCTCCTAAAGAAATCGTTACATCATATTTTTCGCAAATATCCAAGATTTCATCATAAAATTCATAGAATGGATTTTCTTCCCCCGTCATTGACATCCACGCAAACACTAAACTTCCTCCACGAGAAACGATATTCATTTTACGTTTATGTTTTTTAATTTGATCAATCGTTTTTCTTGTGATTCCACAATGCAAAGTCACAAAGTCAACGCCATCTTTGGCATGCAACTCAATCACATCCAAAAAGTCTTTGGCCGTTAATGTGTTTAAATCTCTTTGATAATGAATCACACTATCATATACAGGAACTGTACCAATCATAGCTGGACATTCTGATGTTAATTTTTGACGGAATGGTTGTGTATTTCCATGACTTGATAAATCCATAATAGATTCGGCGCCTAAGTCTACAGCAGCCATAACCTTTTTCATTTCTACATCATAATCTTTACAATCTCTAGAAACACCTAAGTTGACATTGATCTTTGTTCGTAGCATGCTACCAACGCCTTCAGGATCTAATGATTTGTGGTTTTTATTAGCCGGAATAACAACCTTTCCACAAGCCACTAACGCTCTTAGTTCTTCCTCTGTCATTTTTTCTTTCTGGGCTACAATTTTCATTTCTGGCGTAATAATACCTTTACGCGCAGCATCCATCTGAGTGGTATATGTAGCGCCTGTACTTACTGTACTTTCATTTGTGTTCATTTTTAATTCTCCTTTTCCAAATGATTTTTTACGTGACAAAAAGTGGTGCTCCCATCTTGCCACTAAAAAAAGTGAGCAACCAATATAGGTATACTCACACTAAAAAAGACAAAGTATTTCCCTACGTTGGCATTATCCAAATCAGGTTATAGGTCGAAAGTCATACTTTCCTCTCAGCCTGTACTACAAGCTCCCTTTTTTATTTACATTAAAGTTATACACCATTTCTAAAAGATAGTAAAGTTGCATAATATTTATTTTCGAACAGGCTTTTCTTCCTTATCCCAAACACCAATTCCAGTGATTGCACAAATCATTGAGAAAACGGGAACAATAAAGATAAACCAAGCATATGGAATATATGCCGTACTACATCCAAGTACGCCCATGACATAAATTGTCGCAACACCCCAAGGCACGATTGGTGCTGATAAAGTACCAGAATCTTCTAGCGTTCTTGATAATACTTTACGCGAAATATTCATATCTTCATATGTAGATTCAAAAGTCTGTTCCGTCACAATAATAGATACAGTTTGTCCACCTGCTGTTAAAAAATTTACAATGTAACAATATACTAAAGTAACAAACACCAATACAGTACGATTCTTTATGAACTTCAATAAAACATTTTTAGCTAAAACATCCAAAATACCAGAAGACGTAATGACAGCGCCCATTACACTTGCCACCATAAATGTAACTAATAATTCAGACATCGAAAGAACACCACCACGGTTCAACATTGGATCTACAATGGATACACCTGTTTCAATACTAAAACCATTAAAAGCATAATTCATTAAATCTACAAAGTTAACACCTTGAAACACCATCGCAAAAATAGCCGATACTACAACTGCAAGTCCCATACCTAACAAAGATGGAAGTTTAAATACAGAAATCAAAATAACTAAAATCGCTGGTAAAATCAATAAAATATTAATTGTGAAATGTTGACTTAAAGTATCCATAATTAATTTTTGTTGGGCAAGATCCATACTTCCACCACTATAATAAAGCCCCGCAATTGTAAATAATACTAAGGCAACTACAGCTGCTGGAAGCGTAGTGTACTGCATAGAATGAATATGATCATATAAAGGCACTTTACTTACACCGCTTGCCAAGTTGGTCGTATCGGATAATGGAGACATCTTATCCCCTAACCATGCACCAGAAACAACAGCACCCACTACCAATGGTACTGGAATACTAGTCGTAGAGGCAATTCCTACCATCGCAAGACCCATTGTGGCAACTGAACCAAATGAAGTTCCCGTAAATTCACTTGTGAGTGCACAAAGCACAAAAGCTAGTGGTACTAATATTTTTGGAGATACAACTTGCATACCATAATACATCAATGTGGGAACAGTCCCACCAGCCATCCAAATTCCTACAAGCATACCCACCATAATCACAATTAAAAATGTAGGCATACATTCTGCGGCCGTTTTAATTATATTTCGTTCCACTTCATTCCATGGAATATTCAACAATCGAGTTGTAATTACAGACACAATAACACCCGAAAAAACAGATAGTGTTGTATTACATCCCATGTTGATCATAATAATAAGTACGGCAATAATTACCAAAAACGAAACAACCGCAAATAGTGTTGTTGGCTCTTTTCTTTCATGATTCATATCAAATTCCTTCACTTTCTTTATAATAAATTTTATATCTGATTTTTGATTATCCGCATAAACACTATACTTTCAAGCATTT
>ERZ791923.1336-NODE-1336-length-27695-cov-11.166027_pt1 | contig 27695 bp, 29 predicted proteins | sample MGYA00510133_ERZ791923 | MGnify/ENA primary metagenome ERZ791923 (study PRJEB30046, sample SAMN00792106) | human gut metagenome | study: EMG produced TPA metagenomics assembly of the A metagenome-wide association study of gut microbiota in type 2... | reverse complement strand
CTTTATTGTATTCTGTGATTCTATTTTCAGCCATGGCAGGTCTTCCAGCGTAACGAATGAAATAGTTTACGCAGCCTTGAATATCTTTACTATTTTTATTAGATGAAGCATTGTTTGAATCGTTGTCATCTGATTTGAATTTGGCATAGACATAGAACCCTTTAGGATGATCTTTATAGAGTCTGTTCTTTTCTTCGGGTTTCATTAATCCACCAGCTTCTTGAATAAGGCGAATCAGTTCAAACTGAAACGTTTTTCTAAGCTTGGTGAAATTGAAATGATGAAAAGTTTTGATTTTATCTTTTTTAAAGGAATAGATCAATTCAGGAATAAGGCAATGGATGTGTGGATTCCATTTAAGGTCTCTGCCAAAAGTATGTAGAGTGGCAATCATGCCAAATTCATTACGAACAGGAATATCTTTGAATATATAGTGGGTATCCAATAATTTTTTCTTTTTGAGTTTATCGGCAAGGGATTTATTGGTGAGAATGGAAATGGTGTTTCTGGAAGCAACAAACAATAGATTGAGTCGAGTACGATCCTGTCTGAACCAGTTTCTAAGTTCTTCAGGAATAGTAAATACAATGTGTCTATGAGGGCAGTCAAGACAAAAAGAAGTAGCCTTGGCTGCAAGCTGTTTGGCGTATTTAACACCACAGGCATTACAAAATCTAGAATGACAAGAATGGGGGACGACATTCCAGTTGTCACAATCGGGACATTCAAACTGGTCAAAGCCAAGATAACATGTGTGACAAAGTAGTGAACGTTCTACATTGTCTAAAATGCAAGGACGAGCTTTACCTGAAGCATCTAGTTTTCTTATATAGTCAATATTATCGAAGAAGATGTTTTTGATGGGATGAATGAAATTAAAGTTTCGAACATCACAATCTAAAAGTGATAGAGTTTCAATTGGAATGTTCGAATGATAAGTAGTGTCCATAATTGAAGTATAGAATTAAATAGAGATGTAAACAAGACTTGGCAAATGAAAAGCGCCCATACAAATCATTTTACATGATTTGATGGGCTTTTTTTATATTTTGTTGACAAATTATTATGTATAGGGTATAACTTAAGTGGTTAGAAGAAACTAACTAACACTAAATGCAATTATGGAATCGCTCTTTTCACTTGTTTAATAATTTGATTTCATAAGATGAGGACATTTTAAAAATGTCCTTTTTTGTTTACAAATTTAAAAAGTAATACTATACTAACTGTAAGTTAGAGCCAACTAATTCTAACTTACATTCATTGTTCTAAGGAGGATATATATTATGAAAGACGGATGGAAAAACAAAACAATGTGGACATTTATTGGAGGTGCAGCTACTGCATTGGCAGGGTCTAAATTTCTAAAAAGCAACACAGCCCATGATTTAGCCGTTAAAGGTTTAGCTGGTGGAATGAAGCTTAAATCGGATACAACTTATAAGTGTGAGACAATTAAGGAAGACGCAAAGGATTTATTAGAAGAAGCCAAAGTTCAAAACGAAGGCGAATAAAATGAGTAGTTTTACTATTGCCCATGACATTCCGGGGCGAATGCGAATTCGCTATGGTAAGAATAAGTTTTCTAGTGTTCAGGGCGAAGTTTTAAAAAAGGATCTTTATGCATGGCCCATGATTGAGAGTGTGGAGGTCAACAATGTTACGGGTAGTGTTTTGATGTTGTATGACAAAGCACAAAAAGGCTTGTTACTGAATAAACTAAAGGATTTAGATATCCAATATCTTCAAAATGCGGATACTTCTTCGATTGTAGTTCATTCACAATCACCAGAAGCTATTGCGATGAATCGAGAATATATGAATCGGTTCTTTAAGATTATTGGTAAACGTTATTTCATTAAATGGTTTTTACCAATGGGACTTGGCAATGCGATTACGATTTATAAGTCGATTCATTTTATTAAAGAAGGATTAGCTTCACTTTTCCAATGTAAAATCAATGTTCCTTTATTGGATGCGACGAGCATTGGTGTAAGTTTAATTCAAAAGAATTATACGATTGCTGGAAATATTATGATGTTACTAAATATTTCGGACTTGTTAGAGGATTATACGCGTAAGAAAACAAAATTGGAATTGTCCAACAGTTTAGCGATTCAATTTGATAAAGTGTGGATTTTAGAAGATGGTGTAGAACAAGAAATTGCCATGTCTAAGCTTCAAAAAGGGGATGTAGTCATCTCACAAATGGGTTCTATGATTCCAATCGATGGAGAAGTCGTGGATGGAGAAGCAATGATCAATGAATCTAGCTTTACGGGTGAACCTCTTTCTAAACATGTAAAGAAAAATGACACTGTATTTGCAGGTACTTTAGTTGAAGAAGGAAAACTGTTTATTCGTGTTCGTAATTTACAAGATGAAAGTCGTATTAGTAATATTGTTAAGATGATTGATACAAATGAATCATTAAAGGCAAGTATTCAAGCTAAGGCTGAGCATTTGGCAGATTCTATTGTTCCATTTAGTTTTCTTGGTTTTTTTGGCGTTTTAGCCTTGACAAGAAATGTAACACGCGCAACATCAGTATTGATGGTGGACTATTCTTGTGCCATTCGATTATCGACTTCCATTGCGGTTATTAGTGCAATGCTTGAAGCAAGTAAACGAAATGTTTTAGTAAAAGGTGGTAAGTATTTAGAGGCAATCAAAGATGCGGATGTGATTGTCTTTGATAAGACGGGTACTTTGACAAACGCAAATCCAACCGTAAAGAAAGTGGTTCCTTTAAATGGGTATACGCGTGATGAAGTATTAAGGATTGCAGCTTGTCTTGAAGAGCATTTTCCTCATAGTGTAGCCAATGCGATTGTAAACCAGGCAAAAAAAGAAGGCTTGATTCATGAAGAAGAGCATGCCAAGGTTGAATATATCATTGCACATGGTATTGCGACAAGTCTTTATGGTAAGCGTGCCATTATTGGTAGTGATCATTTTGTGTTTGAAGATGAAGGTATCGAAAAGACAGATGATATGGATGATGTCATTCATTCACTTGAAAGTGAAGGGGCAGGATCTCTGATTTATCTTGCGATTGACAATCAAGTTGCTGGAATTATCAGTATTTATGATCCTTTAAAGGTTGAGGCAAAACAAGCTATTCATAATTTAAAAACATTAGGAATGACTAAAGTCGTCATGTTGACTGGGGATTGTGATAGTGCCGCAAAAGCAGTGGCTCATGAATTGGATTTAGATGATTATCGTGCATCCGTTTTACCAGAAGATAAGGCTGCATATATTCAGATGTTGAAAGATCAAGGTCATACTGTTATTATGGTCGGAGATGGAATCAATGATACACCAGCTCTATCCACGGCAGATGTTTCTATTTCTATGCAGGATAGTTCAGATTTAGCTCGAGAACTCGCGGACATTACACTTGTTTCAAGCAATTTAAATGAACTTGTCATTCTCAAAAGACTTGCGATGCACTTGTTTGATCGGATTCATGCGAATTATCGTTTTATCGTGGCCTTTAATTCAAGCTTGATTGGACTAGGTGCTTTAGGCTTGATGAGTCCAAACACCACAAGCTTATTACATAATGGAAGTACGTTTGCGATTGCAGCATCGAGTACACGTAATTATTTGTAGAAAAAAACTGGTTTCTGGAAACCAGTTTTTCTTTATAGCTCTTTCGATGTATATCCAACATTCGATAACTTGTTGATGAGTTCATTTGTTGGATGTTGTTGTTTAGATAATATAGTCACTGTATTATCTTCTGTGTTTACTTTGGCATAAAAGCCTTCTTGGCTATTAAATGCATTTTCAATAGTACGAACACAGTTTTGACAATGAATATCATATACTTTTAAAATTACTTTGTAAGGGTAATGCTCTTTGTTTTTATCTTTTATCCTTATTTTCTTAACAGTTTCACTTGATCCACAACAACCTGATGTGGCTCTTTTTTTCGTGGAACGAATTCCAATACAGATAATAATTACTAAAATGACACATATAATAATTGTTGGTAAGTTCATATATTCAATCCTCCAATGAAAAAATACACCAAATAGTTAGAATAGTCAAACCGAGTTAATCTTGTGTAACTTTTTATTGACATCGGCTCTAAGTGAGAGTAAACTAACTGTGTTAGAAATATCTAACTGGGAGGATTCGATATGCCATTATCTTTTGCAGATTTAAATTCGGTCAATACAATCAAAAAAATTGGTGGTTCTAAAGAACAACAACGACACTTAGAAAACTTGGGCTTTGTGCCTGGGACTGTAATTGTGGTTGTGAGTAAAACCAATGGAAATGTCATTGTGAATGTTAAAGAGGTTCGAATAGCCATTAGTGAAGAACTCGCAAGAAAGATCATGGTGTAGAAAGGAGTAATTATGACTTTAAATAAAGTTTCAATTGGTCAAACAGTTACTGTAAAAAAATTGTCTGGTCAAGGAGCAACAAAACGAAGAATTATGGACATGGGAATTACTAAAGGTATAAGTGTAACTGTTCAAAAGGTAGCACCATTAGGAGATCCTATTGAATTAACGGTTCGTGGATATCAATTGTCGCTTCGTAAAGCCGACGCAGAAATGATTGAAGTAGAGTAAAGCTTAAAAATAGGAGGGAATTATGTCAATACAAGTCGCATTAGCAGGTAATCCTAACTGTGGTAAAACTACATTGTTTAATGGTTTAACAGGTGCTACACAATATGTAGGTAACTGGCCAGGGGTTACAGTTGAGAAAAAAGAAGGAAAGTATAAGGAAGATAAAGATATTAAAATTACGGATTTACCAGGTATTTATTCATTATCACCATACACTTTGGAAGAAGTTGTATCTCGTGAATTCTTATTAAATGGAAATGTAGATGTTGTTTTAAACATCATTGATGGTTCTAACTTAGAAAGAAATTTATTTTTAACAACGCAAATTTTGGAATTGGGTATTCCAACCGTTGTTGCGATCAACATGTTGGATGTCATCGAAAAAAGAAAAGATACAATTGACTATGAAAAGTTATCCGAAGAATTAGGTTGTCCTGTATTACCAATTTCCGCATTGAAAAATACAGGAATCAAAGAGTTGATGGCTCAAGTAAAAAAGGCAGCAGGTACAAAGTCTAGTGCTAAAAACATTTATGCAGGTAAAGTATTAAATGCCTTGAATACAATTGAAACAAGTTTACCTTCAAGCATTGAAGCAGATCGTCGTTTCTTCTATGCCGTTAAATTGTTTGAAAGAGATGATAAAATTGAAGCAGCTATCAAGACTAGTGCAGATGCTAGTGTGATTGAAGCTTGCGAAAAGTCAATGGATGATGATAGTGAATCAATTATTACGGATGCTCGTTATACATATATCACAAGAGTAATTAAAGATTGTTACAAAAAAGGATCAAAAGAAGTATTAACAACTTCAGATAAGATTGATCGTATTGTCACAAATCGTGTTTTAGCACTTCCAATATTTGCCCTTGTAATGTGGTTTGTATATTATATTTCAGTAACTACAGTAGGAACGATTGTAACTGACTGGACAAATGATGTATTGTTTGGTGAAATTATTCCACCAGCAGTGGATAGTTTCTTAACTTCCATTCAATGTGCAGATTGGTTACATGGATTAATTGTAGATGGTATTATTGGTGGTGTAGGAGCTGTTCTTGGCTTTGTACCACAGATGTTAGTCTTATTCTTCTTCCTAGCTATCTTGGAAGATTGTGGATATATGGCACGTGTTGCCTTTATCATGGACCGTATTTTCCGTAAATTTGGTTTATCTGGAAAATCATTTATTCCTATGTTGATTGGTACAGGTTGTGGTGTGCCTGCTGTTATGGCAAGTCGTACCATTGAAAGTGATCGTGATCGTAAGATGACAATCATGACAACAACGTTCATTCCTTGTGGTGCTAAAATGCCAATCATTGGTTTGATTGCCGGTGCTATTTTCCATGGTGCTAGCTGGGTAGCTCCAAGTGCTTACTTTGTAGGTATGGCGGCTGTTATTGTTTCTGGTATTATGTTAAAGAAGACAAAATTATTTGCCGGAGACCCTGCACCATTTGTCATGGAAATGCCAGCATACCACACACCTCGTGCAGTAAATGTATTAAGAAGTATGTGGGAGCGTGGTTCAAGCTTCATCAAAAAGGCTGGAACAATTATCTTATTATCTACAATCGTATTGTGGTTCTTACAAGGATTTGGATGGGAAAAAGGTGCATTTGGCATGGTTGATGATATTGATCATTCAATTCTATCTTCAATTGGACAAACATTCGCATGGATCTTCTCACCACTTGGTTGGGGCGATTGGAAAGCTGCAGTCGCTAGTGTGACTGGTTTAATTGCCAAAGAAAATGTTGTCGCAACATTTGGACAATTGTATGGTTTTGCCGAAGTTGCTGAAGAAGGAAATGAATTCTGGGGACAATTATCCGCAAGCTTTACACCTTTAGCTGCTTATTCATTTATGGTATTTAACTTATTGTGTGCTCCATGTTTTGCGGCAATGGGAGCTATCAAACGTGAAATGAATAACACAAAATGGTTCTGGATTGCCATTGGATATCAATGTGGATTTGCCTATGTATGTTCATTGATTGTTTATCAATTAGGCAGTTTATTCAATGGTGGATCTTTTGGATTTGGAACAATTGTAGGATTTATCCTATTGATTGGTTTAATTTATTTATTGGTTCGTCCATCAAAAGAAAGTGATACTGCTGAAGTTGAATTTGCGGTAAAATAATGTAAAAGGAGGGGTTTCATGAATCTATCAACATTTCTAGTATTATTAGTTGTATGTGGATGTGCAGGTTTAGCTTGTCGAAGCATTTATAAAGATAAAAAGAGTGGAAAATCAAGCTGTGGTGGCAGCTGTGGACATTGCGGCTCTCATTCGATGTGTGAAAATCCCAAGGCATTTTTTGATCAAATAAAAAAAGAACAATTTAGTAAATAAGAGCATCGAAAGGTGCTCTTTCTTTTGGTATAATAGGTGCAAGAATCGAGGAAAATAAAATGAATTTAAAAGAAAAATATGCAGACTTAATTGTTCGTTCAGGCTTGAATGTTCAAAAAGATCAAATAGTAGTTGTTCGTGCTAACGTAGAAATGAATGAATTTGTTCGTTTGATTGTGAAATCATGTTTTGATGTTGGCGCAAAAGATGTAATTGTTCGCTATAGTGATGATGAAATCAATCGTATGCGATATCTTTCGGGTAATCGTATGCCTTATGATTATGAAGCTTTGTTCCACAATGAAACGGCTGAAAAAGGAGCTTGTTATTTGAGCTTGGTTGGTGAAGATCCTGATGGAATGAAGGGGGTAGAGCCAAAATTAATGGCAAATTATCGAAAGGCATTAAGAGAAATGACACAGCCATATCGTGATAAATTGGATTATATGCATGCAGCATGGTGTGTGGCCAGTGTTCCAACTATGGCTTGGGCTAAAAAGGTATATCCAGAATCAGAAGATGCATTATCTGATTTGTGGAATGCAGTATTAAAAATTAGTCGTGTAGACGAAAAGGATGCCAATGAAAATTGGAATGAGCATCGTGCATCTTTTGATAAAAGAGTTAATATTTTGAATCATTTAAATATCGAAAGTGTGCACTATAAGAATTCTTTAGGAACAGATCTAATTGTAGAACTTCCAGAAGGCTATGTATTTGCGGGTGGAGGTTCGTTCTTGGATAATGGTAACTACTATTTTCCAAATATTCCTACTGAGGAAATTTTCTCAGCACCTAAAAAGACGGGTGTAAATGGTAAATTATATAGTGCTTTGCCACTAGCTTATAATGGAGCTGTTGTAAAAGATTTCTGGTTTGAATTTAAAGATGGACAAGTTGTAGATTATGATGCGAAAGTTGGAAAAGAAGTTTTGACAAGTATTTTAGAAACGGATGAAGGGTCAAAATATCTTGGCGAAATTGCCTTAGTTCCTTATGGATCACCAATCAGTGCTATGGATACATTGTTCTATGAAACGTTGATTGATGAAAATGCTTCTTGTCATTTTGCCTTGGGTGCTAGCTACAATGAATGTATTGAAAATGGTTTAAATATGAGTGAAGAAGAATTGTTAGAACATGGTATGAATCAATCTTTTGCGCATGTTGATTTTATGGTAGGAACCAGTGATTTATCGATTGAGGCGACATTAAAAAATGGTGAAAAAATCTTTATTTTTAAGAATGGTAAATACACAACAGAGTTTGACGGATATACATTAAATTAGTACAATAGTAGAGTTGGAGGGATATTTATGACAAATGAAAAGGAAAAGAATCCCAGTGCTTTAGAAGAACTTAGACAGTTAAAAAGAACGGATCGTATTAAATCTTTAGATATACATGAACCTGAATTGAAAGGTTTTAATGCAGAAAATATTTTCCATATTGATGAAGAGCCAGAAAAGAAGACATTATTTGGAAAAAGAAGTGCAAAAACACATGTGAAAATCAATGAAAATATATTTGATGATGAGGTGAGTGAATCCGTTGATATTACACCAAATACTTCCATTGAAGAAGTAGAGGCACCTATTGAAAAGCATACAGTAGAACCTGTGATGGGTAAGCGTGCTGAAAAAGTGGAGGTTGAAGAAGCAAAAAAAGCGGTTGTTGAAACCATTGATGCAGATGAGAATTTTACCACGGAATCGATTGAAAATGAATTAAAGACTTTTAATGTAAATTCAGCTGAAGAAGAAAAAACATCTGAACTTGTTGAAGAAGAATCAACTCCAGTTTTGAGTGAAGAAGATATTTATGATGATGAGTATGACGAGGAAGCGGAAGAGGAAGATGAAAATCTTTATGAAGAAAGAAAAAGCTTCTTATATGCGGAATATCCAAAAATAGAAGAATATCTTCAAAGAAAATCAAATGAAGGATATCACTTTGTTCGTCATGAAGGAAAGAAATATTATTTTAGAAAAGGTCAACCCAAAACGTATTATTATTCAATGAACTATTTTGTGGATGAGCCAGATGCAGATCAATGGCGCGAGTGGGAAGCGGATGGTTGGAAATTGGTTTCTAAATCAGATGGTAAAAAGAAAAGTGATGCGGGTTGGTTTACTTTTAGAAACGAAGAAGAAGATGGAGAATATCGTAAAGAAATTGATAATGATTCAGAAAAATTCCGTTTCTTTAAGAAATATTCAAGTTCATGTCGCTCAACAATGTTCTTAGTATTTATTTGTATGGCATGTTGCGTTGTGACAGGACTATTACAAGTGTATTTCCAAGGCTATTTAGCAGGAATCGCATTATGTGCAGGTCTATTCTTAATTTCATTTATTGTATTCTGTATGTATGGAAGAATGCTTAGAAAATCAAAGAAGAGAGCTCGTGAATTAAAATCAAAATTAAGGGTTCGAGAAATTCGTGCAAATGAAAGAAGTAAAGACTTCTATGATACTTCTGAAAGTGAAGAAGAATTGGATACGGATTGGAATACATTGGAACAGCATACGGCTAAACAAAAGAAAAAAATATTTAAACGTGTGGATGATGATGAAGAATAAAGAGGCAAAATAAATCGCCTCTTTTTTTAAACTTTTTCGATTTGTACATATTGCTTGTAGTGTGCTAATACTTCTTCATCGATGGTATTGTCTGTAATCAATGTATCAAAGTTAAATAGATCATAATAAATATAGAAGTCAGCACGATTGAATTTTTTATTATCAGCCAATAGATATTTGTTTTTAGAATTATCCAATGCGATCTGTTGTGATTCTCCTTCTTCTAAAGAATAAGTTGTGATGGATGAGTTGTAGATTCCGTTACAGCTAATAAATGCTTTATTATATTTTAATTTACCCAATACTAAATTTGTGATGGGACCTACAAACGTATTTGTGTTATCTCTATAATCACCGCCAGTAAGAATAACTTCTGTAGGAGCATGGTTCACTAATATATTAAATACGGCAAGACTGTTTGTGATGACACGAATGTTTCTGTCGGTCAATTGTTCAGCTAAAAATTGAATGGTTGTACCAGGCCCTAAAAATATGGATTCACCTTCTGAAATGAGAGTTGCAGCTTTATGGGCAATTCTCTTTTTTTCTTCAATTTGAACCGATGATTTTTCAATGTGACTCAATTCGTGGTCCATTGAAAAAGAAAGGCTTTGTGCACCTCCATGAACTCTTAACAATTTTCCGGATTTTTCTAATTCATCCAAATCTCTTCGTGCAGTCATGTCGGAGACGCCTAATTCGTCCATGATTTCTTGGATTGTTATGATTCCATTTTGATTTACTTTCTGTGCTATTTTAACTAAACGTTCTTTTTTTAACATATTGATATCCTCTTCTATGTTAAAAGATACCATTTCAAATATATTTAGTCAACATAAAACAAACAAAAACAAACAAAATTTGTTAAAAAGTCACTTAATATTTACATAAATGTTCTAAAATGTTTGAAAAAGTGTTAAAATGTGTTTGAATATGTTGACAATTGATTAGAAAACGCTTACACTAATGGTGTAAACGATAAGGCCACATCGTAAAAGGAGAAAAGAAAATGACTAAAGATGAGTTAAGTATGGTTGGATTTGAAATAGTTGCATATTCAGGAGATGCAAGAAGTACATTGTTATCATTGTTGAAGGAAATGCGTGCTGGTAATTTTGAAAATGTTGAGGAGAAATTAAAAGAAGCTGATGAAAATATTAATTTGGCACACCAGTCTCAAACTAAGATCTTACAACAAGAAGCTAGAGGAGAAGACATGGAAATGGGATTCATTTTCATTCATGGTCAAGATCATTTGATGACAACTATTTTATTGCGTGATATTGTAGATGATTTCATTCATTTATATGAAGAAAGAGGAAATAAATAATGTTAGACGGAATTATTAAGCAAATTGAAAAAGGAAAACCTTTCTTTGATAAGATTGCACAAAATATTTATTTAGGAGCTGTTCGTGATGGTTTCTTAACTGCAATGCCAGCCATCCTATTTTCAAGTGTATTTATTCTAGCTGCATCGATTCCAGAAATTTTTGGAATTGTATTACCAGCTACAGTATCTGATTGGTTATGGAAAGTATACAACTATTCAATGGGTGTTGTTGGTTTGTTGGTTGCGGCTACTACAGCTCGTTGTTTAGCTGAAAGTATGAATCGTAGAATGCCTAAAAACAAAGTCATCAATACAACAAGTGTTATGTTGGCAAGTATTGTTGGATTTATGTTGTTAGCTGTTTCAAATGTGGATGGTGGTATCTCAACTACATATTTAGGAACAAAAGGCTTACTAGCTTCATTTGTTTCAGCATTCATTACAGTCAATATGTATAAATTCTGTGTTCTTAAAGATGTTACAATTCACATGCCAAAAGAAGTTCCAGGAACAATTTCTCAAATGTTTAGAGATGTATTCCCATTCTCATTTTCTGTTTTAGTATGTGTATTGATTGATGTGGCATGTAGAACTGCATTTAATTATACTTTTGCCGAAGCAATTATCACATTGCTTCAACCATTATTTACGGCTGCCGATGGATATTTAGGAATCTGTATTATTTGGGGTGCTATGGCATTGTTCTGGTTTGTAGGTGTACATGGACCAAGTATTGTAGAACCAGCTATTGCCGCTATTATTTATGCAAATGTGGATGCAAACTTAGCACTATTCAAAGCTGGTGAACAAGCATCTAACGTATTAACTGTAGGACTTGGAAACTTCGTAGGAACAATGGGAGGAACTGGAGCTACACTTGTTGTACCATTCTTATTCATGTTGTTCGCAAAATCAAAACAATTAAAAGCGGTTGGAAAAACAACATTTGTTCCTGTATGTTTTGCGGTAAATGAACCATTGTTGTTCGCAACACCAATTGTATTGAACCCATATTTCTTCATTCCATTCTTGATTACTCCAATGATCAACGTATCATTGTTTAAATTCTTTGTGGATGTATTAAAAATGAATTCATTTATCTATGTATTACCATGGGCAACACCAGCTCCAATTGGATTGATCTTAGGTACAGGAATTAGTTTATTAGCTGTTGTGTTAGCTGTTGTATTAATTGTTGTAGATGGAATTGTTTATTTACCATTTATTAAGGCATATGATGCAACTTTATTAGAAGAAGAAAAAGAAAAAGAGGCGTTAGATGCTTTAGAAGAACAAGTTGAAAAAGAAGAAGCTAAAGAAGTTCAACCTTTAAGTTTAAATAAAAATATCAATGTATTAGTATTATGTGTAGGTGCTGGAACATCAGCTATGTTTGCCAATGCTGTTAAAGAAGGGGCAGAAATTGAAAACTTACCAATTGATGCAACCGCAAGTGCATATGGTTCGCATTATGATATTTTGAAAGATTATGACATTGTTGTATTATCACCACAGGTACAATCGCATTTAGAAGAAGTACAACAAGATGCTTCTAAATATGGTACTAAAGTTGTCGCAACAAAGGGTGCACAATATATTAAATTAACTCGTGATCCAAAGGGTGCCGTTGAATTTATTTGTGAACAAGTAAAGGAAGGATAAACGTATGAAATTTTCGGATGATTTTATTTTCGGAGGGGCTACTGCCGCATATCAATGCGAAGGTAGTACACTCGAATATGGTAAAGGAAAAGTATCTTGGGATGATTTTCTTGCTAAACAAGGACGTTTTAAAGCAGATCCAGCCAGTGATTTCTATCATCAATATGGACAAGATTTAAAACTATGTAATATGTTTGGCATCAATGGAATTCGTATCTCTATTTCATGGGCTAGAATCTTTCCGGAAGGAACTGGAAGAATCAACCAGGAAGGTGTTGATTTCTATCATAGAGTATTTCAAGAATGTCATAAAAATCATGTAGAACCATTTGTGACGTTGCATCATTTTGATACACCAGATGTGCTTTACCAAAAAGGTGATTTCTTAAATCGAGACACGATCCATGCGTTTGTAGAATTTTCAAAATATTGTTTTGAAGAATATAAAGACGAAGTAACGTATTGGTTTACATTCAACGAAATCTGGGCAGTCGCCACAAACACATATATTGAGGGAACTTTCCCAAATGGGGAAAAGTATAATATGACGAAAGCTTTCCAGATCATGCACAATATGATGGTGGCACATGCTTTGGCTGTGTTGGAATACAAAAAGGCTGGATATAATGGAAAGATTGGTGTTGTACAGTCTTTAGAATATAAATATCCATTTGATGAAAACAATTTGGATGATATCCAGGCTGCAAAAAATGAAGATGTACTTCAAAATCAATTCTTGTTGGATGCAACATTTAAAGGATATTATTCAACAGAAACAATGGAAATTGTGAATCGTTTAGTCAGCATTAATAATGGTACGTTAGAATTATTAGATGAAGATTTTGATGTATTGAAACAAGCTGCCCTATTAAATGATTATATGGGTATGAATTATTATCAATCTCGTTTTATTCAACATTATGAAGGGGAAAATGATATCCACCATAATGGAACAGGAGAGAAGGGAACTTCTAGATTCTGTTTAAAAAATGTAGGACGAAGAATGGAAAAGGAAGGCATTCCTCGTACGGACTGGGATTGGTTGATTCATCCAGAAAGTATGTTTGATATGTTAGTGCGTATTCGCCAACAATATCCAAACTATAAGGCAATCTATATCACAGAAAATGGTATGGGATATAAAGATGATTTTGAAGATGGAATTATCGATGATGAACCACGTATTGACTTTATTAGAAGACATTTAGAATTCACATTAAAGGCAATTGAAGCCGGAGTCAATGTCAAAGGTTATTTTGTCTGGTCTTTAATGGATATGTTCTCATGGACAAATGGCTATAATAAGCGTTATGGCTTATTCTATGTAGATTATGAAACGCAGAAGAGATATCCAAAGGCAAGTGCATACTGGTACAAGCGTGTTTCTGAAATTAAAGAGGTTTAACAATGAAAAGATACAAAGGCGTAATATTTGATTTTAATGGAACATTGTTTTTTGACAATCCAAAACATATTTTGGCATGGTCAAAAATATCACAAGATATTCGTCATCATGGAATTGATGAAGAAGAACTTCATGTACATATCAATGGTGTACCTAATAATAAAGTTGTTGAATATATGTTTGGTGGAACGTGTGATCCATCTGAAATGAAAAAATATTCAGAGTTAAAAGAAGAATATTATCGCCAATTTTGTAAAGAGGATCAGGCAACATTTCATTTAGTCAATGGAGCTGAAGCATATTTTGATTATTTAAAAGAATCAAATATTCCATTCACAATTGCATCCGCATCTATCAAACCTAATATTGATTTCTTTGTCGAATCATTTCATCTAGACAAATGGATTGAGCCATCTATGATTGTCTATGATGATGGATCGTATGAAAATAAAGTCGCAATGTTTATAAAGGCTGCCAATAATATTGGTGTGGATATTCAAGATTGTTTAATTATTGAAGATAGTGCTAGTGGAATTTCAAATGCGTATAAAGCAGGATGTCATAATATAGTCGTTGTGGATTCTGCCAATAAAAAAGAAGAATACGAAAAGCTTCCTGGAGTTACACAAGTGATTGATTCTTTTGAGAATTTTAAATAAGAGCCATTCATGCCAGAATGGCTTTTTGTATAAATAAAACATCAAATAAACAAAAACAAACAAATAATCATTATTTGAAACCTAAATCTAACATTTTGGTTTAAATTGTTGTTTGAATATGTTGACACAGACAAAGAAAACGCTTACACTAAAGTTAAATGGGCAAATCTTACATTTATAACCGCATCTGCAAAATATTGATGATGAGCTGTATATAAATAAATGAATAATTGATCATTATTTTTGTGGGTAATGTAGTTGGAAAAAGGATTTGACTGTGATAAAAATGATTGATTTTGTTTGTATGGAAGGAGAACAAATGAACACAAAAATTAACCAGTTATTAGAGTATGCTCTAAAAAATGGAATGATTGAAGAGTACGATTATGATTATTGCGCAAATTTATTGATTGATCTATTTGGCATCTATGAATTTAAAAGAGAACAAGTAGAAGACTGTTCTATCTATGAGATTCTAGATTTTATGTTAGATTATGCAGTTGAAAAAGGTATGATTCAGAATACTGTAACTGAAAGAGATTTACTAGATACGCGCATTATGAATTGTGTAATGCCTAGACCTAGTGAAGTCGTGAATACTTTTAATGATTTATATTCTGTGAATCCTAAAAATGCAACAGATTACTTCTATAAGTTAAGTATGGATTCAAACTATATCCGTAAATCAAGAATTGATAAGAATATCAGTTTTGCACATTTCTGTAAATATGGCGATATTCAAATTACGATCAATTTGTCAAAACCAGAAAAAGATCCAAAGGAAATTGCTAAAGCTAAAAATGCCGTAAGCACTTCATATCCTGCATGTTTATTATGTAAGGAAAATGTTGGTTTTGCCGGAAACTTAAATCATCCAGCTAGACAAACACATCGTATTATTCCATTAGATTTAAATGGACATACATACAATTTACAATATTCACCATATGTGTACTACAATGAGCACTGTATTGTATTTAATAGTGAACATACACCAATGAAGATGGATCGTTCTACATTTGAGCATTTATTCGCATTTATTGATAAATTCCCACACTATATGATTGGAAGCAATGCAGATCTTCCTATCGTTGGTGGATCGATTTTAAGTCATGATCACTATCAAGGTGGAAGACACCATTTTCCAATGGAAGACGCAAAAGTTGTTAAGAGCTATACATATAAGGATGTACAAGTAGATATGCTTTACTGGCCACTATCAACACTTCGATTAACATCTGAATCGAAAGAAAACGTATTGGATTTAGCTACTAAAATCTTTGAAACATGGTGTACATACAGTGATGAAAGCTTAGATATTATCGCCAATGAAGATGGTGTTCGTCATAATACGGTGACTCCAATTGTTAGAAAGAAAGATGGCAAATATCAAATGGATGTAGTTTTACGAAATAATCGTACTACAGAAGAATATCCATTAGGTATCTTCCATCCTCACGCAGAACATCACCATATTAAAAAAGAAAATATTGGTTTGATTGAAGTGATGGGATTGGCTATTTTGCCAGCACGATTAAAAACAGAGTTAGAACAAATTAAATTATGTTTATCTGGAAAAGCAGATTTTGATTCTTATCCAGAACTTGAAAAACACAAAGACTGGTATGAATACCTAAAAACATGCTCTTATACAAATGTGGATACATTCATGGAAATGGAAGTCACAAAGAAATTCGTATCTGTATTAGAGAATGCCGGCGTATATAAAATGGATGATGAAGGGATGGACGGCTTTAGCCGTTTTGTAAAGACATTATGGTAGAGGTAAAAGAAAGATTAGAGAATGGAATAGATGTATTATCGATTTCAAATTCACATTTAACTGTAGAAGTTACAAACTTTGGATGTACTCTTTTAAAGATTGTAACGAAAGATAAGAATGGTCAAGACTGTGATTGTATTTTAGGATTTGAACATGTTGAAGATTATCAAAAACGAGATGGAACTTATTTAAATGCCTTAGTAGGACGAGTATGTAATCGTATTGAAAAAGGAACATTCACAATAAATGATACAGAATATCATGTACCTATTAATAATGGACCAAACTCATTACATGGAGGCATTGAGGGATTTTCTTATAAAGTATTTGATTATACTTTAATTGAAGATGGTGTTAAATTCCATTATGTATCAAAAGATGGCGAAGAAGGCTATCCTGGAACATTAGATTTCTATGCGATCTATTGGCTAGATGAATCGAGTTTACATATTCAATATAGTGGTGTTAGTGACAAAGATACTTTGATTAATATCACAAATCATGGCTATTTCAATTTGAATGGCTATGCATCAAATATTGATGATCATACGTTACAAATCTCTGCTTCTAAATTTGGTTGTGTAGATCCAGATGGATTATATACAGGTGAATTAAAAGATGTTAAAGAAACTGCATTTGATTTTAATACAGAAAAAAGAATTGGAGATTTTATTCATTCAGAGGATGAACAATTAATCATCGCAAGAGGTTATGATCATCCATATGTATTTGATACAAGCGAAAATCAAGTATGTTTATATAGCCCACTAAGTGGAATCGAATTAAAAGTATCGACTACATATCCAACGGCACAGATCTATAGTGCTAACTATTTAGATGGACAGACAGATAAATATGGTAAGATTATGCATCCACAAGATGGATTGTGTATTGAAACAAGCTATATCGCCGATTCGATTCATAAAGAAGAGAATCCAAAAGTTTTATTAAAAGCAGGAAAAGTATTTGAAGAAGAAACAATATATACATTCGAGGTAAGAAAATGAAAACAACAGAAATTAAAGAACAAGTCGTATCAGGAAAATATGATGCATTAATTGAAGATCTATATGCAGATCCAAGTTTATTGGACTACCAAAAACAACGTTATGCTGGTGCATTAGATAAATATCAAACTTTATTTGGAGATGATGAAGTGAGCATTTATAGTGCGGCGGGAAGAAGTGAAATTTCAGGAAATCATACAGACCACCAACATGGTTGTGTGCTTGCGGGATCTATCAACTTAGATGCGATTGGAATTGTATCTAAACAAGATCATGTAATTAAAGTGATTTCAGATGACTTTGACATCAAACCAATTGATTTAAATGATTTAGACAAAAAAGAAGATGAACTAGGAACAAGTGAAGCCTTGATTCGTGGTGTAGTTTCTAAATTAAAAGAATTAGGCTATAACGTTGGAGGATTTAAAGCTTTTATTACGAGTGATGTATTAATGGGGGCTGGTTTATCAAGCTCTGCAGCATTTGAATCTATTATTGGTACAATTATTGATGGATTATACAATGATATGAAGATCGATATGGTAACGATCGCTAAAGTGGGTCAATATGCAGAAAACGTATATTTTGGAAAACCATGTGGATTGATGGATCAATGTGCATGTGCTGTTGGTGGGCTTATTTCAATTGACTTTAAAGATACTTCAAATCCAATTGTAAATAGTGTGAATGTTGATTTCTCAAAATATGATCACAGTTTATGCATTGTAGATACGAAGGGAAGTCATGCCGATTTAACAGATGCCTATGGTGCAGTACCACAAGAAATGAAAGAGGTAGCTCATTATTTTGGTAAGGAAGTTCTTCGTGAAGTGGATGAAAATGAGTTCTATGCAAATATCGCAAACTTAAGAACGGCTTTAAATAATGATCGCGCCATCTTAAGAGCCATCCATTTCTTTAATGAAAATAGACGTGTTAATACAATCGTAGAAAGATTGAACAAGGATGATTTTGAAGGATTCAAGACATTGATTCAAGAATCAGGTAATTCAAGCTACAAGTTCCTTCAAAACGTATATGCAGACTTTGACTATAAGAACCAGGCTGTATCATTAGGTTTAGCTATGTCTGAAATGATTTTAAAAGATCATGGCGTATGTCGTGTTCATGGTGGAGGTTTTGCCGGAACGATTCAGGCCTTTGTTGAAAATAGCTATGTAGAAACATATAAAGAAGAAATTGAAAAAGTATTTGGAAAGGGAAGTTGCCATATCTTAAAAGTCAGAAAATTAGGTGGCTGCAAGGTTATTGACTAATGAATATTTTAGTAACAGGTGGAACCGGATATATTGGTAGTCATATTTGTGTTGAATTATTAGAAAGTGGTTATGACGTTGTCGTGGTCGATGATTTCTCAAATTCAAAACCAGATGTATTGGATTCAATCTATAAGATTACAGGAAAGCATGTTAAGTTTTATGAATTTAATGTGTTAGATGAGGAAAAGACGGAATCTGTATTTAAGGAAAATAAATTGGATGCGGTCATTCATTGTGCGGCTTTTAAAGCGGTTGGTGAAAGTGTTCAAAAGCCGATTGAGTATTATACAAACAACTTGATGACTACTTTAGTGGTTGCCAAGATGATGAAGAAATATCATGTGCCAAGTATTGTATTTAGTTCAAGTGCTACTGTTTATGGAGATCCTGAAGTGGTTCCTTTAACAGAGGATTGTAAGCTAGGTGTTACTACGAATCCATATGGTTCAACAAAAGCGATGATGGAAAGAATTTTAACGGATGTGCAATTCGCAAATCCAGAAATGAGTGTAACTTTACTTCGTTATTTCAATCCAATTGGAGCGCATGAGTCTGGATTGATTGGTGAAAATCCAAAGGGAATTCCAAATAACTTGATGCCATATATTATGAAGGTTGCGACTGGAGAGCTTAGTGAACTTGGTGTATTTGGCAATGATTATGATACGCCAGATGGAACGGGTGTTCGTGACTATATTCATGTGGTTGACTTGGCTAAAGGCCATGTACTAGCGATTGAAAAATACAATACGCCGGGTGTTCATATTTGTAACTTGGGAACAGGAAAAGGGTATAGTGTATTAGACATTGTACATGCTTTTGAAAGAGTAAATGGAATCAAGATTCCTTATGTCATCAAACCTAGACGTGCAGGAGATATTGCGACTTGCTACGCAGATCCTACAAGAGCTAAAGAACAGCTTGGCTGGGTAGCTGAAAAGAATCTAGATGATATGTGTAGAGATACATGGAATTTTGCAAAACAGTTTATAAAATAAATTAAAGAAAATAGGCAGCCAATGATTTGGCTGCCTTATTCAATGAAGCATTGATATTGATTTAAGAAAGTTTCTACATTGATTCGAACGAGTTTATATGTGACTTTCTTATCGATTGTTAGAATGATATAAGATCCATGCCAATCATCTCTAGGTAAAGTGATTGAACCTGGATTTAAAATCAAGCAATTGTTGTAGATTTGTTCTTTGACTAAATGTGTATGTCCATAAAGATAGATATCGGGATGATGTTGATCGATATCTTTTTTTATTTCATCCAAACCTTCATCTCCATGTGAGAAATGGATGCGTTTGTCTAAAACAGTTAATCTTTGAAATTTAGGTAAATCTAACGTATCATTATTTCCTTTGACACATATAAAGTTATTTAAATCATTGATATTTGTTGCTTGAGAATCTCCTAAATGAATGAATTTCACATTGTCTTTATAGAGCGAAGAATAGATGTGATAAAGAATTTTTAGGATATCTGGATTGCCATGATTATCCGAAACAATTACGATTCGCATGTGTAGGCATCAAAATAGTCTTCATAAACTTGAAGATTATCTTCACTATGAGCTAGAGCTGCAAAATAAGTAGACTCTTTGATTGCGTCTAATTCTACATTTTCCATTGGTTCTTGAAGTTTGTATTCACCATCTTTTCCTGTTGCCCATATGTTTTCGTTGTGATGATCTACATTTGAGAATTTATGTAACATTGTCGCAATGGCCATTTCTTCTGGGTACAAACACATTTTAAATGTATTTGAACAATAGGCTAAATTGTCTGCCAAGGCTTTTGCGCTTTCATGCGTTAGTACAAACCAAGGATAGCTGACATAGATTGTGTCTTCAATTTCACGTTTTTTAAAGGAATGAACAAGACTGGATGTCATTTTATTCATGGCACGAATGGTTTTTGATTTTTGGAAATCATAAGAGTTTGTAAAGAAGGCATAGTTTTCAAATCTTTTCTTTACTTCTTCATTATCCTCTGAATTATCCACTTCATAATAGATATCTTCGTCTTCATGTGCTTCTAAATATTCTACAAGTTGTGCTTTTGATTTTGTAGGGATCATACCATCTGTCATTATGATGAAACGATCATAAGTAAAGGAACCGTCTTCTTTTTCATATTCCAAAGCATCTTTCATCAATACAATAAAGCCTCTAGGTAGTGACATATCGGCTGGAAGGGCAGTTTGTTGGTGGTGAGCCACATGTAACTGTGGTGTATCACAATAGGATAGAATCAAATCATCACGTAGATCATCATCGTTTACCATCAAGTAAACATCATCGCCTTGGTTGATCAATATATCTAGGTTTTCTGTTATTTCTTCAAAATTATTTTTCATATAGTGCATTAAATAAGCAATTTTCATGGAATTCACCTCATGAAATATTATAACATTTTAGCATCGTATGATAAAATACATTTATGGAAAAAGCAATATTGATTGGTGTACAAACATACACAAGCCATTCTTTTGAAGAAAGAATGGAGGAAATGAAAGAATTAGCTCTTGCCTGTGATATTGAAATTTGCATGAGTGTATCACAAAATTTGGAGCATCCTCATAAAAAATATTATATGAATCCTGGTAAGATTGAAGAAATCAAACGCATTCTTGAAGATCAAGAATGTAGTATGGTTCTTGTATTAGAGGCTATTTCGCCTTCTGTACAAAGAAATCTATCGGACTTTTTTGATTGTGAGGTCATGGATAAGAGTGCTTTAATTTTAGAAATCTTTGCTTCTCGTGCTAAGACAAAAGAGAGTATGCTTCAGGTTGAATGTGCAAGACTTAAATATTTATTGCCAAGACTTCAAGGAAGCTACAAACATATGGATAGACAGCGTGGTGGTTCAAGAAATAAGGGGACAGGAGAAAAGAAAATCGAACTGGATGCGCGAAGAATTGAAGGTAAGATTCATTTTGTCGAAAAAGAATTGGATAAGATCCATACGCAAAGAAGTGTACAGCGTAATCAGCGTAAAAAAGGTATGGTTAAAAGTGTAGCACTAACAGGTTATACCAATGCAGGCAAATCGAGTATTATGAATGGATTTGTGAATGAAGAGAAGTCGGTATTTGAGAAGGATATGTTGTTTGCGACTTTGACAACTTCAACACGTCAAATTGAAACGGAGAATCATAATGTATTTACTTTAAGTGATACAGTTGGATTTATTAGTGATTTACCACACAGTTTAGTACAAGCCTTTCATTCTACACTTGAAGAAGCTGTGGTTTCGGATTTGATTTTAAAAGTCGTGGATATTTCAGATGAACATAAGGATAGTAAACTTCAGGTTTGTGAAGAAACATTAAAAGAAATTGGTTGTGAGAAAGTTCCATATTTGTATGTCTTTAACAAGTGTGACAAGACAAATATTGAATATCCAAAACGTGTAGAGAATCGTATTTATATTTGTGCCAAGGAAAAGTCGAGTATTGCGTTTTTAAAGCAGGAAATTGAAAAGGAATTATTTCATATGGAAATTTTACATGTTGTGATTCCTTATGAAAAGGTAAGTGTACTTGACTATATTCATACCAATGGTAAGGTGCATAAGCAGGAATATAAAGAGGATGGTATTGAGGTTGATTTTAGTATTCAACAAGTTTTGATTCATCGTGTAGACAGGTTGTTACGAATATAAGAAAAGAGGAAGAATCCTATAATAGGTGTTCTTCCTCAATTGTTTTTTCTAGAGCTTTTGCCGCTAATAAACAAGTGTTCATACATTTGATGTTTGGATCTGTACTATGATGTACAGGTTTGATGTGTGCACAATCTAAACTGCCTAATAGTTCTTTAAAGTTACGTGTATGTTTTTGAATCAAAGGTCTTAATTCAGGTAACATTTCATGTGCTTTTGTCTTACAAACCATTTTTGATAGGGCTGCAATCGATCCGACTAATGCGCCGCATGTACTTCCAATAAACATGCCGCCACCAAATCCAGCCATCATTTTCATGTCTTCTTCTGAAATGTCTAATTGATAGGTTTCATTGCAGGCATGAAGTAGCGTTTCTGAACAATTGTATCCGCTTTGGTAATATTTTTTAACGTTTTCCTCAAGTATAGTCATAAATAGCCTCCTATAAACTATTTTAACTTTTCTTCCATCCAAAATCCATTAGAATTTCATTTACGTCTTCTTCAAATGTCGCAAAATGAATTCCAAGACTTTCTAGTTTTTCACTATCTAAACGATAATCTCTGAATCGATCTTGGTATCGTTCGTTGTTTGGTAAAATGATTTCTTCAATCAATTCATCACTTGCGCCTAAAGCTTTAGCTACAAATTTTGCGGATTCATATGTGGTCATAGTGTTCTTTGATGCCACATGATAAATGCCTGGTTCAAGTTCTGTAATCTTGTCAAATTGAGTTGCTAAATGCTTGGCATATGTCATACCACGTTTTTCATTCACAGTAAATAATGTTGGAGTATGGCTGATTAGCGCATTCATGACATTTTTAATAATGCTTGGACTTGCCTTGATGCCTGGATAGCTTAGTCCCATCATCCATGTAAAGCGTAAGATGATCGCATCATCCAATTGTTTTTGAATCAATTCTTCACATTCGATTTTATTTTGTCCATATACAGTCACAGCACTTAATGGTTCGTCTTCTTTAAAAGGACCACAATTTTCTTTTCCATTGAAGGCTTGTTCGGTTGAACAAAAAATCAATTTGGCACCTTTTTCTTTACAACAATCAATGATGGCTTGTGTACTTTCTACATTGATTTTATGAACTAAATCTGGATGTTCATTGCAGAAGGCTGTAGTTGCATTGGCGGCTGTGTGAAAACAAATGTCAAAATCTTGAGAAGCTACAAATCTTTTGACGTCTTCAGGATTTGTAAGGTCTGCATCCTTTCTTGTCATGCAGATCCAGTTGAAGTTATCTTTTTGATACGCTCTTACTAAGCTTGCGATATAGCCGTTGGCTCCAGTAACTAAAATGGTTTTCATAAATTAGTCCTTTCTAGGATTTGACACTAATAGGTGTGCTCCTTTTTTGATTGTGATTTTTTTGGATGCGAATGGTACAAATAGACTGTCATATTGTGGTAATACAATTTCTTCACTGTTCCATACGATCGTACAATCTGAATCAATATTGGATAGAATCATGTAATGTTCATCACATGTTAAGTCCATGTCTTTATCAGCATATACTTCGTCCACTGTAAAGTTAGGACAATTGCCAATTCGGTGTGTTTCATGTTTTTGTGAAACAAAAGTAGGTTTTAAATTGAAGTTTGCGACATCAAAAGATTCTTTGACATGTAAAGGACGTGTTTTTCCATCTTTTCCTTTACGGTTGTAGTCATAGAAACGATAGGTTGTGTTTGAGTTTGTACCTACTTCTAAAGCTAAGATGTCTTTTCCTAATGCATGAAGCATTCCACTAGGAATGATGATATAGTCTCCTTTATGTACTTCGACTTTATTTAGATATTTTTCAACATCGTTGTTCATTAAGGCATTTTTGATTTCATCTGCATCATTGATTGTGGTTCCGGCAACTAGAGTAGCGTCTGGTTTGGCATCTAGAATATACCAGCTTTCATATTTTCCATAATCATTTGAATGTTCTAGGGCATAGTCATCTTCGGGATGAACTTGAATGCTTAAAGCATCCTTTGTATCTAGATAAGCAAGGCGTAATGTTTCATGAAGCGTATATCCTTTACCTAATACTTCATTCGGATTTTCTTGAATCATTTCCATCAATGTTTTATCCGTTCCAACAATTTTGTTTGAACAATAAGGGTGGGCACTGACTTCCCACCAAGTCCCATAGTCTTCATCGATGCCTCTAGCTTTAGAGATGTGGTTGGTTCCCCAAATTGTATAATCAGGAATGGGTTCTAATAAAAATGGTTTCATGTTATTTTGCCTCAGCTTCAAATTCTTCTAAGATTTTTAGGGATGAGCTTGTTCCAATTCTTTGTGCTCCTGCTTCAATCATGGCTTTACATGTTTTCCAATCACGAATGCCTCCTGCAGCTTTGACTTTTACTTGTCCTTCAACAGTTTCAACCATTAATTTAACATCTTCTAAAGTGGCTCCGCCAGTTCCAAAGCCTGTGCTTGTTTTGATGAAGTCTGGTTTTACTTCTTTGGCAATTAAAGCAACTTGTTTGATTTCATCTTTTTCTAAATAACAATTTTCAAAGATGACTTTAGAAATGACGTTGTGTTCTCTACAAATAGAAACAATACTTTCCATTTCTTCTTTAATGTAGTCCCAGTGGTGCATTTTCGCTTGTCCAATATCAATGACATAATCGATTTCGTCAGCTCCATCTTCAATCGCAATCTTTGTTTCGGCAATTTTAGATGCTAGACCGGCTTGTCCTAAAGGAAAGCTGATGGCAGCTCCTACATGTACACTTGTTCCTTTTAATTGTTCTTTACAGAATTTAGTCCAAGTTGTATTGATCGCAACCATAGCGGCTCCGATTTCTTTTGCCTCATTACATAATTTAGTAAGATCTGTTTCAGTGGCATATGGTTTTAAAAATGTGTGGTCAAAATAATTTGCGAGTTGTGTTTTGTTCATAATTGATTACCTTCCTTTTCTGGTTTCATTCTAGAACGTAAAAAAAGAGAAGTCAAGTAAATGTTATAACATTTAAAACATACAAGATTATGCTATACTAAATGAAAAGAAATGGAGAATTACATGACAGTATTAGATACAAGTATACCTTATGAAAAAGTATTGATGGTCATCGCACGCAAGACCATTCGTAAAGAGATCGAATTAAATCCAAAGTTTCATTATGTTGAATTTGATGAATCATTAAAAGAAGCTTGGTGCAAGCTACAAACCCAAGTTTGTTTATTTGAAAATATAGATGAGGCAAGAAAGAAGTGGGATAGTATGCTTACTAGAGATAAAGATTTCTTTTCTAAACATTTCTTGTTTGTCGTAAATGAAAATAATGAATTAGTTGGTAGTGCAGGACTTTGGTTTGGAAATGATTTTGAAGAAAGTAGACTTCGTGTTCATTATGTAGCGGTAAGTTTATCGGCTCAACATAAAAAGATTGCGCAGGCCATGCTTACAAAACTTTGTATGATGTATGACATGATTCCAAGTAAATATCCATTGTATTTGGCAACTCAATCGCAAAGTTATGGTGCTATCAAATTATATTCAAGACTTGGTTTTACACCCTATTTAGGGGCTTATAAGGGTTGTACAGAACAAAAGAGTAAGAATGCGTGGCAAAATGTCACAGAGATCTTGCGTTGTAAAGCTTAATTGATAAATTGGAATTTGGAAAAGAGCCACTTTAATGATTAGAGAGTTACAAAAAGCTGATATAAATAAGGTTGCAGATATATGGTTAGATACGAATGTGACAGCACATTCTTTTATTTCTTCGCAATATTGGCAAAATAATTTTGAATTGGTGGAGGAATTGCTTTTGCAGGCAACTGTCTATGTCTATGAGGATAATCAAGAAATACAGGGATTTATAGGTCTAAATGATGAATATATTGAGGGTGTTTTTGTTTCTAATGAAATGCAATCGCATGGCATAGGAAAAGCTCTTCTGAATTATGCAAAAAATAAACGAAGCAAATTATTTTTGAATGTATATCAAAAGAATATACGTGCAATAGCCTTTTATCAAAGAGAAGGATTTGAGATTCAGCATAGCGGCTTTGATGAAGCTACCGAAGAAAAAGAATATGTAATGAAATGGCAACAGAAATAGAATTAGGGATTTATGGAGAAAATTGTTATGTGCAAAAATATTCAGATTAAAGAAGAGCGAATATCTTCAATTGAATATATTGAATTTTTAAAACGTACGGATCTAGGATCACAGTATCCGAAGGAACGATTCGAAGAAAGAATAGCAAAGCTAGTTGATCATGTATCAATCAGTCTTGTTGCAAGAAACAAGGATAATCAAATTGTCGGCGTTTTATTTGGATTGACCGACTATGCCTATTGGCTTTATATAACCGATTTAGGTGTAGACAGAGACTATTTACATCAAGGAATTGATTAAGACAGCACATTCTTTAGCAGGTGGTAAAAATGATATTGCGGTATATTTGGTTGCGAATGAAAATGCCATTGCATTTTACGAAAAATTAGGAATGAAAAAAGCAAATGATGTGATGGAATATAACCACATTGAATGGACACCTTTCACTGCAAAGTAATCAACGTAATGCAATAGATAAATCAGAATTTGTGGAAGAACAAACATGGAAGATAATAAATCAATGACTGTCAAGAAAACGGTAAAATCAGGAATAACTTTTGGAAGTGCATTAGCTATGGTTATTAGTTATACAACGTGGAAGTCTGTCGGCTGGGCGATTTTTCATGGATTACTTAGTTGGGTGTATGTCATATATTTCCTTTTGCGCTATTAAATTAGAATTTACCTATTGAGACATATAAACTCTTGACAATAAACCTCCTATATAGTATGTTTTTAACAAACTACTATATAGGAGGTTTTGCATGGAAATGAATGGAGGATTTCTTGTCACCAAAATAAAACAGCTTGGAGACCGGATTTTCGAGAAGATTCTCAGTGAAAAGAATATTGATGCGTTTAATGGAGCCCAGGGACGTATTCTTTATGTGCTGTGGCAGGAGGATGGTATCTCAATCAGGTCACTCTCGACTAAATGCGGATTAGCGATAACATCTCTTACTACGATGCTGGAAAGAATGGAAAATCAAGGGCTGATAAGCCGTGTTCAGTCTGAAACGGACAAAAGGAAAACACTCCTGTTTCTGACTGAGAAAGCACATGCCTTAAAGGGCGAGTACGATTATGTATCTGATGAGATGGGCAAAATTTACTACAAAGGTTTTTCAGAGGAAGAAATTACCCGATTTGAGGAATGCCTCGACCGCATCAGAAAGAATCTTGAGGAGTGGCAGAAGTCATGAGTATTTGTATCAAAGATCAGATTCAGAACATGAATATCGTCATTGGCTGCACAGTGGGGTGT
>ERZ791923.1323-NODE-1323-length-27878-cov-3.552313_pt1 | contig 27878 bp, 27 predicted proteins | sample MGYA00510133_ERZ791923 | MGnify/ENA primary metagenome ERZ791923 (study PRJEB30046, sample SAMN00792106) | human gut metagenome | study: EMG produced TPA metagenomics assembly of the A metagenome-wide association study of gut microbiota in type 2... | reverse complement strand
CATTACAGGGCGTAGTTGGATAATCAATTGTTTTAATTAGGCTTTAGTATAAAAAAACAATCTTTGGACGACAAAAGCGCCGGTTGACAATGTCAACCGGCGCTTGACGCTATTTTGAAAGTTAAGACTTTGCCTTGGAGGCGGCGCGCATACGGGCCGAGTGATCGAGGATGCGCTTGCGCATGCGAAGGCTCTTGGGCGTGACCTCAAGCAGCTCGTCGTCCGCGAGATATTCCATGCTCTGCTCCAGAGACAGGACCTTGGGCGGCGCAAGACGAATCGCCTCATCCGAGCCTGCCGCGCGCATGTTGGTCAGCTGCTTTCTCTTGCAGACGTTGACGGACATGTCCTCGTTGCGGTTGCACTGGCCGACGATCATACCGGCGTACACGTCCGTACCCGGAGCAATGAAGAGTGTGCCGCGGTCCTGCACGTTGCCTAAACCGTAGGCGCAGGCCTCGCCGGTCTCGAACGCGACAAGAGAGCCCGTAAGCCTGCGCTCAATGTCGCCCTTGACCGGCTCATAGGTTTCAAGCGTGGAGGCCATAATGCCCTCGCCGCGGGTGTCGGTCAGAAATTCGTTGCGGTAGCCAAAGAGGCCTCTTGTCGGGACGAGGAACTCCAGACGCATCCGGCTTCCGATCGGGGTCATGGAGATGAGCTCACCCTTGCGCTGCGCCATCTTGTCGATGACGGAGCCGACGGAAGTTTCGGGAACGTCTGCTACCATGCGCTCAATGGGCTCGCAGAGCTTGCCGTCGATCTCCTTATTCAGAACGTGCGGCGTGGAGACCTGGAACTCATAGCCCTCGCGGCGCATCGTCTCAATGAGAATGGAAAGGTGCATTTCGCCCCTGCCCGCGACGTTGAAGGAATCCGTGCCGACCTCCTTGACATGAAGAGACACATCCTTCAAAAGCTCTCTTTGCAGCCGGTCGCGCAGGTTCCGGGAGGTGACATATTTGCCCTCGCGGCCCGCGAACGGCGAGTCGTTGATGGAGAACGTCATTTCGATCGTCGGGTCGGAGATCTTTACGAACGGCAGCGGCTCGACCGCGTCCGCCACACAGAGCGTACGTCCGATGGTGATATCCGAAATGCCGGAGAAGGCGACGATTTCGCCCGCGCTGGCCTCCTCGATGGGGCTTCTGCCAAGACCCGTGAACTCATAGAGCGTGACGATCTTCTGCTTTTCCTTGATCGAGGGATCATGATAGTCGCAGACGATGACCTCCTGGTTCTGCCGGACTGTGCCGCGCTCAATGCGGCCGATGCCGATTCTGCCGACGAACTCGTTGTAGTCGATCGACGAAACGAGCAGCTGCAGCGGACCTTCGCGGTCGCCCTTGGGGGGATCAATGTAGTTGACAATCGTCTCGAAAAGCGGCGTCAGGTCCGTGCCCTCTTCGTCGGGGCTGTAGGACGCGATGCCGCGCCGCGCCGAGCAGAACAACGTCGGAGACTCGAACTGCTCTTCCGTTGCGTTGAGGTCCAGCAGCAGCTCCAATACCTCGTCGATGACCTCGTGGACACGTGCGTCCGGGCGGTCGATCTTGTTCACGACAACGATGACCTTGTGGCCGAGCTCCAGCGCCTTTTGCAGCACGAAGCGCGTCTGCGGCATGGGGCCCTCGGCCGCGTCGACCAGCAGCAGAACGCCGTCGACCATCTTCAAAATACGCTCGACCTCGCCGGAGAAGTCGGCGTGGCCCGGGGTGTCGACAATGTTGATCTTGTAGTCTTTATAGTGTACGGCGGTGTTCTTCGCCAGAATCGTGATGCCGCGCTCGCGCTCGAGATCGCCCGAGTCCATCACACGGTCTGCAACCACCTGATTTTCGCGGTAAACGCCGCCCTGCTTTAACATCTGATCGACCAGGGTCGTCTTGCCATGGTCAACGTGCGCGATGATCGCAATGTTCCGAAGCTTGTCCTGCGTCATATCCTGCGCCCCTTTCTTTTCTTCGTCAAGAATCTAACAAACATGTATTCTAACACAGGAAAACCGTGATTACAAGATTTTTCGGCCAAATTTCATACCAAATTTCGCGGCGTTCCCGGTATTTTTTTGAAGCAATTCTACCCATTGGGGAACCCCTGCATACCACCGCGGCATAAAATGGACGGAAGGAGGGATTCCATGAATCAGATTGACTGCAAACAGGCGCAGAACGTCTGGAGCCGCGTCATGGCGGCGCAGGCGGGCGCGCAGAGTACATCCGCAAATCCACCTGTGCAGGTGAAAGCTGCGCAGGAAGAACAGACCGCGTCCATTACCCCCGAGCAGCTGCTGTCAAGCATCGAATATGAAATGCTGGACGCAGTCACCTATCAGTGCCTGGCCGCGCGCATGTCCGGCTGCGCGCAGAAGACGCTCCGGGCGCTCTCGCAGGACGAACGCCGCCACGCAAAGGAGCTCTCGGCGATGTATTTTCTTCTGACAGGCAAAAAGGTCTGCCCCAAGAAGCCAGACTCCCCCTGCATCACCTGCAACGCCGAGACTTTACGACGGCAGTATCAGGGCGAGCTTGCCGCGCGCGACCGCTATGAAGCGCTTGCACCGCTCGCCGGGGCCAGAGCCTGCACGCTGCGGGAAATCGCGCTCGACGAGTGCCGCCACGCCCAGAAACTCTATGAGCTGCTCCAAAGCTGCCTCTGAGCGAACGTAAAATCTATTGATTTTTGCACATTTGAGCAATCCATGCGTAGGGGGCGATTGAGCACATCGCCCCGGCAAATAAACCCGATTTTACGGAAATCTCCGGCGAATTCGTAATTGCCATTGGGGCGATGTGCTCAATCGCCCCTACGAAATCAGCCTGCGTGTCAAAAACGACGCAGTGGGAAGTGCTCTGCTTCGCGATGGACGTTTTGGCCAAACGGAACGGGTGGGAGTAGTACATAACGACGAAAACAGGAGTGGTGACCGTGAGTAGAGTGAATTGCTTGACGTCATGGAAAAGGCGCGCTGCAGAACTGTTTATTCTGCAACGCGCCCTTCCGTTTTTGTATGCTGTTCTGACGTTTTTCAGCGCCCAAAGAGCTCCGTGGTTTTCTGCATCCGTTCCGCGATGGGCACGCCGAAGGGACAGCGCGATTCGCAGGCATGGCAGCCGATGCACTCAGATGCGGTATGCTCCAGCGCTTCATAGTGGGAACGTACCGTAGCGGGCACCTCCGGCTGCATGGTTGCAAGGTCGTAGAACTTGTTAATCATGGCGATATCGAGCTGTGCAGCACAGGGCTTGCAGTGTCCGCAGTAGGTGCATTCCCCACGGTAGGAGTGGAACGGCGCATTGGAAAGCACCGACGCGTAGTCCGTTTCGTCATTGGACGCGGTTTCATAGGCTACCGCCTGATCAACCTGCTCTTTGGTGTCGTAGCCGCACATGATGGCGCTGACAGCCGGACGCGTCAGCGCGTAGTGAATGCACTGCACCGGACTCAGGCGCACGCCGAACGGAGAACGCTTTTCGTCAAACAGTCTGCCGCCGGCGAAGCCCTTCATGACTGTGATGCCGACGTCATTTTCTTCACAGATGCGGTATAGCTTCGCGCGGACTGGGTCCGTTCCCTTGAGTCCCGCGTCAAATGTTTCCGCAAACATCGTGTCAATATTCTCGCTCGCGAGCAGCATATCAAAGGCCGGATTGATGCTGAAGAGAATCATCTCCACATACCCGGACTCGGCGGCTTTCCTGGCGACCTTTGGGTTGTGGGAGCTCATGCCGATGTGGCGGATCACGCCGCTGTTTTTAAGCTCCATGACGTAACCCAGATAGTCCGAGTGCTGCATCTGCTCCCACTCTTTTTCGGAGTCCACATAGTGAATCATGCCGAGGTCAATATAGTCCGTCTGCAAGCGACGCAGAAGGTCCTCAAACGCGGGGCGGACATATTTCATGTCGCGCGTCCTGAAATACTGCTCGTCCTTCCATGTAGAGCCGATGTGTCCCTGAATGTACCATTGTCTGCGGTTATCTTTGATACCTTTGCCGATGATGTCTCTCGACTTCGGGTCAGGCATCCAGCAATCTAAAATGTTGATGCCCTGCGCGGACGCATAGTGAATCAGGTCGATACCGTCCTCCTCCGGGTGGCGCTCCAACCACTCGCCGCCAAAGCCAATTTCGCTGACTTGCAGTTCCGTTTTTCCCAATCTTCTGAGTTTCATATTCTTTTCTCCATCGTATTCTATTGCATTCTTATTTATTTCTCTTTTGACCTAATTTTCGGCTGATATTGCATGTTCGACACGTTATAGACGGTGATAAATGCCTTCGGGTCTTCGCGGTTGATAAACGTCATCAGCTTCTGATACTCACTTTTATCGACAATGGTGATAATCTCATTGTGCTTTTCAAAGTTATACGCGCCGATAGCCTCATAGATCGTCGCGCCGCTGTGCAGGTCGTTGATGATAAACTTCCGGAGTTCTTCTTCCTTCTCGGTGATGATGCAGACGCGGCGCTTTTTGTTGTGGTCGAAAATAAAGTTGTCCAGAACAATGCCGTTAAAATAGGTGCCAAGGACGCTCAGAACCACGGTTTTCTTGTCGTAGACAAACGCGGCCGAAAGCGCCACACACATGCCTGCCAGCGACATGGCTCTTCCCAGCTCCACGTGCAGATATTTGTTTAGAATCTTCGCCACGATGTCCAGTCCGCCGGAGGACGCGTTCCGGTTAAACAGGATGCTCAGACCGATGCTGACCACCAGAATGTAGCAAAGCACATCGAGCTCCTGACTGCCCGTCATGGAACTGAAATTCGGGAACACAAGTTCAAACAGCCCTATGAATAATGGCAGCAGGATACTCGTATAGACAGTCTTTGCGCCAAACTCTTTTCCGCAGGTTAGAAACCCGATGATCAAGAGCACCACGTTCAGAATCATTGTGATGGCTGACAGCGGCAGCGGAATAAAGTTGGACAGCACAATGCCAAGGCCTGAAATGCTGCTGACGGACGTGTGACTCGGCACTAGAAAAAAGAAGACCGCTGCCGCGATAATCGCCACCGCCACGGTCAGGATTATAATTTCTTTGATCAGTTCTGCGTAATGCAGCTTTTGATTTTGCATCGCTGCGCCTCCGATGTTTGTTTTGTATTTATATATCATATCATACTTTTGTTCCGGTTACAATGTGCCGCGAACACGCCCAGTGTGCATTTTGTCTTGCAATCTCTATTGCTATGATGTACAATATTATCTATAAATTAAATTTGATTGAGCAGATATATATGACAGAACCGTGACTGATTTGGGAGGTTGCGCATGAACGAACCTGTGAAAAACGAGATTCAGCTGTTTGAAGATCAGAAGATCCGCGTGGCGTGGGACGCAGAGCGGGAGGAATGGTATTTTTCCATTGTGGACGTGGTTACGGTTCTGACCAACAGCACAGACCCAACGGCATACTGGCGCAAGCTGAAGCAGCGGCTAAAGGCAGAGGGCAACGAAACCGTGACAAACTGTCACGCTTTGAAAATGCGGGCGGCGGACGGTAAAAACCGCCTCACCGACGTTGCCGACACCGAGCAGCTTCTGCGCATCATCCAGTCCATTCCATCTAAGAAGGCCGAGCCATTCAAGACATGGCTGGCGATGGTCGGCCGGGAGCGCATTGAGGAGACCATCGACCCGGAGCAGGCGATCGACCGCGCGCTGGAAACCTATCTGAAAAAGGGTTACTCGGAAGAGTGGGTACATCAGCGGCTGCTTGCTATCCGCATCCGAAACGAGCTGACGGACGAGTGGAAAAGTGCGGCGTGCAGAAGGGCAAAGAATACGCCATTCTCACGGATGAGATCACCCGTGCATGGTCTGGCATGAACACGCGGCAGTATAAAAATCTCAAGGGATTGAGAAAGGAAAATCTCCGCGATAATATGAGCGATCTGGAGCTGGTCCTGACCATGCTGGCCGAGGCTTCTACCACCGATATTGCGAAAGCGGAACAGCCGCAGGGCTTTGACGAAAATCAAAAGGTCGCCCGGCGCGGCGGCAATGTCGCGGGTGTGGCAAGAAAAGCGTTGGAAGCCGAAACCGGCAAAACCGTCGTTACCGCGCAGAACGCCGAGAGCTTCCGCCAACTCGTCACGGACATTGTCACAGACGCGGCACAGCTGCCGGAGCAGACGGAGGAGAATACAGATGGGAAATGAGCCGAAAAACAACTACCGAGGAATCCTCGGCAGCTGGCGGCAGACAGAACAATATCTCAAGGGTGAATGCAAATGATTGAACGCTTTGACATTGCGGGGTATGCCCGCATTTCGGTCGATGAAGAGCTCGACCGCGACAATGTGTCGATCGAAAACCAGAAGTCCATCATTGAGGATTTTGTAACAACGCACTTTCCGAACAGCACATTGACGTTTTTTGAAGACCGCGACCGTTCCGGCTACACGTTCGAGCAGCGCGAGGGGTATCAGGAGATGCGCCGGGGGCTGATGAGCCACAAATACGACATTCTCATCGTCAAAGACTTCTCGCGCTTCTCCCGCCGCAACTCGCGGGGACTTGTAGAACTGGAGGATTTGCGCGACGCGGGCGTGCGGATCATTTCGATCGGCGACAACATCGACTTTCCGAACGATGACGACTGGCTGAAAATCCAGTTCCAGTTTTTAATTAACGAAATGCCGGTCACGGACACGTCGAAAAAGGTGCGCAGCGTCGTGAAGCGGCGGCAGGAGGAGGGGCGCTGGCTCTGCGCCGCGCCGTATGGCTATATTCTGAACAAGCAGCAGGTCTTTGAGGTTGTGCCGACCGAGGCCGAGGTCATTCGGACGATTTTCAAATTATATCTGGACGGCTGGGGCTACAAGAAAATTGCCAACTATCTGACAGACAACAACGTGCCCACGCCGCGGATGTCCGAGTGTGAGCGCCGCGCCGCCGCCGGGGAGCCTGTCCGCCGCAAGACGAAAGCGGCATGGGCGATTGTCACGGTGCAGGGGATTTTAGATAACGATTTTTATATCGGCACGCTGCGGCAAGGGAAGTTCACGCGCGTGAAAATCAACGGCACAGACCGAAAATTGGACGAGAGCGAGCACCGCATCTTTGGGCATCACCATCAGGAGATCATCGACTACCGCACGTTTGCGACCGTGCGCGCGCTGCGCGAGAGCCGTTCGACGAACAACTATCGCGGCGTGAAAGTCAATGACAACGTGTACTCCGGTTTGCTGGTTTGCGGCGACTGCGGCAGTCCGATGTTCGCGATGAGCCGGAGCGATTTAGCGCCCGCCTACACCTGCGGAACGTATCACAGGCGTGGACTCAAGGGCTGCACGAGCCACCATATCCGCGTGGAAACGCTCGATGCGCTGGTCAAGGACTATGTGCGCAAGGTGCGCGACAATTCCAGCAGCATGCTTGAACGGCTGAACGCCGATTTAGAGAAGGAACAGGCCGACATTGCGGAAACGAAGCGTACGGAGGAAAACTTAGAGGCTTTGCTGCTTGACAAGCAGGAGGAGCTGAAGGCCACGAAGCGTCAGCGCATTCGGGACATCATGAAGCACCCGGAGCAGGAGGAACTCTTGGAGGAAACCTACGACGAGCTGGAAGCGGAGCTGACGCAGCGCATCGCGGGCATTCAGCACCAGATCGAATTTGCCAGCGACAAGCGAAATACGATTATCCGCATCAACCGCGTGGCAAAGACCGCCATCGACGTGTTCAATGACATTCTGGAAAAGCCGGCGCTTGACCGCAATGACCTGAATTTAATGATCGAAAAGATCAAGGTCTACGAAGATCACATCGAGGTGCAGCTCAAGGCGGACATCGACAGCCTGCTCAAAACCGGTGCGCTTCCGGAGGACACCGGAAATTTTAAGTCAGACACGGAGAGTAACGAATTACCGCGGGTCGATGTGGGCATCGACCCCTACGAAACCGAAATCGTCCAGAGGGCCAAAAACCATGAGGACAAGGTTTTCCGTGTCAGTGTTATCAGCAGCGGCGACCCGTTGGAGATTTATACGGAGAAGGACGGCGAGGTCATTTTTAAAAAGTACTCCCCGATGGGTGATCTGACGGACTTCGCCGCGCAGATCTGCGAGTCCATCGGCAAGAACACCGGCCACATCGCCGCCGTATCTGACCGGGACGCTGTCATTGCGGCCTACGGCGTGCAGCGGCGCGAGCTCATGGACAAGCACTGCTCGCAGGAGCTCGAGCAGCTTATGGAGGCCCGAAAAATCTATCGCTATCAGCCGGGGCAGGCAAAAATTTACCCCTCCGACGCGTCGGAGCGGTACTATCTTGGTGTGAGCGCGCCGATTTTATCCGAGGGCGACCTGATGGGCTGCGTGATGCTGCTTCTCGAGGAGCAGGACGCGCCGCTTGGGGAAGCCGAGCAGAAGCTCGTGCAGACCGTCGCAGGCTTTTTGGGCCGGCAGATGGAGAATTAAACACGCATCCGGGACGTCCGTAGGGGGTGATGTGGGCATCGCCCCCTACGCGCTGGTTTTCGGATATCCCGTATACGCGCGGAAAACCGCAAAATCCCGGAAGTGCGGCTTTTTTCGTGCGTTCTATTGATATTCTGCGTCATTTGGACTAAAATAGTCGCAGAAGGTTCAAAATACGTCGGGAGGCGGAGAGAAAATGGACTATGTGACAGAAGCGAAGGCGCTCGGGTTTACGGACGCGGCGTTCATGCCGGTACGGGAGCTCGTGATCGTGCCGGAATACCGCGTGTTCTGCGAAGAAAATCTCTGTGGGAATTATAACGTTCTGCCTGCCTGTCCGCCTGCGAGCGGGACAGTCGAGGAAATGACGGCGCGCGTGCGGCAGTATGAGACGGCGCTCGTTCTCATGGTCGAGCATACGCCGAAGGACTATACCGATCGTCAGGAGCAGAAGGCGGCCAAGCGGCACCAGAACGAGCTGACCGAGCAGCTGATAAACCGCATGCACGAAAACGGCACAACGGATACGCTCATGATGGGTGCGGGCCCCTGGAAAACGGCCTCGTGCATGTCGGCCTACTGCGTAAACGCGCAGAAGATGGCGGACTTTGTGGGCATGAAGTGCTGGGATAACGACGGGAAAATCCGCTATTTCTCGCTGATTCTGTTCTGAACGCTTGATTTGCAGGCCGCTTTGCGGTAGAATCAGAAAGAATACGGCGCAGAATCTGCGCAGACAAAAGCAGGAAAGGAATCAAGATGGACTTAAAGGATATCGAATTGCAGATCTGCCCGCACTGCGGCGGAGACGGCATTCTGGAGGATGAAAACGGCTGGTGCTGCTATGTGACGTGCATGGACTGCGGCGCGCACACCGCGCAGGTCGATTACCATACGCCGGACGAGCGGCTGGACGCAGCCAAACGCGCGGCCACGCTCTGGAACATCGGCAAGGTCGTCTCGAGCCATCCGGGCGAATAAGAAACCCAATACGTACACAAATCCCGTCAACGAAGTCTTTTCGCTGACGGGATTCCTTTTTCTATTAACCGGCCGCGCTCTGGGAATTGCCCTCGAAGGTCTCGACGCGGCGGATCTTGCCGCCAATGGCAGAGAACTTGCCGATGATATCCTCGTAGCCGCGCTCAATATAGTGCGCGTCCTCGATCGTTGTCGTACCTTCAGCGCAAAGAGCCGCGATCACCATCGCCGCGCCCGCACGAAGGTCGCACGCACGCACCTCGCAGCCGTGCAGCTGCGTCACGCCGTCAATGACCGCCGTCTTACTTTCCACCTGAATGCTCGCACCCATGCGGTTGAGCTCGGCGGTGTAGCGGAAGCGGTTATCGTAAATGCCCTCGGTCACAAGGCTTGTCCCCTCGGCCAGCGCCATACACACGGCGATCTGCGGCTGCATGTCGGTCGGAAAGCCCGGATACGGCATGGTCTTCACATTCGAGCGGCGAAGACGATGGTCGGCTTCGACGCGGATTGCGTCGTCATACTCCGTAACCTTTGCACCCATCTCGCGCAGCTTCGCGGTGATGCAGTCGAGGTGCTTCGGAATGACGTTATCGACCGTCACATCGCCGCCCACGGCAGCCGCCGCAGCCATATAGGTTCCGGCCTCGATCTGGTCGGGAATGATCGTGTAATTGCCGCCCTTCAGCTGGCCAACGCCGCGAACCTTAATGACATCGGTTCCCGCGCCGGATACCTTCGCGCCCATGGCGTTCAGGAAGTTCGCAAGGTCAACGATATGCGGCTCCTTCGCGCAGTTTTCGATGATCGTCATGCCGCTGCAAAGAACGGCAGCCAGCAGAATGTTCATCGTCGCGCCGACGGAAACAATGTCAAGGTACACATGGCCGCCCTGGAGGCCGCCATCGGGCGCATCTGCGCAGACATAGCCGCCCAGCTGCTCGACGCTCGCGCCCATCGCCTCAAAGCCCTTGATGTGCTGGTCGATGGGACGCACGCCGAAATTGCAGCCGCCGGGCATGGCGACGCGCGCGTGGCCAAAGCGTCCGAGCTCTGCGCCGATGAGATAGTAGGAAGCGCGGATGCGGCGCACAAGATCGATGGGTGCCGTAGCGTTGCGCACGTGCGAGCAGTCGATCTCGAGCGTGTTCCGGCCGAAGCGGCGGATGTTCGCGCCCATATTTCTTAAAATTTCAAGCAGCAGCCGGACGTCTGAGATATCCGGAACATTTTCAATGCGGCAAACGCCGTCGACCAGCAAGCTCGCGGGCAGAATCGCGACCGCCGCGTTCTTTGCACCCGAAATATTGACATGACCAGACAGGCGGGTTCCGCCCTGCACGATATATTTAATCAAAGTTCAAATCCCTCGATCAGAAGTATTTCCTGAAAGCTCAGAAGTTACGATGCCAATTCATCCATTTGCATGGAAATTTTACTTGCGCACCCCATAAGAATACCACAGGCGCGCGGCAATGTAAAGGAAAAATGACAATCCGGGAACAAAATTCTTCATAAATTTTTAAGAATTTCGACACGGACGTTCGCGCCCTTACGACACCAGCTGACGTACCTCGCGCGTAATACCGCTGACATGGAACGTGCCCGCGTCCGTTTCGATCCGCCAGACCGGCACAAAGCGCATCGCGCTCGAGGCCGTTTCCGAGTGAACGTACCCCTGCTCACAGGAGAGAATTTCGCTTCCCACCCAGCCGAGGCTGTCGCGGCTCGAAAGCAGGCACACCAGCGCGTCCGCGCAGGAGATGCACGCATTTTCCGACACGCGCACCGTCTCGCCCGCCGGATAAAACGTCCCGTCCACGCGGGAAAGGGCGCTGTTGCGGTAGGTAAACGTGAGCGCGCTTTCAAAAACAGGCACGCCGCAGAGGCTCTGCACCGCCGTCACGCTGTAGACCCCGGCGGATTCGCGCAGCGGCTCTGAAACGGACGCAACGGCAAAATCCATCGAGCGAAGATAGCGCTTCGTCGCGCGCGCCAGATCGTGCGCCTGCGTTGCGCCGGTCAGCCTTGCGGTCAGCTCCCCGGCGCGGCTGAGCTGCATCGAGCCGAGCTCGGAGGTGCAATTTGCAAGCATCCGGGCGGCCGTTTCCCCGGCGGTATATTTGCTGCCGAGAAGCGCCTGCGCGGCGTTGGACGCGTCCGGATTTTCAATCTCGATGGCATAGAGCGTCTGGCTGCTTGGAAGGCCCGACGCGTCCAGCGTCAGACCGTAGGAGGAATAGAGCGCCTCGAGCTTTTCGTGGACGTTTCGCTCCGCGCCCGTTCTGGCTGCCTGCGTCGGCACGACTGCGGGCAAAAGCCCCAGAACGCCGAGCAGCAAAATGAGCAGAATCAGATTTTTGATCTTGGAAGCAGACATACCGGCACCTCCCTACGACCGCCATCCGGCCGTCACGCCGGAGGAGGTATCGCTGTAGATGAGCCCCAGCTCACTGCCGTCCGGCAAAATCGCCGCCGCCTGCGCGGGCGGGAGAACGGAGACGGTCTGGGTCGTGAGCGTATACGTGCGCAGAAGGAGCCTCACCTGCACGATGGACGCGCCCGAGAAGCGGATTTCCGCGCCGTGGCCGCCAGAGGGGTAGACGGGAATGCCGTTTAAATAGTAGTCGAACGTGCAGACCGTTTCCGAACCATCCTTTTGAAGCCCGGTCAGATACAGCCGCGCGTCGCCGGAAGCGCCTGCCGTCATTGTGGAAAGAAGGCTTCTCGCGCACTCAACGAGGTCTGCTTCCTCACCCGACGCGGCGCGAAAGCGCGTGACCTGCCCATCGGCGCGGAGCGTGAGCTCGCTTGCGGCGGAGATGGAAAGGGCGTAGCCGGTTTCCGTATAGGTTGTGTTGCCCGCGTCATCGGTGTAGCGCGCGTCGCCGTAGGGGTTGAAGCCAAGGCTCGAGGCAAGCGCGTCCGAAAAGCGCGCGTCGCAGGGATTTGCCGCTGAGGCCTCGTGAATGGCGGGCGTCTGCCCGGGAAGCAGGCTCAAGGGCGCGAGCGTGTCAAAGCGGGACTGCGCGTCTTCAAAGGCGAAGAAGCTTCCGTCCGGCGTGCAGCTTTGCAGCAGCTGCTCGAGGCTTTCTGCGCGCATCTGCGTCTGGCAGGAGAAAAGCTCCTCGCCGACAAGATAGAGCGTCACATACACGCCGTCCCCGGCCAGAATGAACCAGCGGCTCTGCGTGTCCAGATCGGTGTCCACATGCAGCCACGAGGCCGCGAGCTTCGATGAAATTTCGCTCGGATAGCAGAACGCGACCGAGGTTTTCCCGAGCGCCTCCTGCACGCGAAGCACGCTTGTCCGTTCCGTCTCCTGCGCGGTCTCCAGTGCCTGCCCGAGTGCTGCGCCGAACTGCTCAAACGACGCGTCCAGTGTGGAGAACGAATACTGAAAGCTCGTCCGCCCGGCGGGGTTTCGCACAGAGATAGCTACCGGCTGGGCAGCGCCCGTGACGCTTCCTGCGTCCGCCATCGGCGTGTCGGTCAGATCGCCCTGCGAAATGCCCATCAGCGAGGCAAACGGACGCACAAGAGCCGCCAGCCACGGCGTATCGGTCACCGTCTTGACCGGCAGCGCCAGCACCGTCAGCGCCAGCAAAATGACCGCCAGCAGCGCAATGAGCACGTTCTTTGCGCGCTCGACCCAGGGATTTTTGCGCATGGTTTGCCTCCTTTCTCGGATAATACGTGAACTGTTTCGATGGTGCTCGTAGGGGCGGACGCCTCTGTCCGCCCGCCGAAGAATTGTCCGAAACACGAAACCCATCGGCGAATTCGTTGGTACCCAAGGGCGGAAAGCCGCGTCCGCCCCTACGGATTTTTTTGGAGATTTCCCAGTTATGCGTAGGGGCCGATGCCCACATCGGCCCGTTGGAAAGTTCCAAATTCGTCGAGGATTACCATAAAATCGGTCCGTCCTGCCGGGGCGATGTTGGCATCGCCCCCCTACGCAATGGGTGTTTGTGCGTCGTGTAAATCGATCGCATGCAGTATTTGTGCGTCGCGAAAAACGCAAAACTACTTCTCAGGCGGAGCGGCGGGAAGGGTGATGCGCACGTCGGTTCCCTCGCCGTAGACGGAGTCGATTTTGATTTCGCCCTTGTGCTGCGAGAGAATCTCGCGGGCGATCGAAAGGCCAAGACCTGTGCCGCCCGACTCGCGGCTCCTGGCTTTATCGACGCGGTAGAACCGCTCAAACAGGCGCGGCAAATCTTTTTCGGGAATGCCGATGCCGTTATCCGTCACGCGGACGAAGACGGATTTTCCGCTGGAGCCCGCGTAAATTTCGATTTTGCCGCCGTCGGGGGTATACTTGATGGCGTTCGAGACGATGTTCATGACCACCTGCTCAATGCGCTCGCGGTCGCCCATGACGTCCGGGATGTCGTCTTCGCAGTGGAAGCTAATTTTGTGGTGGTGGTTCTGCTCGGCGTTGAGCTTTGCGGCCTCGTAGACATTCGAGATGGCCTTCGCAAACGAGAACCGGGAGATGTTCATCTCCATCTTGCCGTAGTCGATCTTGCTGAGCGTCAGAAGGTCCTGCACGATGCGGGTCATGCGGTCGGCTTCGTTGATGATAACGCCCATGAAATTATCGTGAAGCTCGCGGGGGAGCTCATCTCCCGCGGAGACGATCGTCTCGGCGTAGGATTTGATGTTCGTAAGCGGCGTCCGCAGCTCGTGCGACACGTTCGCGACAAATTCGCGCCGCGACTGCTCGCTTTTTCGCTGCTCGGTCACGTCGTGGATGACGACCAGCGCGCCGCCCTGCGTCTGATCGGACGAAAACGGTGCCATGAAAAGCTCCAGCTCCCGGTCGCCCGCCGTCTTCTGCGCCTCTAAGTATTGCGGGCGCTTGAGCGTTAAGAGCGTGTCGAGCTCGGCCTGATCGGAGAACAGCTCGTCGAACGTTGTTGTCGGGTCGAGCGGCCTTGCCAGCATCTGCGTCGCCGCGGGGTTGCAGTGAATGAGATTGCCCGAGGCCGAGAAGGCAACCACGCCGTCTGTCATGTGCAGAAACAGCGTCGAGAGCTTGTTGCGCTCGTTTTCGGCCTCCGAGATCGTGTCCTGCAAAACCTTTGCCATGTGGTTGAAGTTCCGCGTCAAGACGCCGATCTCGTCCTGCCCTTCTACTTCAATGCGCTGGGAAAAATCGCCCGCCGCAACCTGCCGCGTACCGAGCGTGAGCGCGCGGATGGGCGTAATCAGAATCTGGGCAAGAAGGAAGGAGAGGACCACGCAGATCACAAGGCCGAGGCCAAGCGCGCTCAGGATGATCGAAAAAAGCTCTCCTGTGAGCGCGTCAACTGTGGCGCGGCTGTCTAAAATATAGACAATATATGTGCCGTTAGTCGATACGATCGGAACCGCTAAATCCATATAGGAACTCGTGATCGAGCCCTCCTGCCCGACCTCGCCGTTCATCGCGGTCAGCAAATTCGCCGTCATGGAGACGTTCGTCTCCTGGTTGGAGCTTGCGAGGACGTTTCCGGTTTCGCCCAGGATATATACGTTCCGCGTTGCGATGTCGATGCCGAGCCCGGCCTGCGCCATCAGGAGCTCCTTCATCCGCTCGGGCGCGCTTTGCTCCTGCGCGGGGATGGTTTGCAGCTGCCCGATAAAATCGGGCGAGAACGTTTTCTCCATCTGCTCATAGAACTGGGAGATATAGAAGTTGCCGACGCCGTTGATCAAAAACGCGCCGATCACACACATAAGGGCCAGAATCAGAATGACCATGATCATGACCAGCTTCGTGCGCAGAGACCGCATCGCCTCGCCCTCCTCTCAATCTTTCAAATGCGCGTTTTCGGCCTTTTACGGCGCAAAGTAATAGCCCGCGCCGCGCTTGGTTAAAATATACTGCGGCTTGCCGGGGTCCGCTTCGATCTTCTCGCGCAGGCGGCGCACGGTCACGTCGACGGTCCGCATGTCGCCGAAATAATCGTAGTTCCAGACCTTCTGCATGAGGTCCTCACGCGTAAACACCTTACCGCGCTCGCGCAGCAGGTGCAGAAGCAGATCATATTCCTTCTGCGTAAGGTCGACCGGTTCGCCGTTTTTTGTGACGGAGAACGTCGACGGCTCGATGACGAGCTCGCCTGCCTTTAAAAGCGTCCCGACCGAAGCTCTCGCGTCGAGGTCAAGGCTTCTTCTTCGGATGTTCGCCCGCACGCGCGCCATGAGCTCGCGCATGGAAAAGGGCTTTGTCATGTAGTCGTCCGCCCCGGCCTCCAGACCGAAGACCTTGTCTGTCTCCTCTTCGCGCGCGGTGAGCATGATGATGGGGACGGTGCTTCCCGCGTCTCTTAAATTCTGGCAGATTTCAAAGCCGTTCATCTTGGGGAGCATCACGTCGAGCAGGATTAAATCGGGGTCCTTCGTGCACGCCAGCTCGAGACCGAGCTCGCCGTCGAGCGCCTCGAGCGTATCATAGCCCTCGCGCATAAGGTTGAATTTCAGAATTTCCACGATCGCCCGTTCGTCTTCGACGATCAGGATGCGTTTTTTCTCTTCCATGGAGCCTTCCTCCTTTTATGTCGCGCGCCGAAGCGCCTTGGGATAGTGATTTTTGAGAACCCGGCCGTCGCCCTTTGCCCAACCGAGACTAAGGCCATCGACCTGCACCAGCGTCCAGCCCTTTTCACCGCACGGCAGAACGTCCCCCGCGAGATAGCGGCGGATCTCCTCGCTCGACTCCGCGAACGACACGGCGTTCGGAAAGCTTTTTTGCCACAGCGCCCACGCGTGCGCGGGCTCGAAGCGGTTTTTGCGCACCTCGCCGAGCTCCAGACCCGCGCGCAGAACATGCAGCCCCTTGAGACTTGGAAGCTCGCTTGGCGCGAGATAGACGGTCTGGCCGAATAAGATGGTTTTTCCCTCCGGTATGGCCGCGCCCGTTTCCCGGCAGAAATCGGCCAGCTCTTTGGGAAGCTTTGCGGCAGGTTCCAGTGGGAGCTCCGCGCCGTCTCCGTTTCCCGCTTTGCGCAGGACTGCGCAGTAGTGCCCCTCGCCAAGGAGCCTGTGCGGCCAGAGGCGAAACGTTTGCTCCAAACCCGGCGCGGGACATTCGATCCAGTCCGGCCTTCCGGGTGAAAACCACGGCGCGTCGACCGCTTCGATCGAAAAATCCGGATGCGTCTTTAAAAATTCGCTGACGCTTCCCTCGTTTTCCTCCGGGGAGAAGGTGCAGGTGGAGTAGACGAGTCGTCCGCCCGGGCGGAGCATGAGAGCGGCAGAATGCAGAATTTCCGCCTGCCGCCGCGCGCACATCAAAACCGTTTCCTCCGACCAGTCCGTGACGGCGGCTTCCTCTTTTCGGAACATGCCCTCGCCGGAGCAGGGCGCGTCGACAAGAATTTTATCAAAGTAGCCCTCGAACCGCGCCTCCAGCCGCTGCGGGTGTTCGTTCAGCACCAGGGCGTTCGCGATGCCGAGGCGCTCAATATTGGACGCGAGGATTTTCGCGCGCTTGGAGTTTATCTCGTTGCAGACGAGAAGGCCACTTCCCTGCATTTTCCCTGCCAGCTGCGTGGATTTTCCGCCCGGCGCGGCGCAAAGATCGAGCACCCGTTCACCCGGCTTCGGGTCAAGCAAAGCTGCGGGCGCCATCGCGCTGGCCTCCTGCAAATAGTAAAGCCCCGCCTCATGATACGCGGATTTCCCCGGCCTCGTTTCCGGGTCATAATAATACCCGCAGGGCTCCCAAGGGACAGGCGTAAGCGAAAACGCGGACAGATCAGGAAGGGAAGTCCCCTTCAGGGGATTCAGCCGCAGACCGACCGCGCGGGGCCGGGAAAAGCTCGCGGCGAATGCGTCGTAATCTTCTCCCAACAGCCGCCGCATCCGCAATGTAAATTGTTCCGGAATCAAGCCCGTCCCTCCCCGCGTTTGAAATAGTTATACAAATTTATTATACTGCATCCAGTGCAAAATGAAAAGAACCGATTTTGCCGCGCGCGCAAAAAGAGACTGTAGCGATGTCCTTTTCGCTACAGCCTCTGTGCTGTTTTTATGTTACGCGTGCTTCAGCTTCTCGATTTCACGGCTGTGTTGACGAACGATGGTGTGCAGGAACGCGACCTCTTCCTCCAAATTTTCAAACCGCTCTCTCGGAATCTGCGTTTCCTGCAAGCTCTGAATGCCCTCGGCGAGCAGCTGGAACTTCGGCTCGAAGTAGGACTCCATCAACGCCGCCGCGCCCTGCATGGTGCGCTGTTCAGATTCCTTGATAGCCCCCATGGTGCGCTGTTCAGATTCCTTGATAGCTCCCATGGTACGTTGCTCGGATTCTTTGAGCTTGGAATCGATCAGCTGCGATGTCCGCTGCTCGGACTCCTGAAGCTTGGAATCGATCAGCTGTGCTGTCCGCTGCTCGGATTCCTGAAGCTTGGAATCGATCAGCTGTGCAATAGCCTGTAAATCTCTTTCGTCTAACATGTTCTCTCACCTCATGCTTCCATTATACGGCTTTTTCGGCGGTTGTCAATCCGCTTCCGCGCGATTTCCCAACCGGGCTCGTAGGGGGCGATTGAGCACATCGCCCCATTGGGAAGTTACGAATTCGCCGGGGATCTCTGTATCATCGGATTTACGCACCGGGTCGATGTGGGTATCGACCCCTACGCATATTTGGAAAATTTCCGAAAATCCGTCCGTGCGCGCGTTCCGGGAAATTTACCGGATAAAGAATCGATGAAGCATGGCCGCGGCTTCGGCTCTGGTGGCTCCATCCTGCGGGTTCAGGCGGAAGTTATCGCCACGCAAAATCGCCTCGGCGGCTGCCCACTGCACGGCGGGAAGCGCCGTCTCGCTTACTGCGCCCGCGTCTGTATAGCGGGAGAGATCGGCGCGCTCGATGGCCTGCTTGCCGAGGTACTGCGCGTAACGATACAGAATCAGCGCGAACTCTTCGCGGGAGATGGCCTCCTCGGGTTTTTCTCCATCGGAAATGCCGTTTTTCGCCGCCCAGTCGCAGCCCGCCTGATACCACGGGGTGCCCTTGGTATGGACCCCGTCGTGCCGCGCGAGGATGGTCAGCAGCATGCCGCGCGTGAAGCTATCCCTGGGCGAAAACTTGTCGTAGGCCGTGCCGGTGATCAACCCCCGGTCGTAGGCGTATATTACATCGTCATAGAACCAGTCGATCGCGCGCACGTCGCGGAAGGGGTTGTCGTCCCCTGCCAGCAGAAGCGCGCCCGCCGCCAGCGCGGGGAACGAATCCGTCTCTTCGGGTTCCTCCGGCGCTTTTTCCCAGCGCGCATAGAGCGTGATCGTCTGATTCTGCTGCACTTTGATCATGTCAACGTTCCATTTTTGATCAAACATAAACGACGTTCCGCCAACCGGATCTGTGTACCAGTCGGTGAGGACATAGCCGTCTTTTGTGGGGAGGGGCTTCGGCGGGGCAATGAGCGCTAAATGCTCAGGCGTACGATTTGCGACGGCTTTTGCCGTGACAGTTTCCGAGGTGCTGCCGTTTGCGTTAAAAATGCCGCCGTTTGCGTTAAAAATTACGTTCATGCTTACCGTGCCCTCGGCAAACTGAGACGCCACGCTGGTATCGAAGAACATGCCCGCCCAAATATTGTTCGTGCTTCCGTTGCTGCCAGCGGCCTGTACATTTTTGTAAAAAACACCGCCAAATACATTGCTCTGGCCGGCTCCGCAGAGAAACTTTGCGTCTTCGTGGAACACGCCGCCATATACAGTTACGCTGTTGCACCCCGCAGTGTTTACCGTGTTGTAAAACGTCCCGCCATTGAACTCAACCGCGTCGGTACCGCCGCGCGTTGTTATTTTCCCATAAAAGGAGCCGCCATAAATCTTGCATGCATCATTCGGCGCGAGCGTGACTTCTTGCTGGAACTCCGCGTCGCCGTAGATGGTTCCGTTCAGTGTTGCCGGGCAGTCGATCACGCCTTCGCCGGTCAGATTCAGAGGGCGTGTTTCGCGCACATCTACGATCAGATTCCCGCCAAAGATGGTGTGCCCATCCATGTCGATTGTGATATTGCCGCCGGAAATCGTCAGCGGTTGCCCTTTCAGGTTGATGTTGTCGGTCAGCTTGATAGGAGTTTTGCGTTGTCCAAGCAAGCTTTGCAGTTCTTCCGCCGTACCGGCTGTGTACGCATCGTCCGCCAGCGCGACGGTCGGCAGCAGCGAGAGCGCCAGCGCGAGAAGCAGCAGGGCGCAGAGCAGTCGTTTTTTCATCATACAGAGTCCTCCCTTTTTGATTGGTTGGGTTCGGTTTGGTGTACGTTGGCATGTGTGCCAACAGTATAGCAGAAAAGCGGTGGGCGCACAATAGCTTTGCGGAAATTTTTAAGATTTTCCCGTTACAGAAACATGAGCCCCCGCGCAAAAAGCGGGAGCCCATTTGTAAGATGCGTATTCAGATGGTGATACCGGCCAGATCGAGGATCGTGGGGACGTTCTTTTCTGCGCCGATGGCCATGATATGAACGCCGTCGCACAGATGCTCGTCTTTGATCTTCACGATCATCTCAGCGGCCATTTCCATGCCGAGCTTCATCGGAAGACCCTTCACGCCCTTGGCCTTACCCTCTTCGGCGGCGGCTGCCAGACGGTCGATCATCTCCTGCGGCACGGCGATACCGGGCACGTTCTCGTTCATGTACCGCGCCATACCGGCGGACTTGAGCGGGATGATACCGGCCATAACGTGGGTCTTGATGCCAGCCGCATCGACCTGCTCCAAAAAGCGCTTGAACGCGTCCAGGTCAAAAATGCCCTGCGTCTGCACGAAGCTTGCGCCCGCCTCCACCTTCTGGTGGAGCTTGTTGATCTGGAGGAAAATCGGCTCGTAGACCGGGGTGACGGATGCGCCCTTATAGAGCTTCGGCGCGCCGCCTGCGATCTCGTTGCCGCCGCAGTCGCAGTTTGTCTGCTCCATCTTACTCAGCATATGCAGAATGCCGACAGAATCGAGGTCGTACACCGGCTTTGTGTCCTTGCAGTCGCCGACGACGGGATGGTCGCCCGTGAGCGCAAGAACGGAGTCAATGCCGAAGCTGGCCGCGGACAAAACGTCTGCCATAATGGCCATGCGGTTGCGGTCGCGGCCGGTCATCTGCAAGATCGGCTCCACGCCAGCGTTTTTAAGCGCGATGCAAAGGCCGAGGCTGGATGCCTTCAAAGACGCGGACTGCATATCCGTGACGTTCACGGCGTGAACCTTCGGGGCAAGCAGCTTGCCGGCTTCCAATTGCTCTGTAAAATCATAGCCCTTCGGGGGCGCCATCTCGGCGGTTACGCCGAACTGACCGTTTTCGAGTGCCTCTTTTAATCTGCTCATGCCTTCTTCCCCCTCTGGTTGATCGTTCTCGGATACGCGACCTTCTCATAGCCCTTGTCCGGCCGCGTCATGGACAGCTTGTCGAGCTGGCCGAGCTGCTCGAGGCGCTTGTAGATCTGGATCCACGCGCAGTCGTTTTCAGGGTTCACCTCGCACTTGCCGTTCTTCTGGCCGCCGCAGGGGCCGTTGAGAAGGCTCTTGGCGCACTGGGTGATGGGACAGATGCCGCCGGTCGTGCCGAGCACGCAGTCGCCGCACATCTTGCACGCTTCCTCCCAGATGCCCACGCGCGCGACCTCGCCGAGGAACATCGTGTTGTTGGCGGGGTAGACGGGGATCCCGGTGCAGTTTTTCGCGATGGTCTGTACGCCGTCACCGCAGGACATGCAGACGATGCACTCGGGAGCGGCCGCGGAGATCGCCTTGCACTTGGCGCGCACGCCGAGCTTCATACAGCACGCATCGGCCACATCCGTCACGACGACGGTCTTTCCCGCTTCTTCCAGAGTCTTCTTCATCGCCTCGACCTCGGGCGCGCCGCCGGTCTGGCAGGTGGACGCGCACAGGCCGCAGCCGATGACGGCTACGGTTTTCGCATCGCCGACCATGGCCAGAACCTCTTCCAGAGGCTTTTTCTGTGTAATAATCATAAGATGTAACTCCTTACTCTTCATCCTGTACGCCGCACGTGCTGCCCGCTTAACGGACGGCGCACTCTTCAAAGCCATCATATCGTATTTTTGTATGGAAATCAACGGGTTTTCCCGGAAAAACCTGTGAGACATGGCCGTGTCTCACCAAAATCAATGTGTTCTTGCGATGGACACGCCAGCGCTTGCAGATTCCCGCGTATGAGGCCGCGAGGACGGTTGCATTTTCGCGCATTTTGTGGTATTTTGTTACCGAATACACCAAATACACAGCAGAGCGAGGTGGAGAAGACGAAACGGATCATCACACTTTTTCTGGCGATCGTGTGCGCGCTGGCGCTGTGCGTGACGGCGGGCGCGGCGGACACAAGCGTCATTACCGATATGAAGACCGACTGCGTGGTAGACGCGGCGGGCAGCTGCCAGATCACCCAGACCGTGACCATTGACATTGCGGGCACGGAGGACACGATCGAGCTTCCGCTGGCGGCGGGGGCCAAGCGCATCAGCGTCGCGGGCTACAAATACAAAAAGACGACCCAGGACGGCTATACGGTGCTCGTTCTCTCGTCAAACGGCGGCTTTGCCGGAAGCCGGACCTTTACCATCAGCTATACCGTCTCCGGGCTTGTCTCCGAGCAGGATAAAATCCAGACGTTGACGCTGCCGCTGCTCGCGCCGAAGTGGAACTGGGCAATCAACAGCTACGATTTTACCATCACCCTTCCCGCCGCCTTTGAGGGCTACCCTACCTTTACAAGCGGGTACTACGGCGACGTGATCGAGGACTACATGAACTTCACCGTCCGCGAGGGCATGATCGGCGGCACGATCTCGACGGCGCTCAAGGACCACGAGTCTTTGACCATGACGCTGGACGTGGGCGAGGGGTACTTTGCGGGCCGTTATGCCAGCTGGTCTTCCGGCTGGGTGGAGACGGCGCTTGTGATCGTGTTCAGCGCGCTCGCGCTCTTATACTGGGCGCTGGCGCTTCGCTCGAAGCCGCTTCGCGCGTCCAGCCGCACAGCTCCCCCGGACGCGGTAGCTCCGAGCGATCTTCCGTATTTGCTCGCGGGCGGCGCGCCAGACTTCAACATGCTCATCTGCCACTGGGCGGCGCTCGGCTACCTCACGATCGAGATGGACGAGAAGGGCCACGTGCTTTTGCACCGGCAGGTCATCATGGGCAACGAACGCAAGCGGCTGGAATACAAGATTTTCTCGGCGCTGTTTTCCCGGGGCGAAATTTGCGACGGCGCGAGCCTTCCTTATAAAAAGACAGCCCAACAGGCCATGCGCGCCATCGAGCGGTACTGGGACAAGCGGCTCTACGCGCGCACGAGCGGCAATCCGCGTATCATGAAGGCGCTCTGCGCGCTCGCGATGGGCGTTTCGTCGCTTGCCACGATGAGCCAGATCCTCCCCACCATGCCCGCGCGGGGACTGGTTCTGGCGCTGTGCCTGATTGCAGGCGCGTTTCTGAGTCTGCTCATTGCGCGCATCTGGCGGTTTTTCTATCTGGGGAATATTCCCGGGATGGTTCTGTCGGCAGCTTGTGCGCTGGTGCTGCTGGTCGCCTCGCAGCTCTCCGGCAGCGGCCTTCCGATGCTGGTCGCGACAGGGATGAGCTTTTTGTGCGGCTACCTCACGCTCCACGGCGGGCGGCGCACGGAGCTCGGCACACAGCTCATCTCGCAGAGCCTCGGCTTTCGCAAGGGCCTCGAGAAGCTCTCCGCGCGGCACATGGAAATGCTCCTCTCGCGCGACAGCCAGTATTTTTACAAGCTCCTTCCCTACGCAATGGCCATCGGCATGGGCCCGGAACTCGCCCGCCGCATGGGCGATACGGAGATGGAACCCTGCGAGTGGTACGTCACACGCGTTCCCGCCGCAAGAACGGGACTCGAGTTCTATAACCAGCTCCGCCCCGCGCTCGAAATGCTGGAGCTTTCGATCAAGAAGTAATGCGTCAATTTGGCGTAAGGGCGGACGACTCTGTCCGCCCCTGGGTACCATCGAATTCGCCGAAGACTTTCGCGTTTCGGTCATGCAATTTACCGGGCGGACAGGGTCGTCCGCCCCTACGAGGCTTTTGAAATCTTCCCGTCTTTGCGTAGGGGGCGATGCCTACATCGCCCCATGGGTACCAACGAATTCGCCGGGGACTTCCGTAAAAAAGGTGCATGCTGCCGGGTCGATGTGGGCATCGACCCCTACGGACCCCACTGCGACTGCGACATAGAAAAAACGCCATCCGGATGGATGGCGTTTTTTCATGGCAAGCAGCACTCTTTTAGCTCACCGGCATATCGGGATGTGCTGAAGGGCATACGCACAAAATTACCGGCGAATGAGCACCATGGCAAGGTCGTTGACGTTTGTGCCGGTTGCGCCGGTGACGATGAGGCCATCGACCTTCTCGAGCGCGTGATACGAATCGTTCTCCTGTAACACATCCGCCGTGCGGATGCCGAGCGCGCGGAGCTTTTCTTCCGTCTCTCCGTCGACAATGCCGCCCGCCGCGTCGGTGGGACCGTCAGTTCCGTCCGAGCCAAAGGAGAAAACAGCGGTATCGCGTAGGCCCGAAATGCCGGGCGCGGCAGCAAGCGCCAGCTCCTGATTGCGTCCGCCGAGGCCCTTGCCCGTGAGCTTCACAACCGTCTCGCCGCCCGCTAAAAATGCAAGGGATTTCTCCGTGCCCGCGTGCGTCTTCGCGATGCTAGCCAAAAAGCTTCCCGCTTCGCGCGCCTGGCAGCACAGGCAGTCCGTCAGCAGCGTGCAGGTATAGCCAAGCGTGGACGCCTCTTTTTCTGCCGCCGCGCAGAGCTCCCGGACAGAGCCTGTGATCTGCGTTTCCACGTTCGAAAGCGTCTTCGGCGTTTCCTTCTGCAAAAGCGCACGCGCGCTATCCGACAGGCGCAGGCCGTATTTCTCCGCGATCCGCATCGCATCCTCGCACGTTGAGCTGTCCGGATACGCAGGGCCAGAGGCGATCATATCGAGTGGATCGCCCAGAATATCGGAGAGCACAATGGCAAAGACCTTCGCGGGACTCGCGAGCTCCGCGAACCTTCCGCCCTTCACGCCGGACAGGCGCTTGCGGATGGTGTTCATCTCCACAATATCTGCCCCGCAGGCAAGCAGCTGCTTTGTCACGTCGGCCATCTCGTCCTCCGGAATCAGCGGGCACTCAAAAAGCGCCGAGCCGCCGCCGGAGACGAGAAATAACACCGTGTCGTCTTTTCCGAGCGGTTTTACCAGTTCCATTGCCGCGCGCGTGGCGCGGTAGGAATTTTCATCCGGCACGGGGTGTCCCGCCTCAAAAATCTGTAAATTCCCGATTGGACCCCGGCTGTGGTCGTATTTTGTAATGACAACGCCGTCGATAATGGCCTCACCCAGCGCTTCAAACGCCGCGTTTGCCATCGACCACGCTGCCTTGCCGATCGCGACAAGGTGAATGTTCCCGGTCAAGCTGGCCGTTTCCAGTGCTCGCCGGACTGCGCTGTTCGGCTGCACGGCGGAAATCGCCGCCTGCCAGATTCTTTTTGCGTCTTCTCTCACACCCATGGCTTCTTACTTGTTCACAACGTTCTGCGGCGCGCCGTTTAAGAACGCCTTGACATTGTCGACCGTGATGTCCATGATCCGCTGACGGCTCTCCTTGGGCGCCCAAGAGATGTGCGGAGTAATGATGCAATTCTTTGCCTGGAGCAGGGGGTTATCGGCCTTAATCGGCTCGGTGTAGACAACGTCCAGACCCGCAGCGCCCATCTTGCCGGAGTTCAGCGCGTCGGCAACATCCTGCTCGACGATCAGCTGGCCGCGGGCGTTATTGATCAGAATCACGCCATCTTTCATCTTTGCAATCGTATCCTTATTGATCATGCCGGTATTCTCCGGGGTCAGGTTGCAGTGGAGCGTGATAACGTCCGCCTTTGCAAACAGCGTATCGAGGTCGACATACTCCGCAATCACGCGGCCTGTCTCGTTCGGATACAGATCGTACGCCAGCACGTTCATGCCAAGCGCCTTTGCGACGCGGCCTTCGGCCTGACCGATGCGGCCAAAACCAATGATGCCGATCGTTTTGCCCTCGAGCTCGATGAGCGGATAGTCCCAGTAGCACCAGTCGGCGTTATTGGCCCAGTTGCCCGCGTGGACAGACTCGCTGTGATGGCCGACGTGGTGGCAGATCTCGAGCAGCAGGGCAATCGAGAACTGGCTGACGGAGGCGGTGCCATAGGTCGGGACGTTGCAGACGGGAATCCCCTTTTCCTTCGCGTAATTGTAGTCGACAACGTTGTAGCCCGTGGCCAGAACCGCAATCAGTTTGATATTCGGGCACTTGTCAATTGTTTCCTTCGAGATGGGGGTCTTGTTCATGACCACGATCTCGGCGTCTCCAATGCGCTCGGCAATGAGGGGAGACTCCTGATAAGCCGTGCGGTCATAAACCGTAACTTCGCCCAGTGTTTCAAGCCCTTCCCAGCTCAGATCTCCGGGGTTTTCGGTGTAGCCGTCCAGAACAACAATTTTCATGGGAATACCTCCAGATTCAAAATAGTCGTTTTACATGTCATACAAGCAGCGTTTCCAACGCCTTTGTTCTTATCATACCCTGTTTCTCCAATCCTGTCAAACTGTTTTTAAAAGAATCTGCAATCTTGACAAAGCGGTGGGATTGTCGTACACTATACTTGTAATACAAGATTGGGAGACAACCATGAACAAGTACGAAGAAATTGCGCGCTGCCTCAAAGATCGTATTCGGTCCGGTGCATATATCCCCGGCCAGAAGCTGCCCTCGGAGGCGGAGCTCTGCCGCGAATTATCTGCGAGCCGCCTTTCCGTGCGCAGCGCGATCGGCCAGCTTGCGGCGCAGGGGCTCATCCGGACGCATCAGGGCAAGGGCTCCTTTGTCTGTCCGGGCACGCCGTCAGGGGATACAGAGCTTTCCTTTCAGGGCGCTTCCATCAGCCGGACGGATTTTTTTGAGCTGCGCCGGATCCTGGAGACAGAGATCGCGGGTCTGGCCGCCCAGAGAGCCAGACAGGAGACGATCGACCATCTGCGCGAGCTCTCGTTTCAGATGCAGCGCGCCGAGCGGGAATCGGAGATGGCGGAGGCCGACGAGGCGTTTCATCTGCTTCTGGCCGAGGCCTCGCAGAACGCCGCCATCCGCACCGTTTTTCAGATGCTCCGGCCGTATATCCACACGATGATGGTGCAGAACGTCTCCGTATTGGGCGCAGACGGCTGTACGGCGCATCTTAAAATCGTCGCGGCGATCGAGGCGCGAAACTCCGAACTTGCCAAGACCCACATGGCAGAGCACCTCAACCGCTCCATGGAGCAGACGAATATGCTCAACTATGTGAAAAAGCTGGACGCACCGGCCGACTGACCCGCTTGTTCCGGCAGCACGCTATCAGAACCCCGGCAACACGGACGTTTCGCTCCGTATCGCGCATCAAAATTTTTGTTTTAAACCACGAAAAGCTGCATGTCCGCGCCTCATTTTGCCGGATATGCAGCTTTTTTCCAATCCCGCGCGCAGCCGCGCAGGCGCAAAATTCTGCATAATCTCCCGCACACGGCAAACAATAGCCATGTAGTATTTAACAGACAAGGGAGATTTCGATATGAAAGCAACAGGAATCGTTCGCCGCATTGACGACCTCGGACGGGTCGTGATCCCCAAGGAAATCCGCCGCACCCTCCGTATCCGCGAGGGCGACCCGTTGCAGACAGCATTGACACCGTGGGAGCGGTTTTGTGCCGCAATGGACGATTTGGCCAAACGAAATGGGTGGAGTTAGTACATAACGCTGAAAACGAGAGTTGTGACCGTGGGTATCCGAGAAGGATGAATCATGGAAACGAATCGTCCGCATCCATTGCACGGCAATGGATGCGGACGATTTACTCTGTGCCCATGAGGCCAGTAAGGGCGGGATTCAAACAGCGATAGGTACATATAACCACATGAATTTCCATCTCTCATCCTACTGCAACTTCAACCTTTTTCCCACTGAAAGCCACGCCGTATTTATAAATTGTCTTGACCCCGGCGGCAGTCAGTTCAGCATCGTATTTCTTCTCATTGATTTGCTGCAGTGCAGTTTCCGCCGGCTTCTGCGTATCTGCCGGGATCATCCAGCGGTTATGAGTTAGAGGCGCGTTTACAGGCAATTTTGAAAGGGCACACTTGGCTGTTCGCTGCTCACTGCCCAGTAATTGATGTCAAAGCAACTGGCCGGAACATTTGCTCCCGCTTGGAAGCACATGAAATCCTGAAATCTGAGTTGCGGCTATATTTGGGCTACACATCGGCTGAGGCGATTTATCGTTGGCCGAAGGGCAAAAACCTCCCCACGCTCCAGAACTTCTATGCAATTAGCCGGATTTTAGGCGTATCCATCAACGATTTGCTTGTAACGGTTCCGGCTTGACGTGTAATTTGTTTCACGGTGTTGCAGTTAGTTGTAA
>ERZ791923.1308-NODE-1308-length-28107-cov-5.219129_pt1 | contig 28107 bp, 23 predicted proteins | sample MGYA00510133_ERZ791923 | MGnify/ENA primary metagenome ERZ791923 (study PRJEB30046, sample SAMN00792106) | human gut metagenome | study: EMG produced TPA metagenomics assembly of the A metagenome-wide association study of gut microbiota in type 2... | reverse complement strand
CACGAACGGTTGACACACAGCTTGCATTGTTCTGAATTCGTCGAACTCACGTTAAATAAATTTATTTTCGCCGATTTTTCGCAAAGCTGTTTCGATCTCCTGTAGGATTTGGGCTGTAGAAGATGTTGTTTGGAACCACCCACACACTTGGCTATTGCCATTGTTCTGTCATAGAAATGGAGGAAAAACAGAATATGTCGTTTTATAAACAATCTGTTTTTCCTCTCTTAAAGAGGGTACCAACTATTTTGGGCCTTATTATCTTTATTTTAGGGGACATTCCCCATAAACAAGTGTACTAAGTTAAAAATTCCTTACTTGACACACTTTAGTTTACAGTCTCTTTTAAACAGGATTATCAATGGCATTTCTAATAAATTTTACTAATTCATTTAGGGCGGTAAGAGTTATGTTGTTATTGTACCATTTATCATTCCAATAAGATATTGTATGGCCATTTATATCTATACTATAGTCTGCCTCAGTTCCCATATTCCAGGTAACAGATACCGATGCTTTAGGCTTGAATTTTTTAAGCAGGTTTTCAATATAGAGGATATTCAGTTCTGAATGATAACCACTTCGTTTTGATGAACCATAAATGAGAGCGTTTTGAATTTTACCATCTGCAAAAGCGATAAACCCTTGACGAGAGTGAGAGAGAATCTGAACTCCATAATCAGAGGTTAAAAGTCTTCTCCAAAGAGGTATATCCTTCCTTTTTCGTTTATTGATAATAACTTTCAGCGATTCTGAAACATTAGCAGCATTAAAGTTATCATCATCTAAAACCTGTTTTAAGATATTCAATGCATCAATATGAGTGGAGTCGTTAATCCTGAAAAGAGCTTTCCATGAATAATCACGATGGCCTGGATCGTTATAGAAATTTTTTCTATCAACCGACAAATTGGGCATATAGTCTCCTTTGCTCAGCATGGCTCTGACTAAAAGGAATTTAGATGTTACCTCTGAATCTTTTTGTCCGGCTTCATTAAATAGTTTAAGACATTTCTCGCTGTATGATTTGAATTTGTTTAAGTCTCTATTTAGTGTATTTCTATTTAAAGGAATATGTCCTGAAATTTCTCCGGAACACCAGAGTATAAGGCCAATTTTGCCATTAAGGTATTGATGTTTTTCAGCATTTGTTATTTCGTAATTCCAAGAGTTATCTTTTCTCAATTCGGCTTTAATCTTTTCTTCTTCCCATTGAGAGTTAGTGAAACCTTTTGGGGTAAATGTTATATTTTGTGCTACCCAGTCATTAACGCAGGATGAACCACTATTATCTTTATAGTAAGCAGCCAACCCTTCTAGCATTGTATCAATATCTTTAATTACTCTTACCGCATCGTTTGAGGTGTCAAAACGGGTATTTTCAATTAGGTTCCTTATAAGTCGACTCCATTGGTTAACCTCACTATCATTTGTACTTGGCATAAGAGTGGAGAATCGAGATAAAGCATAAAGAGTTACTCTCCCCTTGTAATTTGGATTATTATTGTCTCTGTCCTGAATGACAAAAAACTGCCATTCTTTCTCCAAATCTATCCAATCTTCATGCTTAATTTTACTAGTTCTGAACTTTGTGAAAATAGAGTTAGGACTACACATAACTTCAAGTTCTTCCTTAATCCTATCAAGCATAACTCTATCGAAAACGACATTATATTCTTCTATGTACTTTTCGTAAGAGAATGAGAGTTCTTTTTTATTGGCCTCAAAAAGGATATCAAAATCCGCCCTATTATTCAACAAACTTGCTGTAGAATTGCCTATAATCAATTTAAGAAGATTTTGAAAAAAGGGATCAATATTTTTCAACCCTTTTCTCTGTATACGTAAAGGCCAAAGAAAATCAGTCCAACTAACATCAATTAACGACTTCAAGGCTTTAATTTCAGCAGGCTCATATAGAGTCTCTATTTGTTCCATCCATTTTCCCTTGAATATTTCAAATTCAGTTAATGGTAGGCCACGAGCATTCATTTTAATAAACAGATCGTCAGGGTCATAGAAGTTTTCTAGCTTAAGAAATTGAAACAAAATGGTATTATGATCAGCCGAGAATAAATTATTCGCTGCTTCTTCCCAACTTTTGAAAAAGATAGAGTCAATAGTATCCAACATGCGGAGCATGCCATCTATTGTTGGGTCTGCGTTCCATTTATTCAGCCACCATGATTGATCCCGAATGATAGATGAAGGCATTGGCTTAACTTCATCGGTTCCGGAATCCTTTTTGCTGCTTAAAGACTCTACATTAAACAACTCATAACGATTAGCAATAATCTTTTCGCAAAACAGCCGTGAACTGTCGCGAGTTTCATATGTGAAAAAAAAGCTGAGCTTCTCATTTTGTTCTCCTCTCAGCCCATCAAGATAAAGGTGTAAGAGAAATAGAGTCGTGAGACGCTGTTGGCCATCAAGAGGTATAAATCTTTTGCCATTTGTAGCCCCATATACAAAGTCAAGATTAAGTCTCGTTTTATTAATTATACAGTTGTAAATATCCTTGATAAATTTCTCTCGAATGCTTGTTATCTTCTTGCTAGGTCGTCCTTGTGCATAATCTCTCTGAATAAGTGGTATTTTGATATTTCCATCCCTTCGAACTATATCCAGAAAGGACAATTCCTCAGCATCTGTCTTTTTTATATCTACTGTCATATTATTCAATATCTGTTAGTTGAACGTAAGGTGTTAATACTCGCTTAATGTCTTCCCAATAAGCCTTTGCATCGGTTCGAGTCCACGCGAGAAAATGCTCTATCTTACGGGAGTAGGCTTTTTCAAATACATTGCGAGTTCCTACAGGAGTATAGACCTTAAATTCATCGGCAAGGATTCTTCGTCTTTTCACAGGGAAAATGTGATTGCCGTAACTACGGTTTGTTTTTGCATTAAGTAGAACGAAGTTCCAAATAAAATCTTTCTCTCTCTTTTGTACAGAAGTGAAATAGTCTTTCAATGGGTCCTTATGACCATTGAAGTGTTTGAAAATAGCCTCATAGATTTTATCCAACTCTGATTTTTCCAATCTGCTATCATCATTTTGATTCAATATAGAAAGTAAATTTCTGCAGAGTTCTGTCTCATTAGCATCCAATAGATCCGGAACAACTACAAGCTCGTATATCATCTGTTGTTTTGTATCTTTGATTTGTGTATCAGAACTCTTCTTATTATTGATATCTATAAGCTTGGGCTTGTTACCAGTAATGAGTTCTATCAAGTCAATTGCCAGTTCTTTTTGTTCACTCTCACTTGGCTCATGATCTTGGCTGGAAGCCACATGTTCCTGATCCCAGCCTGTATTTTTTCGTACTTGCTTGTAATCTGCGAAAGAAAACCTGGCTGAATCGTTGTAGCGACGATCCTCAAGCAATATATTGTATAAGAAAAGAATTTCTGACAATTCCTTATTACCATAAAACAATTTTTTTGATGGGATATTCTTTACCATATCGATTATTATACCATCAAGAGTTTTTATGCGCTTACTTTGACTAAGGGGTGGCAGAATAGATTCCAGTCTTTTTAGATTATAGTCTGGATTGTATTCAAGGATAAAGCCTATTCTATGGTATAGATGTCGATTTTCATACCATTCCATAACAAGGTCAAATAGAATTTTAATATTATCCCATTCTACTTTTACCCATTCAAGTCGCTTTGATGAATTTTTAAATCCTCCGTTTTTCATCATTTGGCGATATGAATGAAGATAAGCGTTAAATGTGTAAAAATAACGTTCCTTATCCTTTATAGTTTTGCCTTGTTGTAAATCTAGAAGATATTCAATTCTACTTTCGTATTCAAGGCCTTGATTTGCTTCGCTATATATGAATCCCCACAACAAATCATCATGAAGCTTACGTTCAATATTGTCCCATTCAAGTGCAATCTTTTGGATGACATCTCTATCAGACATGTTTATCTGGCTTGCGTAATTCTCTACCGCTGGAATGTTGCTACTTTGAAGCAATAGTGCTTTCACAAGTTCAGCATTGTTCAGGCCTATTTTACCGGCATTAAGTCTATCGAAGATCTCAACATTATTGTCATCCCCCTCGGAAGGTAAATACCATATGAAATAAGTGTGATTTGTAAGAATGGTCTTAAATTCAGATCTGTCAATCGTCTTAAGCCTATTATATGCAGCCTTGAACACTTCTGCAAAATGACTATAATCACAATTCTGATTATCAAACTTCTTAAATGCCTCATCAGAAAAGAGAGTCTCACTAAGTTTGGGTAGCCACTCAGAGCTATGGCATCGTGTTTCATATTTAATGTCGTAGGCTTCTTTTAATAAACGCGAGAAGTATGGTTGGGTGTCATCATCTCTTTCTTCCTCATATTGCAATTGACGCAAAACTTGGAGAATAATTAGAATAGTCGTAAGCCGTTGTTGGCCATCAATTACTTCAAGGCTCTCTATACCCTCTTGATTAACAGGCTTTACTACAAGGGGTTGAAGGCAGTAAAAGGCTTGGCTGTCATTTTCTTTGCGAGTCTTGAACTCTATAAGGTCATCAATTAATTGTTCTACTTGTTCTGCGCTCCATCTGTATCCACGTTGATATGCGGGAACATAAAAGCTCAACCATTCTGATTGATTTTTATGTAGAAGCTTTCCGACTGGGATTAGGTCTAGCGAGTTATATTCTGTTATTGTCTTGGACATGCGTAATTAGGTATTTGTATGCAGTTTACAAAAAATAAATGTAATTAAATAAGCTTGAAGTATTTGTTTCTATCCATCTTGCATTATGTTGTTAAAAATAATAGCTAGCAATAGTTAAGGTTTCATACATCCTGTGTAGCACGAAAATACAATATTTATTTGAGTGACAGAAAGAATTCCAGTGCTTTTATAATATTTTTGTAGGTACTTGACTTTGCATGTAGGACAAATGGGGATAAAGTCGATTTAGTAGGAATATATTTTCAAAGATTGTCACAAATAGTTTTACATATGAATCGAGTGTTTGCGTAATATTCAATCATTGTATTTAGATATGATTAAACGAAAGTATACCCATTATGAATTTGGATTGTATCAAATATTCTCTCAACTACAGATTCTGCTTTGCTAATTAACTTATTATAGGCTATGGATGGATACATACGATGAGATTCTGATTGTTGGTTGTGGAAAAGAGCAATCTCATATCCTTTTCCACTATGGACTTCGCAGTTTGCTTTATATCGGTTTTCTCTAAAGAAATTTGCTGGTCCTCAAGAAAATCCGTAATTTTGCACCGTCAATTGAATAAAAACATAAAGCTTACAATGCTGCAAAGAAGAATGAACAACTGGAACACCGTATTGGATCGAGGCATAAAATGCTTTGAGAGATTATCGTGTGTCCATACTTCGGGCATTGGAGCATTCTATACTCTTGGAGACATTTTCCGACGAACGTCTGATAGACAATCGGGGATACGATGATGCTGGTATCCTGCTGAAACGATAAATGAAAACCGTCGGAGAGTCCTTACCAAACTTTTCGACGGTTTTTATTATGTGCCTGTTGGTGACGTTCGCACGATGTGCTCTTCTCCGTCAATTCCGTCCACGGGCTGAATTGTAATGTATTATTAACCGCGCAGCGATGCGCATGAATGGAAAGATTATGAATTATAAATTTGACGGAAGCAGGGTGTTCTTTACATCCGACACCCACTTCAACCACACCAATATCATTAGGTTCTGTAACAGGCCTTTCAAGGATGTATCGCACATGAATGAAACGATTATTTCCAACTAGAACCGCGTGGTCGGTCCGGAGGATATCGTGTTCCACCTGGGAGATTTCTGTCTTGGCGGTTCTGCCGAATGGATAAACGTACTGAACAGGCTGAACGGGAAAATATACCTTATTTCCGGCAACCACGACATCAAGAACCTGAGGCAGAATTACTCGAAATACTTCGAGCAGATAACGATGCAGATGTATATCGAGGTGGATAAACAGAAGATTTATCTGAATCACTGTCCGTTTCTTTGCTATGGCGGCTCATACGATGACACCTGGCAGCTTTTCGGACACGTGCATACCCGAATGAACAATACCGGAAAGGATGCTTCTCGGTTGAGTATGCTTCTTCCGACACAATATGATGTCGGAGTGGACAACAACGATTTCACACTGGTTTCATTTGCACAGGTGAAGGCAATCATAGGGAAACAGATTGAACAATCAAGGAAAGGAGAACAGTAAGATGAAGATACAATACATGAGTGATCTGCACATGGAGTTCCAGGAGAACAGCAGATACTTGAAAAACAATGAATTGCCTGTAACCATATGGGATATGTTTTTGAGGATGAACACCTGATGAACGGATTTGATCCGGCCAGGTTTATTGAAATTTAATGGACATACAGAAATGAACGAAAGAAAGATTATAGACAGAAAGCTCATTACCGGCTTGGCGAAGGAGGTCGGTTTGAATGCCTCGCATCTGGAGGCGTTGGGAGAAAGCCGTCAATGGGAGATTGTCGTTGGTGGCGATATGCTTGAAAGGTTGGTTGAGATACAGTATCGGTTCGAGCAGTTGGCCGTAATGGGCGACGATGAGTACCGGGGATTCTATATAGAAGTGCCACGGCCTACTCCGGAAGAGTGGGGGGATGCCGAGGAATTGGTCGCTTCGTGGGAATATGACAGTCGGGAGGCATTCTTAGCCGATTGGCTTGCATCCAATCCGATGGAGACCCGGTGGTTCCATGTCGCTTCAAGCAGATATGGGGACTCCCGGTCAATCCGTGTTACAGACCGGAAGCATACCCATTTTATTATTACGAATCGTCCCAAGTGTACGGATGCAGAACCAGATGATACGTGGTGCAGGGAGAACCTAACACGCCTCTTTGATTATCTGGAACGGATGATTGATGTCATTGTCGCAAATCCCGACAGGTTCAACGATTACGTGGCGCATAACCTTCCGTACCAGCAGCGTACAGGACGGATTGCACAGAAGGATTTTAATCGCATAGTGCCGAATTTCAAAATTGAGGTGGAAGATCGGGAAACGGCCATCAAGGCATTGGAGGACTCGGTGCACGGGTATTCTGCACCTATTTTGGAAACCATGACCATACGAAAGTACTGCATATATTTCCGCATTGCCAACGAGGTGTATGAGGCTTATCACCGGAAGCGGGGATTCAGGGGACGCATCTATACAAATCCGCAGGATGTTCCTGAAGAACTGCGTGATGTGGTCTATTACAAGCGGAAGAAGTTCGTGGATGTGACGGAAATGTACGACATTGACAGTCAGGAGGATTTCATGCGGTTCGCAACTGAGCATTACGGAGAACTGGGCCTTTCACGCCTGAATATCTTTGCCTCACACGACCGGCAACAGGGATGGAAAATTGTTGTTTCCAACAGTTATTCTGCCAATGCCGGATTGGCCATTGAAGTAGCTACAGCCTTGTATAAGGCCGGGACACCGCTGCTGATATACGATGCGGAAAAACTCCTGAGAATCCTGCTCGAAAAGGATTATGTACGGCTTGTTCCCGACTCCTATCATAACTATATGGGTTATCAGGAAGAAGGCTCCGTCTACGAACTGCCCTGGGAATACGAATGTTCGGACGATGCTAATTCGGTGCTGACCAAGGAGCAATATCAGGCAATTGTCTCTATTGCAGAATGGCAGGATGTAGAACGGATTTTCCTGTAAAACTATCCGACTGACCAGCTGAATTAATATTACCTTTGTAAAAATTATCTCTCAAATATGCAGACAGTCATAAAGAAAATACTATCGGACAGGAAACGTTTCTTGTCGCTTCTTTTATTGGCAGACGAACAGGAAAACATGATTGACAAATATATTGGACGAGGAGATATGTTTGTCATGTACACCCAAGATGGCGTCGCGATATGTTCTGCAATAGTTACGGATGAAGGAGACGGTATATGCGAGATAAAAAGTCTGGCCGTAGTTCCGGAATTTCAGCGGAAAGGCTATGGCAAAGAAATGACTGACTTTCTGAGCCGACATTATGCGGACAAGTTCTGCCTTATGACAGTAGGAACCGGAGACAGCATGCGTACAATATCATTCTATCGGGAATGCGGATTCCATTATTCCCATACTGTGCCGGATTTCTTTACCGTCAACTATGATCATCCTATTGAAGAGGACGGAAAAATACTGAAGGATATGTTCTATTTTCGCAAATATCTGACTCTTCCACAGGCAGTATGTAAGAATGCCCGTACGGAAGAGCTGATTTTGTCCTTACTCAACCTTTGGAAAGAATCAGTTAAGGCAAGCCATCACTTCCTGACTGAATCTGATATCCATGATTTGATTCCGGATGTATGTCTTGCACTCAAATCAGTGGAAGACCTTGTTGTCCTGCATTATAAAAATGCCCCAGCAGGGTTCATCGGTATTGAAGACAAAAAGGTTGAGATGCTTTTCATTTTGCCGGATTATTTCGGTTGCGGTTTTGGAAAAAGACTTATGGATATAGCCATCAGGGATTATGGCTGCATCTATGTCGATGTAAACGAACAGAATCCGAAAGCTAGAAACTTTTACCGGCATTTGGGCTTCCAAGAATATGAACGGACAGAGTCTGATGCGCAAGGACGTCCTTTCCCTATAATTAAAATGAAATTGCACATCCGGCAGTTGCCGCACATTGCTGGGAAGTGAAAAAGAGTTAGAAAACTTCAAGACATAGACTGGAGCCAAGTGTATATCCGGTTATACAAAATCTGTTGATGGCATTTTAAGCGCGTTTGACCGGATATTTAACTGTGCGACGATGAAAGGCTTAGCATCAGCGATGAATAAATTATATTCAGGGCTTAACGATGAATTAGGCTTCAAAATATACTAAAACAGATACTTGAACAAGAAGAGAGGTATCTTGTATGCAAAAAATAAAACCCGGATTCATCACCAGTAACTGAAAGCTGGGAGAGGAACGACCGGGACTGCACTGCAAATATATGAAAACTTGCTCAATTACGGATGAATTAGAAACTGTTTATCTGGAAAGAATCTGCATAGCAGAGCAAATCCTATACAGATTGCTTTACTATGGCTATTACAAAATTGAATCTGGAACACTAACCAAATATTCAATTACCGAGAAAAACTCGGCAATTGCCGCTGATGGGAAAAATTATCAAACAATGTTCTAAATCTTGATGCTCGTATTCCATTCAGTGTATCTGGAGCGAATCTTCAGATCTCTTAGTATTGCAAATACTATCAATTTATCTGGGTACCTCATCGTCAGGAATGCCGATAAGAGTTTTTGATTGTGTCGTTTAGATAAAGTGTAGACCACATTCATATGACGTCGAATATTATACCAATATAAATGATGAAAAGGAGATTTTTTAAAAGATATAAATTGGCGACTGGAAATATTCCGCTACCTTTGTAGATAAGGCAATTAAATCTTTTTATATGCAAATACCACAATTCCACGGATAGACGACCAAATACCTAAACCGAGTGTTTGACAAAACGGTTGCGACCTATAAATATTACTGGTTTCTCGGTATCCTTGACCTGTGCGTAAAGCACGGGAAAACAAGAATGAATGTATGGGAGATAATGATTACGATGGTGGCAAACGCCTGGTATCCTGTAATCTATTTTCGTCTATCGTTCGGTAAGTCAGAATCTCTTTACGAAGCGATCTTGGCTTTACAAAAGGATTATAATATCCCCATCAATATCAGTATCCAAGATTTGATTCATTTGTTACACGAGCTTATACAAAACGTAGATGTTCGGAAACGGTTGAATTTCCTCCAAATGAACGTCCCTTTTCGTTTCTTGCGCCCTTGGATTGATACATCCGATGATCGTCAGACGGTTGTCCGCTCCCAGTCGTTTGAAAACGGTTGCCTCTATAAACTTGAAAAGCAGAACGGGACATTATGGATAGAGATGAACCCTGCATGGTTGGATTATCTGAGAGAAAATTACGATATTCTGAGTGCTTTTGCCTATTGGGGATTAACAGGCTTCTTACAGACGAGAAACCCGAATGTACCGGCTATACCCACTAAGTTAGTGAAGCAAGAAGAGCGGAACTCATTATCTGCCCAACATAAATTCTGGAATACTGCCATAAAACATGGATTGGAAGTTCGATGTCCGTATACCGGAAACTTATTAGAGGAACGTATGTATGATTTGGATCATTTTATTCCGTGGAGTTTCGTCTCTCATGACCTGCTTTGGAACCTGATGCCAGCCGATCCGAGTATCAATAGTTCCAAGAGCAACAAACTGCCCGACCTGGATCTGTATCTCCCGAAGCTGGCGATAGCCCATCAAGCTGCTTTGCGTATCAATCTGAATGCGGGAAAGCAAGAAAAGTTGTTGGAAGACTATCTTTCTTTGGGGCATACACCACAAGAAATCATTTCTATGGACAAAGAACATTTGCTGGATTGTTTCTTCCAGACATTCACGCCTATGCATCAGATAGCGTTGAATATGGGATTTGAAATTTGGAAATATTAAATATGTATACGATGAATATTATTGATTTAGCTAAAGAATTGGATTTATTTTACAAAATAGGAAAATCTCGAAGAGAGTGTAATGCTTTAGTTCAATGTTTTGGCATTAAGTATGCCAATGTCATTCAAGAACAAGGAATCAAAGCAGAAGATATTATTGAAAAATCTAGTTTGAGAGGAACCAAATATGCAACGGAATTGCGTAAAGGGATGAAACTGTCCAAATACGTCTGTTTGAATGAGAATTTTACTCTGTAAAGAAGATTATAATATGAGTATTGAAAGAGTCAATCATCCTTACCTAACAGCTATTAAACGCACAGACCTTTCTGTGCCTGTTCGTTATCTCCTACAACATTCCTTATTAAAAGGACGTATTCTTGATTTCGGTTGTGGCTTCGGGTATGATACGGATGAATTGAAACGGCGTGGGTATGACATTATTGGATATGATTATTATTATCGGACAGAATATCCTGATGGCAAATTTGACACCATATTTTGTGTGTATGTGTTGAATGTACTGGAGCCATATGCTCAGGCCGAAGTGATGATGAATGTATCCAATCTTCTATCACCTAAAGGTACTGCTTATTTTGCGGTACGGAGAGATATAAAAGAAGAGGGTTTCAGACTTCGTGCCATCTACAGGGAATATACTTACCAATGTAATGTTCGTTTACCTTTTTTGAGTTTAGAGTCTAATTCAAATTATGAGCTTTATCAATATAACCACTTTAATAAACTTCCACGAAAGGAAGGTGAAACTTGTCCCTTCTGTCGGTTATCACGTAAAGTAGAAGTCATATGTGAAACTGCTACATGCGTTGCGTTTTATGATGGCTATCCTGTTTCTCCTGGCCATGCTTTGATAATTCCTAAAAGACATGTGGCATCTTATTTTGATTTGACAAATCATGAGCGTGAAGCAATGAATGTAATGCTCCAATATGTTAAGCAGAAGGTAGATGAACGATATCATCCAGACGGATACAACATAGGAATCAATGTTAATGAGGCTGCAGGTCAGTCGGTGTTTCATGTGCATATGCATTTGATTCCTCGTTATAGAGGGGATGTAGAAAATCCTAAAGGTGGCGTACGAGGAGTTATTCCGACAAAGCAAATATATTAATTATTAAAATTACAAAATAATATTAGTATCTATTAAAAAACATAGTTATGTCTAGAAAGAAGAGTTTAATTCATATGATTGCAGCATGTGAAAAAACTGATTTTGACAAAATAGTCAAAGCTTATCTAAAAGAAATATATTCGTATAAACACATTGTGCAAACAGATGGTAAAGATGATTGTGGATTAGATATTAAAGTTTTTGATTTTTCTAATCAGAAAATTCAATACCAAATGACAGTTCAAAAATCAGATTCTGTTAAAGGAAAGAAAGATTTAAAAGATAAAATATTTAAAGATGTTGCAAAAGCCAAAATAAATACAGAGGAATATGGATGGAATAATAAATTGTTTTTTTTCTATTCGTATGAATTAACAAATAAAACAATAAGAGATTATGAAATAGAAGCATTACGAGATTATGGTATTGATCTGGAAATAATAGAGGCAAATAGAATTGCTGAAGAATCAGAAACATATTTAGGGCTACAAAAGGCTATATATGATACAAGTGGGATCGCAGAATTCAAACTGAAAAGATCTTTGTACGATGATGAAAATAATAATTTGATTTATGATTTAGTAAGTTTTGGACAATCTGTAGATATAAAATTAGAAATTGTTGAGGCATATATTCTTCGAAGTTTGTATGATCAAGGAGCAATGAATCTAAATCAAATTTCTCAACTGTGTTTACGTAAATTCTCTACAAATGAAAATCCGACTTTCTATACTAAATTAATTCAAAATTTATACAATAGAAAGAATAAAGTAGTTTACAATAAGATAGATAAAACATATACACTTACTGATGAGGCATATGATGAAATAACAAAACAATCAGAACAAATAAAGTTAGATGAACAACAATTTCTTAATCAAATTGGAGGTATTTTATCTAGATGTAACCAAGAAAAAAACATTGATGAGTACGTAGATATTCTCAAAAACATTTACATTGAAGGTTTTAATAAAAGGATTGAGGTGCAAAACAATGTTGATAATATCGAATCACTAAATAAACTTGTCGCCTATAGTAAAAATGAAATAAAAGATGAAACTATAAGACTAACCTTGATAAAAGAACTTATTGAAGTATGTGATAATGATAAGTTCCTGCAAAAAATATGTGCTAGTAATATATTTTGTCAAAAAGTAAATATTGATCATCTACAAAAATATGCCAAAGAAAGAAAGCAAGTTTTCATAGATACGACCATAGCGTTATATATACTATGTTATTTTTATAGTCCAAATGCGAGGTATGACAATTATAATTATCAACTTTCTGAGTCCTTATGCAATTTTTGTAAGAAGAATGATATTAAATTGTATTTAACTAATCGTTACTTATGGGAAGTTGGTACACATATACAGGAGGCATTTAATTTAATACCTTTCACTAAATTACCTAATTTTGCATTATTAGGAAAATCCAGAAATGTGTTTTTTAATCATTATAAATATCTAATTGATTCTAATGAGATTGAATTATCTTATGAAGAATATTTGTCAGATTATGAATTTGTTAATTTTAACAATCAGACTAATTGTCAACTTGTAGATAATTATTTGAAGTCTATGGGGGTTTTCAGTATTGATATCCCTAAATATGATATACAAGCGGAGACAAAGATAATTGGTAATATATTATCTGAAACTGGTCGTTATAAAACGAACTTTGCCCTTAATAACGATGCTATTATGCTAAAATTCTTAGGGGATAATAATAATACTGAAATACATTTGGCTGATCCAGTTTTTGTAACATGGGATAAAACCATGTTTGGAGTATTGAATTCTTTCTATAAAAAGAATCCATCTGCTCATAGATGGATGCAATTCACTCCTGGACAATTTATAGATAGATACTCATTATTGTCATTTTCAATTAATGAAGAAACTATATCTAAAGATATATTAGCTATAATTTCAGGAGACATTGTTCAGCATACGACTTCTTTGATAGATTCGCTAGCATTAATACTTAATCCTAGTGATGAAGTAGGATTAGAATACACTAAGAAATTTGCTAAAATGAAAGATTCGCAAATTTATACGACTTCAAAAATTCCAGATACATTACAAGAATCTTCTGATAATAATGCTATAGACTATATAGTTTCTAGAATTGTGTCTTATTATAGAGAAAATCTTGAGAAATACAATTCTTTTAAAGCTTTGTTTTCTTCAAAAGATCACATGGACAGTATAATACAAATATTTTATGATGCGGTGTGTTATTATCAGTCAAACAAAGAATTTGACAATAAAGTTATTGATAAATTTGAAGAGTTAATGTCAAAGCAATAGTTTCTTATTATGTTACAGCACATGTGGTTTAAAGCTAAAATGACATTATGAAAAAATGCAGCTTGCCAAGTTTGATATGTTAAAGTAGAAGTGAATCCCAAAAGTTTTTGTTTGATTTTTGGGGTCACTTCAAAATATAAACCTATAAAAACTATTTTTACAACTGCATCCGTAGGTAGATACAGTTTTTCAATCATAAATATCAATCGTTATTTGTTATGAATCTTGCTTGCCCACTCACTCGATAGAAATTTCAACAAGAGTCAGAGTCGTTAGAAACCTTATCAACATGTTTTCTGTTGGAGATTTTTGGATTTCACTTCAAATTCACTCTAACCCCAATAAAAAGCAATCATAAAATCTCATTACATGCATTATTATAATCCTGATATGATGGCAGGGTCTTGAGTATTCTATTAATTTTTACTCTTCTTGATGCGATAGAACCTCTATTAGGGTCTAGGTAATTTGTTGATTCTAAAGCAGTACTTAATTCACTTATCAATTGTCTAGTTATTCTTACTAAAGAAAGATGAGATTCATCAGCAAAATTGAATGGCGGTGGCGATGTAGAAGCCAAAGAATGAATATGACGAGCTCCGAACCGCCCCCTAGGTTGAAAAGCCGAAATACTATTAGTCAACTGTTCACTATTTAGAAGCGCTACCAAATAAACAGCTTCTTCTTCAGTATCAACTCTGCACCAATACAATGTCTGATCAATTACAGGAATATTCGGTAAGGAGGACAGATTTACAACATATGATGCACATACGGATTCTCCTCCGGCTCCATATACTACAAGATATCCATCATTAGTGAAATTTTGCTGAGACAACTTATTTCGCCAATTTACCGATAAGGCATATATATCAGCTGTTGAGTCATCTTTAAATATACTGAACTCTCGTTTGATTGTTGATATCAAATTGCGGTCAGTCCGGCTTAGCAATGCTTTCTCTTCTTCCGTATACCTTCTCCAACAATTATTGCTATCCTTTTGAACTGGTAAGATAGGACAACCAATCATCATTTGTTGCAAGTCTGCTCCATTTCTTTTTACCTGTGGTGCCATATATCTTAAATGGATACCTGAATTTTGCATCGACTTTACAGTTTAGAACAGGATCGCTTTGTAGACCATGAGAGCGTAAAGCCTCATTAATACTAAATTGGACATTGCAGTGGCGGCATGTGCACTTATCTATAAACTCTATTGGTGAATATTTTATGGCAACATCAGAATACTTGTTTTCTTTTCCACAATTAGGACAAATAACACCATCTGTCCATATGATATATCTGATAGTTCCTTCTTTACCATCAGAATCAATTACGTTATAAATGTTTGGATTCTCTGCCTCTATTTCATCAATTAGTTTTGTAGCATACTCTACAAAAAGCTTAGATGACGTATTGCACATGACATTCCCTATCGTCGATGCAATAGGGCTTAATTCGTATATTATTGCCTTACTGGAGAAACTCCATATTGCTTTGCCATTTTCAACAATTCAGGAGACGGCTTATCACACAATTTCACAGCAATACCTGTGGTTCCACTGCCGCCAAAAGGGTCAAAAACTGTATCCCCAACACTTGTGTGGCAAGCAATAAACAAAGCAATAGCTTCTGGGGAAATTTTAGTCGGATAAGAGAATGCATTAAACAGAGCTCCAGTCCTAGTAGAAGGGAATGGCTTTCCGTAGAGAAGAGCCAGATTATCATCATTTATCATATTTGGCACCTCTCTTATCTGTCAATAACTCACCTGGCTCTACATCGAGCAAATTTGCAATTCTTAGCAATGTTTGAAGGTCTGGTTGATTTGAATTCCTGCACCAATTAGAAACCGTTGTTGATGAAACATTTAATTGTTCTGAGAGCCATTTACTTGTTCGGTTTTGTTCAACTAAAACTACCTTAATACGATTAATTTGTTTCAAATTCATTTTAATATATATCAAACTAGATACAAAGAAAATAAAAATCCATGAGATATTGAATATCCATCAGTATATTTTAAACAAGCAGCGACAAAATATAGAATTAAAAATGGCCCCGATATGTTTTACAAAGAGGCCAATAGTTATTTTGAAATATGACTTTATAAAAGTATTAGTTTAATTTCCCAGATTTATAATTACATGATATATATTAGAGACCATCTAAAGAAATATTATTTCTAATAGAGCGGAGACATATATTATTTAAGTAATTCACATTTTAACAAATGGATGTGGAAATCCTGCTCTGGAAATATAATGAGAGAATTGAGTTAATAAATCATCAGAATAAGGTCTTCTATAATGTCCTATGCGCTGAATTGGCAAAATAATTTGATCGTTCTCTGAATACTCGTATTTTATACCATTGAATAATTTGGAAGATATAGCCTTTATATCAAATAGCCATTGACAATCATAGCAGAGCTCATTTAAATTATGCTTGAATTGTCTCCAGTCTTTCATTTGATCTATTATTTGTTTCTGTCTTTCATATAAATTTCTATGAAGCCATATGGGCCGTCCTGTTGTAACAGAATTGATTATGGCTTTTCCGTCTTTGTTAAAGGAAACGCTATCTAATAGAGATAAACTAAATGTATGGAAGTCTTTTAATCGTACAGTATATAGTTTTCCCGGATTCCCGATTTTAAATGTTAACGGAATGTTTGACGCATTCTCCAATTCTAATAATTTAGCAAGTTCTTTTTTCTGCGATTGTAAGATTTCGGGTCGTACCCCTTTATTTTGAAGCTCGTTTTCAATTTTACTCCAAACAGAATAGAATGTATGTTTTTTAGATACTCCTATATTTTTTGTTAAATCAAGTTTTACTAAAAATCCTGTGTCATAATCATTATTTCCTCTTTTACCTTCAGATCGTATTGAAATATTACAAGGTTGACATAGAAGTATGTATAAAGTTTTATTTATCTTAAAAATATCTCCATTTTGTATTGGTGCGTAGATAGAATTGATTATACTGCCATCCAAAAATCTTTCATCTTTGATGAAGCTTATCGCTTGGTCATTAACTTCGGGATATTCGCAATTAACATCAGATTGAGCCTGAATATCTAAAATTAAATCAGAGTTTTTATTAATCAATGATAATGTGTCTTCGGTTATAGATTCTTTGATTTTTTTATCTAAAATAATCTGAAATAACCTTAATATTGTGTCAATCTCCTGACACCCCTCTGTATACGAACTGTCTACAATAATTTGTTTGTATGTAGGTGGTTGTATATCAAGATATCGATTAATGGTCTCGTTAAAAGCTTTTTGAAGAATTGCGTTTGTATGTTCTTTTATTAGTTCGATATGTTTAACCCATAGGATATTTTTTAGCCCAGATATAAATGCGCTATAATCCTCTGTGTCAATTGTAAGCCGCTCTTTTGATAAGGGATATATGTAGTGTTTTGGGTTTTGCTTTTTATAATCGTCTCTTTGTTGGAATTCATTGTCAATTCTGAACTGATTTGAGATAATACCACAATAAGCACAATCAGTATCTAGAGCAAGTGCTTCTTCCGCATATTGTAATCCGGTGCGCTCTTTAGAGAGGGCATAATCAAACAATAACAAAATAGATTGACCTGCGCTTATTTTTGCTTTGACATTTGTCTTATATTCTTTATCCCAAACAGATGGTGAACAACATATGCATCGCTCATCCATTACAGCTTGAATTGAAACGGTAGGTTGTCTATTCTCTTCATATCCAGAGATATATCTTTTGAGCATTTGCTTTTTTTGGTCCAATGTCATCTCTGTCCACCATCTTCGTACTTCATCCTCAAGATTGTCTATGCCAGCATATATAATTTTCTTCGGTATATCCTCTGTATGGCCTTCGGAAAGACATTCTTCAATCGCTGCTAAGAATTCCTCAAAATGTTCATCTATTTCTTTATCATCCTGGAAAATATCATCGATGTAATATACCTCAGTAATATTTGTAGCTTTTAAAAGCTTGGAAATTGCCTTTTTAGCATCGTCAAGAGTTATCATATCAATACATTAGATAGATTAATTGCAAAGATGTAACGTTTGTTGTATTCATTTCTTTGGTGTTCTAGCATAATCGAACATCCTACAGCGTCTAAAAGTTGGCTAATAATGAATAAACCTAAACCACGACCTTTCCCTCGAGGCTTGGTTGTGACAAAAGGTTCAAATAGAGAATCTTCGACGGAACTTGCTACGCCATAACCATTATCGAAAATATAAATCCAAGGCTTCTCAATTACAATTGAGATTATGGGAATATATGATGGCTCCTGGTACTTCCTATCTTTAATCCAATATAGCGAATTATTAATGATATTGTCAATGATTTGAATTAAACGCCCTTTATTCATTTTTATGGAAAAATCAGCTTCTGATATTATATTGTGCTTTATATCATATGCTTCAAATGAATTTTGGAAATAAGGTATTTCTTCCAATTCAAAGAATTTTACTAATGCAATTTCTTCTTTTTGTTCTTTCGTATATCGTAACGTAGGATCTATGTGCTTTAGTTGTACTTTTAAGCCATTTATTGCCGTATTGATGTACCCGGAAAGAAGCCTTGCGTCATTTTCGTTAAATAGCGAATGTGCTATTTTAGATTTAAACTGACGATTCTTCTCTGATAATCTATCTATGATTTGTCCTAATTCATGAGATATACTTTCTGAGGTTAAGCCTATAGCTGCCAGTTCCGAGAAATCTTGAAGTTGTTGTTCAAGAACACTTATTTTCGGTTTTATTATATCAAGAGCGTCACCGAGTTGCTGAGATTTTTGCAAAATACCTTCAATGGAATTCAGTAAAGTGGTCGCTTTAACGAGCAAAGCTTGAACTTCATTAAGTAATGCAGAGACTTCTCTATCTTCTTCTTTTGAAAATAGAGTTCCTTGTTTTTTAGTCTCATATAACTTCAGTGTTTTATCATGAATAGATGTTAGTTCTTTTTTGATAGGTTCAATAGTTTCATATATCTCACAACTTGTTTTTCCCGTATCATTCATCAAGGAATAAGCGTCAGATACGGTTTTTATTTTGCTTCTCGTTTGTTTATTTTCCTTGATATATTCATTGTAAGTTCGACGAATCCGTTCAACAAAATTGTTACACTCATCAATAATTAGTTTTGCTAGAACGAAAAAATTATCGGAGTATTCGTTCTTGATAAAACCGGTTCTATCTGTTTTATCTTTTAGATTGATATTAACTCCTTCGCTAATTGCAAAAAAGCCAACCGTATTATCAGATCTTAAGCCATAAAATGATGATCCAGAGGTTGCCCCTGTTCGCAACCCAAGCCAATCATTATCACCTAATCCGTATGGGAAAACCGAAAATCCATCTCGATAAATTTTTATTCCTGTCTGACTTTTTATAAAAGCTTTATACTCAGAGAAGCTATTAAATATACTCTCATATCCTTCTTTATTGTCATTTAAAGAAAAGTCGTATATATTACCATGAAATGCTCCAGGGTTACATTTTTCGCCGTTAAGAATCTTTAATCCGGAAATGTCAGATAGAAGGGATATTCTTTTCTTAAATGCAAGAATCCCATTGTCGGTCGTCGGTATAAAGCACGTAGAGTCTTTTTTCTTGTCAAGAAAATACCTGGCGAATTTTTTACCATTATCAGCCTCAATATAAACTCGATAATTATCTTTAGATTCAGTGTTATTTCCTATTAGCTTAGGAGCCTTGATAGATCCAGATATTTCCAGAATTTTTCCATCGAATGAGAAAGAGTATGTCGCCAAGGAGACATTAATTAATTCTGTGAATTCCTGTACAATATTAATTGATTCTCCATTTACTGTCATGTACACAAGAAATGGGCGATTTTCTATAAATGGAGAAATTAATTGAGATAACTGTCCTTTTAAGGAGGCCAGTTCGTCTCCTTCCCATGTCGCAGGACGATGCAAATTAGTCAATATCAATTTAGTCCCCTTCCCTTGCGATGTCGCAACTCGTTCAAAGAATACAGGAACTTTTGATAGTTGATCTGCTTTATCGAATTCTCTCCAATCAAAAGCAACATGCAATTTTTCATTCGAGCTATCAGAGCAAGTGAAGATCTCGCAGCAATCGGCAAGTCTTTGGGTACTCAGTCGTCCAAGGCCTTTATCGCCTAAAGGTGTACGTCCTGCAGGAGTTTTTTCTTTGATGTTATTTTCATCTGCTCTTTTCTTTGAATATGAAATAGTTAGCCATGATTTTAGAATAGTGGCTTCATCCATACCGAATCCTCCATCTTCGATAACAATATACCCTCTATTATTGGGATATCTCAGATTCTCGTCACTATAAGATCCTTTGGTGTTGATATTAATCCTTACATATGGGGAATCTGCATCATATGCATTCTTTACCAACTCCATTAATGCCGTAATATCATCAGGAACAAGCTCTCCACCTAATTGACGTACAATATGCGGATTTATATCGAACCTTGCATTATTGGTGGAGTTCAAGATATCTTGTTCATATGTTGTTTTTATATTTTCCCCCATATTCTTAACGTCTTTGGAAAATTAATATTCGCTCTTTTTCCATCGTTTTCGATGAACGATTCCTTCTAGACTGCTTCTTATTCAATATATCTCGCTCTACATTGAATATTAGTTCAATCCCGTTATTTCGCATTAAGTCAATTAATATTTTGTCGTTAGGTATTTCTCTTTTGTTTACATTACGATTTCCAATTGTCCATACATAGAAAGCCTTATCTTTCATCGACCGAATGATAACACTCAAAGACTTCTCAAAATCTTGAATGAAGCTAATAGTCTTATTATAAAGAGGTCGCTCACTATCTGAAAGGCTATCATAAAACACCTTAAGTGATGGGATATTATTAAGAGTTTCAGATAGATTTATTGCAATCTGTTTTGAATTAATTCTCCCACCTAAACTTTGCCGATCGATTTCTTGTGTTGATCTAAGATAATCATAATCAATCAAATTATCTAAATCTAACGGATCAATCCATTGCAATTGCAAATATGAATGTTGGCCATATGTCACAGTTGTATGGTTATCACCATATGGTGGTGATGAAATTAAAAGATCAAATTTTAAGTCAGAATTGATTTTCTCGGCTGTATTGCCCCAACAAATACTATGAGGCTTTATATAGATATTATTTTTAATCAGTTGATGCTTATTTAATTTATCTCGGAATAAATTAATATCTAATATTGCGCGTTTACATAAGGTCTCAAAGTCGCCAATGACATCAACAATGCGTTTTGAGATATCTTCGTCAGTGCGTTTATGAAGTTTAAAAGTTGATGTTCTATCGTTACTATCGATACGGATGACTTCGGACATTATTACCCAAAATAATTTTCTGATATCTTTATTTTTGATATTCTGAATGTTCCTACGAATCTTGGAAAGATCCATTTGAACTTGTTTGGTAAACCATTTATCAATACCAGGAAAATCGATATTAATAGAATTCGACATATCTTCTTTAATACATAACATAAGCTCATTTAAACTATCTGTTATTAACTCGGTATTAAAGGATGATATCTTAGCTTGTGCGATTAATACTGCTAAAGGATTGATGTCTTGTCCAAAAATTCCTAATCCATATTCCATGCATGACATTAACGAAGTCGCAGATCCCATATAAGGGTCGATTGCCAATGCATTATGAGGAAGTTCATTTAAAATGGCTTCTATAATTAGACTTTGAGTGACGGGAACCATCATCGCAGGATATAGAAAGAGTCGATGTAGGTTATCTGCTCTTTTTGCTGTCGCACCATTTAGATCACCGTATTTTTGTACCCACTTAAGGCGACTCATCAAATCAGACTGTTGGTATATTGTGTAATCGTTCATGCTGCGTCTTATTGTTCATTTGAATTTACAAATATAGTAACTATTTATTTTTTGAAAAGTTAATAATGGTATAACTAAACGATAATAGGCCTAATATGGGTTATCACATATGGTTTTATCGACAAAACAGGCGACCGCTTTTTGTATGACTGTTCCATGACTTTATCGTCTTAATCCTGCTCTCGGTTTCTTGCCCAATAGGAGAGTAGCAGCACGTGCACAGCGGCGGGCCCATTGCAGGTCGTCATCGTCCTTGTCACGCCAGGGAAGATCGCTCTGCGAACCTCCGCCACCACCTCCGGCAGATACGGCTGGCGTATCAAGCATACCAACAAAGATAGCTACGGCTATGTCGGTCAGCTCACTGCTGTTGGCAACCTCCCGGTAGTCGAACTCATCATTGAAATAGTCAAGCACCCGTTCCGGAATATAGAAACGCTGTTCCCTTCCGCCATGGGAAGAAAGCGTGTAGGACACCGAGCCGGAACGATAATGAGTATAGTCTATATCGATTGCCGGTCTTTTAACAGGTTCCGGCCTATAGATTTGATAAGTATTGACCTGAGCGGCAAGCCTCTCCCGGTAGTGGAGCTTTTGCCAGGTACGGGGGAGTTTGGAAATCATCAGGTTACGGGCCACTCCCAGTTCGGAAGCCTTGTATTTGGTATTCCCTTTGAGGATCGCATATCCACGGAGAACATCTTTCTTGTCTTTCCGTTCATATACGGAATAGCCTCTCCGTGCAAGTGCCTTCTTGTATTCTTCCCATGACCACGATGGCATGGTTCTCAATACCTCCATACACTCTCTGCTTACCTCTGGAATGTTGCGACTTCGGATTTCTTCCGCAGTCTTCCAGCCACGTTTCACTGCAACCCGTTCGGCTGCACGTTGTGCCCGAAGATGAATGTTATGGTCATTGTTGATGTTCCCATTTTCATCAAAACGGCAAATTGCAGCATGGAGATGGGGAACTTTACCTTTGGATTCCATGTGCAGGTAAACCGTGTATTTGCTGTTTGCCAGATTGGTCGGGCAGGAACGGACTCTCCCGTCCTTACCGGTAATCACTTGTTTGTCGAACTCTTCGGCGAACTCGTGCCAGAGCTTTTGCCAGTCCTCAATGTCATAGAAACTGGTATGCTCAGGCGATGGACTCAACTCTATCCTGATTATGGAATTCTTTATCGGCCGATGTTGTGAAAGAGTCAACTGCATGGAGTTCCATATTCCCATAGCGTCCAGATCAGGGGGCAGCAGATTGTCCAATACCCGATATATTTTTTCCGGATGCTTCTTGTGTTTTGATTCGCCAGTAATATAACGAAGGTCATTGATACCGTAAGATATGGCTTTGGCTTTTGCAATCATTTTTCTTCGGATTGAGGGTTGGACGGAATTTTGTTTTTCTCCTTTACGGCTTCCAGGAATTGGCAGACGCCTTCGGCAACATTGGAAAGTTCCCCGAGCCAGCCGATCATGAACGGAATCTGATTGAACATTACCATCCGCTGCTTTGTGGACATTCCATGAAGTGCGGAGGTATATTTTACGAGATCAGAACGACAATTGTCCAGATTCTGCAGCAGTGCCGCCTCTTCTTTCGTGAGCCTCGCTTTGGGCTTGAAGTTATACGCACATGACAATATGTAGTCGCTTACGGTCATGCCGCATTGTTCGGCCAGTGATTTTATATGTTCTCTCTGGCTGGGTGTGACTTTTGCCCCGACAAAGACGCTTCTTGTTTCTTTCGGGGAAGTTGATGTATTGACAATATCTTCTTTCATTTGAATCGTTGTTATAATGGTTGAAAAGGTGCGAGCTTGCGAGTGCCGTACTGGCGAAGGAACTGAGCAGTCAAGAGCGCCAATGTACAACCGTAACGCAGTGAGGTTATACCTTGGCATATCTCGAAACAGTTACCTGTTTATGCTTCCCCGCAAGCCATATCGGATGCGTATAGTGAATTGGCACTTGGACAAGGAAATGCTGGATAATATTATCCACTAAAAGAGGGGAGAAAATGAGTATCTCACATGATGATTTCCTGCCTACTTTGCTTTATTCTAATATATACACCCCAGCAATAAAGTAAAGTTGGACTCAGTAATGGCATTCCGGATTAAGAATATAATTTTTTCCCTCCTTTATGACCATCCGCTTGTTGCCAAGAAAGGTGGCTACTTTGACTGCTTTGTTGTAGCCGAGCTTTACATTGTGCAATCCGTAAGCTTCCTTCAGACGTTCCAGGTAGTCATCATAACTGCCGATATTGCCATTGGCAAAAGCGGCATCCACTGCCGCACGATGTACAGGTTCCGGAATCTCCCTCTCCGGATCGAACGGTTCTTTGGTTGGTCGTCCGCTCTTCTTCTCTTTGGACAGATATGGTTCTACCAGTTCGGGCAGGACATCTTCGTTTATGCGGAATGCGAAAGGTTCAAAGTCCCGGTCCCGGATGTGCACGGCTTCGACCACGCTTATGGCTTTGTCCTCTTTGTCCACTTCTACCTGCAGGATGGTTTCCGCCTTGTTGTTGAGTTCCGTGCCGATGTGACCACGCGCATGTTCATCATTCTTGTTCTGATGCAGGACAGTATGGATATGGATTTGTTTATCGTCCGTCCACTGCATGAATTTCGAGATAACTTCGGTAGATTCACTGGATGAATTGATGTCGTAAAGGAAATCACGGATGCCATCTATAATGACCAGGCCCAAATTAGGTGTGGTGCCGATAGCTTCTTCGACTATCAACAGACGCACTCTTGGTGCAAACTTGCGCAGAGACAACATGATCAGATTTTCCGGCACCTTGTCATCCGGCATTTCCGCCAAACGCAGGATGCGCTTCAGTACCTGTTGACAATGATGGCGTCCCTGCTCCGTGTCGATATACAGAATCTTCCTCTTGTTCTCGGGGAACATGGAACGGTAACGAAGAACAATGCGGCCACTCAATGCTGATGCGGCAATGGCCGAAACGTTGAAAGTCTTTTTGCTTTTGGCTTTCCCGATGGAAGCGCTAAAATTCCCCAATGTGCCTATAACAGCATCATCCACCATCAACACCGCCGGCGCTTCTTCATAGTTATTCGTGACGCTCACGGCTGCTTCCTCTATAAAAACTGCCAATTCCTCACGTGAAGGTATCGTTTCGTCCGTCTTCTCCATCATTACCAGTTTTTAAGGTTAGGTTTACGGCGATGGGAAGCGAGCATGGCTTCGTTCTCTTCCTCGAAAGTTTGCGGAGCCGGATTCTTTCGGGAGGATTCCAGCCATTTGTCCAGTTCATCCCGGTAAATGTATAGATGTTTCCCTTGCTTGATGACTGGAATATCATCTTTTTTGACCTTGTAATAAAATGTCGATAACGGCATTTTGAGATAGGCGCAAGCTTCCTGCACGGTCATGGGGACGTGCGTGTTTTCTTTGGCTTCATGCTGCTTGGACAGTTTTTCCGTCAGCAGATTTTCCATGCTTGCTATCCGGTCGCAAAGTTCACCGACTACTGCCGGCAAGTCATTGAATGTAAGTTGGTCTGTTTTCATATTATAACTTTTTAATCGTTTAACATGCTGCGAACCAACCCAATGAAGCTTTGCAGAACAATACAGACCGGATTAATTATTTCATCTGCATGCGTTTTTTGTTACGACTCATCGTTATCTGTTTCCAAATGGAAGCGATAGTCTCCCTTTTCAGGTACATCAATTGGAATCTGACTTGCTACCTGATCCCGCAAATTAAGCCTGAGATATTCAATACTCGCGTTTTCAAGTTCGTATGGAAATGATTCTTTGATAAAGACGGCTCTTTTCGCCAACGGTACTCTCAATCGTTCACCTACATTCCACGCCAGATGACGAAGTCCCGGTGACCGTAGCGGATTGTCAATATTGGAACGAATCGGTTTATAGAGCTCCGGCTGATCACAAGCCATGTACTCAATGTTGGAAATGAGAGTCGCTATAGCCTCTTTGGAGAGATAGGGGGCAGTCGTGATGGTTACATATTCCCGAATTGCATCCATAACCTTTACTTGCCTTTTCAGTTCTTTCTCTTTGAGTTCTTCCAGAATGGAATCATACTTTTCCAAATGAGATTCATTGGAACAATCAGGTACGATAGGTCCTTGATTTGACTGTGGGGATGGAGAATACTCCTGTTCAGAAGAATCCGCCGGTTGTTCTGTAGGCGGTGTTTCGGCAATACAAACAGGCTCTGTGGTGCTCTCTGATTCTATAACAGGGGAGGATTGTTCACCAAAAGAGAAGTGGATGGGATTTTTCGTCAGCCAATTATAGAAAAATTTCTGCAGGACTCCACACAATATGATGGACATCGCCAGTCCGAGAATTACAGGAGTTGTTATGCGCATGATGTTGATGTCATGGCAAAGGGTAAAATAAGTGGCTATGGCCGCAAAAATGATAACGGATAGCGCAAGGATAAAACTTATTTTCTTAGTTCGGATTTGTTCTGTATTTGTCATCTTCTATCACTATTTGGAATTACTGTACGCCAAAGTTATGTGCGTTGTTCCAAATACTGATAAATAATGAGTTACAATCGTCCGATTTTACACAAAAATTACGGATATAGTCCGATTTTTCGCTCAAAATCAAACTATATCCGCTAAAACAGGTGGTCAAAATGCCTGTCAGTCTTTCCGCATCAGGGTGATTTTCTTGCTGGCTTCACGCTTGTTGCTGTCCACTACTTTCATGTACCTTTGGGTTGTGGTTATACTTTTGTGAGCCATCATGCTTTGTATGGTGCGGATGTCCGTTCCGGCAGCCGCTTGCAGCGTAGCGAATGTTCTACGATAGGAGTGGAATGTAATCTTCTTGGTGATTCCAGCCGAACGGATCCACCCTTTCATGTAGGTCTGGGTCCAGCAGCGCTGTAATCCCTTGAATACCATTCCCCGCTTGTCAGGGCTGTAGCCGATCAGGTCCAGTGCTTCCTCGCTGATGGGGATGATGTCCTCGGAGCGGTTCTTCTTGGTGATGATGTGTACGCACTTGCCACCGGCCGAATAGTCCACGATGTCCTCCCAGCAGAGGGCGAGGATGTCGCTGATGCGCAGGCTGGTCATGCACGAGAAGAGCGAGGCCGTCTTCAGTACGGGCTTCTTGCAAGGTGTCTCGGCCAGCTTGTAGAGTTCTTCCACTGAAAGATAATCCTTTACTACGTCCTCGGTCTCAATCTTTTCGAGGAAGTCGTTGACGTTGTTGCGGATCAGTCCGTTACGGTAGAGGATTTTCAGAAGTCCCCTGAATGTAGACCAATATCCCGATGCGGAGTTTCGTGTGATGTGTCCGTTACGCTTGAGTTTCTTTGCCGTCAACAGGTATTCACGGAACTTGTTGCAGAGATCAATATCGAGCTCCTCAAAAGTACATTTCCCATGCACGAAGTTGCTGAAATGGAGATAGACAAATTCCCACTTTGGATCATGTTTACGGAGCTGATTACGGAAATACTCCAGGAAATCAGCCTTGAGTTTGTACTTGTCGAAGAAATCATACCGTTCATTCACTACCGACTCGAACCTGCGGCAACGGATGGCTTCAGCCTTCTCAGCCATTACCTCGTTGAAATCCTGTTCCCGCTTGTTCTTCGGATTGGCATATATATAAATGCCAAGCGATTCATGACGGATAACTTTCATTGTTTCCTTGTCTCTATACCCAGGATAGTAATCCAGATAAAACGACAGCATCCTGTTTTTCAAAGGACGTGTTCTTAATGTTACGGTTTTACAATCGTTCATAATGTTATATTTTTTATGGTTGTTATTAATTCGCTGGCAAATCACTGTAATGTAACCATGCAGACCACCTTCAGTGAAGATTAATTTTGGAATAATTTACGGTAGCCTATAATCAGGTCACTTACGGACACCCATAACCCGGTCAAAGTCCACTTTCAGGAAGCGGACGAAGCGCCCGTTCTTTTCTCGGGGAATCTGATGGAATTGCAGGATATTATAAACCGAGTCACGGGAGAGTTTGAATTTTTCCATTGCCTCCTTGACGGTGTAGTATTCGGCCTTGCTCTCCTCCGCAGAGTTTTTCGAGAGGTCGAAATGCAGTTTCGAGTAGTAGATCTGCCCGTGTTCTTTCTTTGAGGGAATGTTGTTACGGTAGACGTGCGAACGGATGGCGACACGTGTCATGCCGTATTTTTCCTGAATATCTTCGGGAGTGTACCATTCCGTCAGGTCGGAGTCCACCTCATATT
>ERZ791923.1304-NODE-1304-length-28142-cov-4.684836_pt1 | contig 28142 bp, 25 predicted proteins | sample MGYA00510133_ERZ791923 | MGnify/ENA primary metagenome ERZ791923 (study PRJEB30046, sample SAMN00792106) | human gut metagenome | study: EMG produced TPA metagenomics assembly of the A metagenome-wide association study of gut microbiota in type 2... | reverse complement strand
AATCGGGCTGCGGCCTGTAGCGGTTCCCCGCAGGCCAGCCGCGCCGCCAGCGCGCCGTTGAAGGCATCGCCCGCACCGGTAGTGTCGCGGGGGTGAGAAGGAAAGCAGGGAATAGGGGATTTCACCCCATGCTCGCTCAACAGGGCGCCGCTGGCGCCGAGAGTGATAATGACGTTGCGCGCGCCCTGAGCATGTAACACGTCGGCGGCCTCAGCCGCGGCCGTCAGACTGTCAACCCGGCGTCCGGTCATTAACCCGGCCTCCGTGGCGTTCGGTGTAAGTAAATCCACTTTGCGTAGAAGGGCGTGCTCAACGGGCTGCCAGGGCGCGGGATTGAGTATTACCAGGGCCCCGGCTTGTTTGCCGGCGTCTATGACCTGTTCAATAGCAGAAAGATTGTTCTCCAGCTGAACCAGAACCACATCCGCGCAGCCGATAGCGGGAATGCAGCCGGCGATTTCATCATCGGTCACCGTCATATTCGCGCCGGGATCGACGGCAATCATGTTTTCGGCATCGTTACCGGCGACATAAATCAGCGCATTGCCGGTGGGGATCTCTTCGGCGACCAGCAGCGTCACAGCATTGAAGCCCACGCCTTTCAGATGACGGCGGGCAAAATGGCCGAAGGTGTCATTGCCAATCTTGCCGATATAGTGGACATTTGCTCCCGCTTTTAGCGCGGCGGTGGCCTGGTTCGCCCCTTTACCTCCGGCGCTGGTCATACTTCCGCAGGCCACTAACGACTCACCTGGTACCGGAAAGCGATCCACCCTGGCGACCATGTCGAAATTGAATGAACCAAAAACACAGACTTTTCCTGACATCATTCGCTCCTCTATACCAGCTCGGGGGAGTGCAGCGCGGCGGACAGTTCGCGGGACATGGTTTCCCAGGCCAGCTCGAGCGGCATATCAGCGCGGAATAAACCGCTGCTGCCCATCACTAATATCTGTGCGCCGGCGCCCAGCAGCGCGCGGTAGGTGTTGCGGTTACAGGAGCCATCGACTTCCAGCAAGAAGCGGAGGCTGCCGGTCTCTTTGAGCTGATGAAGCTGCGTAATTTTGGCGAGCATTTCAGGAATAAACGGCTGACCGGCATAGCCTGGGTCGACGGTCATCACCGTCACCTTATCGAGCAGATGCAGATAGTGCTGGATGCTCTCAACCGGTGTGGCGGGATTGAGCACCATTCCCACCTCTTTCCCCGCCTGACGAAGCATATTGATAACCCGGAACGCTTCGCGGCAGATGGTCTCCGGATGCAGTGAGAAGGCGTCTGCGCCGGCGTCTAACAGCGCCGGTATAAACGAAGCGGGCGCTTCGACCATCAGATGGACATCGATAGGAAGCGAGGTGTAGGGACGGATCTGCGCCACAAAGCTGGCCGACAACGCCAGATTTTTGACATAGTGGCCGTCCATGATGTCGACATGCAGCCTGTCGGCTTTGCTGTTTAGAAAGCGCAGCTGTTCCGTCAGCTTCATCATGTCCATACACATCAGCGAGGGAGAAAGGTAATAACGCATAAGGCCTCATTTATTCCGGTGGTGGCTGAATTCAGGCAAAGTCTGGCCCTGCCGCGGTAAGCAGCGTTTCGACATTGCGCGTATTAACCGTCACGTCATGACGGCGTACTCAGGCGATTTGCAGGCTGACGTTATGCCAGGTCATCTCTTTTTCCAGCAGCGGATCGACAAACCTTTCAGTCACCAGACAGTCCAGCTCGCCCAGTCCGCCGATACGTGCGACGCCTGTTCGCCCCAGCTTGCTGCCGTCGACCAAAGCCACAGTCTGACGGGCGGCCAGCAGCATCTGTTTCAGCAGGGCGGCGTGGGCTTGCGTACCCGCATACAAGCCGCTATCGCGCTCCAGCCCCTGGCAGGAGAAAAAGAGCGTATCAATGGCATATTCGCGTAGCGTTCGTGAGGCGGTTTCCCCGAAGAACGACTCTTCGGTCGGGGAGAAATCGCCCCCCAGCCCGACGAGATGCAACGAGCGTCGGCTCATCAGAGTTTGTAAGATGCGAATGGAGGGCGTAATCACCGTCAACGCCATCTCCGGCATCTGCCGGGCCAAAAACCAGCTGGTGCTACTCCCGTCAAGGACAATGGTCTGTCCCGGTTGGAGAAACTGCAGTGCTTTACGGGCCACGCGCATTTTGCCTTCGCTGTGCAGCAGCGTTCTGTGCTGAAAGCTTCCCTGGCTATCTTCAACTGGCAGGGCGGATGCCGCCGCCCGGGTCGCCGGCAGCGGATTTTCCGCCGCCAGCGCTCCACCGTGGCTTCGGGTTAAGATCCCTTTGCGTTCCAGCTCGCTCAGATCGCGGCGAATCGTTTCCCTGGAGACCCGAGTCGCTTGCGCAATCTCATTCACCCGCATGACGCCGTGTTGGCCCAGCAGTTCAACAATCAAACGATGACGTTCCAGCGGCAACATAGCTCTCTCCTGAAGTACATAATCAGATTACTTTTCCCTTGCGCAGAGCGTTGAGACCTCGGGAATGTCCCACGAAGGCAAGCTATCCGCAGCCGAACACTGTGATAGCGCACGCATTTCGCTTCACTTCCGTCAGCGGTTTGCGCTATTTCGCCCGTGATTCAGGCATAAACAAAAACAAACAAAAATAAATGCAAGATTGCTTTTGCGCCCATTTATGCCCGATTACGCCTGCTCTGCAAGGTTAACGCTTATTTCCTGCTGCTAATTAAAAACAAATGAAAATAAAAAAATGCTTCTTTGATCACGTTATTTTCATTTAATGCGTTTTTAAATGGATTTAAGCCAAATATCAGCATTAAATGAAAGCAATTAAAAACAAAGGACAGGATAAGACCATGAATGAAACAACCCGTCGTTTTGCACGTTTAGTTGATCTGAGCGCAGTTCAGGCCACCAGTACCGAAGCGGATGTTCGCGCCTGCGCCGAGCTGGCTGCCAGATACAACATTATTTCCGTCCACGTACTGCCTTGCTGGACGCGCTTTCTCAGTACGTTGCTGCCGCAGCAGGGTACGGGAGAGGTGATGATTGGCGGTCCGGTCGGCTTTCCCGGCGGTGGGCATACCACCGATACCAAGGTTCAGGAAGTGCGGCAGCTGATTGCCGACGGCGCTCGGGAAGTGGATATGGTCGTGAATATCGGCAAAGTGCTCTCCGGCGATTATGACTATGTGCGCGAAGATTTGCGCCGCGTGGTGGAAGCCGCCGCCCCGGTACCGGCCAAAGTGATCCTTGAAACGCACTATCTTAATGAGGAGCAGATTCGTCGCGTGTGCGAAATTGCCGTAGAGGTGGGGATGAAGTGGGTCAAAACCTCTACCGGCTGGGCGCCCACCGGCGCCACGGTGGAAAAAGTCAGCATCATCGCCGACCAGCTTAAAGGCCGAATCGATATCAAAGGCGCCGGGGGCATTCGCGATCTGGCCACGGTGCGTGCGCTGTACCAGCTTGGCGTGCGCCGCTTTGGCATGAGCCATGGCGCGGTAACCAAGGTGCTGGCTGAACTGGAGCAGCACCCGGAACGTTTTCCCGAGCTGAACGCCGATTAAACTGAGAGACCGCGGGCCTGGTGGCCCGCCTTAAGACGTCACCGGAGTTAGTGATGAAAGATAAAATACTCACGATTGATGTTGGCACTGGCAGTACCCGCGCCGCTATTGTGCGCATTGACGGCGCGATGATCGGCTTTGCGCAAAGAGAGTATGAGCAAACCACGCCGCGTGCAGGTTGGTCAGAACAGGCCCCGTCTTTATGGTGGCAGGCCGCCTGCGACTGTATACGCGAGGTGCTTTACCGCTATCCTGAAACGGCAGCGCAAATTGCGGTTATTGGTGCTTGCGGACAGATGCATGGCACCGTCCTTCTGGACGACCGTGGCGAGCTGGTGGAGGATAGGGCGTTGCTGTGGAATGATAAGCGCAGCCAGCCGCAAGTTGACGCCTTTAACGCGCGCGAAGGTTGGGAAAAGTGGCTGGCGCATTTGAATAATCCGCCTGCGGCAGCATGGCCCGCTTTCAAGTTAGCCTGGTGGCGCGAAAATCATCCGGATCGCTGGTCGCAGCTCGCCAAAGTATTAATGCCGAAGGACTATATTAATTTCATGCTGACCGGTGCCATGGCGACCGATTATAGCGAAGCGTCGTGCTATTTCCTGATGGACAGCGAAACCCGTAGCTGGTCTTCGCAAGCCTGCGAAACGTTTGGTCTGCGGGTCGATCAGCTCCCGGAGCTTAAACTTTCCAGCGACATAATCGGCCAGGTGACGCAGCGCGCAGCCGACCTGACGGGCCTGCCGGCGGGTATCCCGGTGGTTGCCGGGACGTCGGATATGGCGGCCTCTCTGCTGGGCTCGGGTGTGTATGAACCGGGGATGGCGTCTGATTCAACCGGCACGTCGACGCTGATGACGGTGGTGTCGCCGCGGCCGTTACACCATCCGCTGGTTAATAATCTTCATCTTGCCAACGCGGCCTGGGGCGGATTTACGATCCTCGACGCCGGCGGCGATGCCGTTCGCTGGGCGCGGCTGGCACTTGCCGATAACCAGATTACGCATCCACAGCTTTTACAGGAAGCGGCGGCGGTGCCGGCGGGGGCAGAAGGGCTGCTGTTTCTTCCCTATCTGACGGGAGAACGTCTGGCCGAACACACGAACTCGCGGGCACAGTTTTTTGGCCTGCAGCGCAAGCATCGCCGCGGTCATTTATTCCGCGCAGTTCTGGAAGGGGTGGCCTTTGCATCCTGGCGCAATCTTCGGCAGCTGCAGAAGTGCGGGCAGTATCCGCAACAAATGATCGCTTCCGGCGGCGGCGCGCGCAGCTCGCTGTGGCTTGAAATCAAAGCCTCGGCGTACAATCTGCCGATATTATCTACGCGTAATCAGGAGAATGGCGTCACCGGATGCGGTATTATCGCCGGGGTTGGCGTAGGGTTGTACGCCGATTTTGCCAGCGGCGTGCGGCAAACGGTGCAGTTCGACAAACTGATCTCACCGGATCCCCTTCTGCGGGATTATTACCACGCCTGCTGCGAGCTTTTTGATACGCTGTACCGGCAATCCGCTGCCTTATACGACAGGCTGGATGCGCTCAGCGTAGGACCCGACTGATACGCAAAGGTAAGCCAGCGCCGCGACGCGCGTAACGAGCTGTAAAAAAGAGAGAGGCAGAATGTTTGCAGAAGAAAGACAGGAGAAGTTACTCGGTATTCTCAGGGAAAAACGCAAAGTTGCTGTTTCTGAGATGTGTGACGTCTTTAATGTATCTGGCGCTACCATTCGTGCCGATCTCCGCCAGCTGGAAGAGGAGGGGTTGCTGACCCGAACGCATGGCGGAGCCGTTCTTCGTACCCGAGCGAGCTTCGAACAAGCATCGGACGCCCGCGAAATTGTCAATCTCAGCGCGAAAGAACGGATCGGCCAGCGCGCGGCGGCGCTGGTTGAGGATGGCGATATAATCGTGCTGGATACCGGTACCACGACGCTACATATCGCGCGCAATATTCGTGACAGACAGAACGTCACGGTGGTTACCAATGATTACCAAATCGCCCGGGAGCTTGAGGCCAGTCCCTCGATTCAAACGATTCTGCTCGGGGGGATCGTTAAGAAGGGATACCACTGCGTGGTGGCGATCAACGGACGTTCCATTCTCGACACGCTAAACGTCGATAAAGCATTTATGGGCACCAATTCGCTGTCGCTGAAACACGGCGCCTGCGTGGCCGATATCATGCTGGCAGAAACGAAACGAGGCATGGTGGAACACGCCAGTCAGGTGATTATTGTCTGCGACTACAGCAAGCTGAATAACACCTCGCTTGCCCAATTTACCGCCGCAGATCGAATTGACACGGTGGTGGTGGATCGTCTGCCTGATGATGTTCAGGCGTATCGTAATGCCGGCATTCAGGTGATCTCGCTGGATGAAGAGGAGTATCTTTAGCGCGCTGCTGTGACGTTGTCACTAACCAGCGCGTCGTAAAATCCCGTCCATCAGGGCGGGGTAAAGTTTTGGGTATTAGACTCACGTGCCGGGGGGATATCGAAGACCAGGCATGGTACAGGCGGTCCAGAATTGATTAAAGCTTACCCGCTGACTTTCTCAGTTCAGTAATATCCCTCTTGGGCGATTCCCCGAACATCCGCGTATATTCCCGGCTGAAATGGGACAGGCTTTCGTAACCGACCGCATAGGCTGCTGTGGTGACATCGTAATGTTCATTCAGCATCAGTCGCCTGGCTTCATTGAGGCGCAGCCATTTCTGATACCGTAGCGGGCTCATCCCCGCAAGCTGCCTGAAATGGTGGTGGAAAGAGGGCGTGCTCATTTGCACCCGACTTGCCAGTTCCTCGACGCGTAAAGGTGATGCAATATTGGTCTTTAACCAGTCGATAGCTTTACCGATACGGTAGCCATGGCCGTCGACTGCTGCAATCTGTCTGAGATGATCGGACTGATCGCTCATCAAAAGCCGGTAGTGTATCTCTCTTTGGATCAGCGGCCCGAGAACAGGAATGGCTTCAGGTTCGTCAAGCAAAGAAAGCAGACGGCAGAAAGGCTCCAGCAAAGCATCGGTAATAGTACCTATCCCGACACTCGTTCCCGCGTCTCGTTTTTTGACCGGCGGCAGGCTTCCCTGGGCAATTAATTCCATTAGCACGCGCTGGTCAAGCTTATAGGCTACGCCGACGCAGGGCTGGGATGTCGAAGCCTGCAATATTTCCGAACTGGCCGGCAGGTCAAGAGAGGTTATCAGGAATTTTTCCGCATTATATTCATAAGGTTCACCCCCAACCCACATGATCTTCGCGCCATCGGCCACCAGAACGATACTGGGAGGGACCAGGCAGCTTACCGGGGGAGCGGGTTCGTTTCGGCGAAACAATTCGAGCCCTTCTACGGCGGTAGGGAAATCGCCGGTGCCGGGTGTGCGCTGTGCAATATCCCTCGATAGCTCACCCAGCAGTATTTCAACCGATTTGTCAGGAATCATTCTGTAATGCCCCACACTTTTGACCTCTTTTGAGGTTATCAACTTAGCAGCTATGAAAACTGAAATACACGCTTTGAGATTAGGTTCAGAGGATCAGGCAAATAATGCAGAGTATTTTAATAACACCTTATATTAAAGACATTCAAAATAATAACTCTGAAATGAGGCAGTGTCCTGAAATCAGGGTTCACCGCGAGCAAATTTAACCCGTTCAGGTTTAAGCCATTTTTTAACTGCCACGACGGCATCGCTGCGCTTGAGAAGTGGTTTGAAGAAATTGGTACGCCAACACGTCTTGAACAGCTGAACATCAAGGAAGCAGATCTGCCCGCTATCGTTGAGAACGTCCAGATCAATGTCAAAGCGTTTGGTATCGCCAGTGATTACCGGCCGAAAGTTGTAACTGAAATACTCATGCATGTTGTCTGAAATAGGTCCCTCAATATCCAATGAAAGGTTTTAATATCATGACGCTAATATCTTCGACGCGCTTTTTTAATGGCGCACTCCTTGCCGGGGCGATGGCTCTGATTTCAACAGAAGTTGCGGTGGCCCAGCCTGCACCAGGCACAGCAGATTCTTCAGGCCGTCTGGTTCAGACGTGGGATAAAACTTTCCCAAGAAGCGAAAAAGTGGATCATCAAAAAGTTACTTTTAAAAACCGTTACGGCATTACGCTGGCCGCAGATGTGTATCTTCCAAAAGATCGCGGGAACAAGAAGCTTGCTGCGCTTGTTATTTCCGGGCCTTTTGGCGCGGTAAAAGAGCAGGCCTCGGGTCTCTATGCTCAGACTTTAGCAGAGCGCGGATTCGTGACGCTGGCATTTGATCCGTCTTATACCGGTGAAAGCAGTGGTGAACCCCGCAATATTGCTTCACCCGATATCAATACCGAAGACTTTATGGCTGCAGTCGATTTTATGGGACTACAACCTTATGTGGATCGTGAACGTATCGGTGTCATCGGCATCTGCGGCATGGGGGGGATTGCCCTGAACGCTGTTGCCGTGGATAAGCGCGTAAAAGCGGTCGTTGCCAGCACCATGTATGATATGAGCCGCGTAATGTCAAAAGGCTACAATGACAGCGTAACACCGGAGCAACGCGAGCAGGCGCTGGAGAAGATGAGTCTTCAACGCTGGGAAGATGCAGCAAACGGCAAACCGGCATACCAGCCAGCCTATAATAAACTGAAGGGCGGTGAAGCACAGTTCCTCGTGGACTATGCGGACTACTACATGACTAAACGCGGCTATCATCCCCGAGCCGTCAACTCTGGCAATTCATGGTCCGTGACAACGCCGATGGCCTTTATGAATTTCCCGCTCATGACCTATATTAAGGAAATTTCTCCGCGCCCGATCCTGTTCATCCATGGTGAAAAGGCGCATTCGCTTTACTTCTCCAAAACGGCTTATGAAGCGGCAAATCAGCCAAAAGAGCTGCTGATTGTAAAAAATGCTACCCATGTTGATTTATATGATCGTATGGACAAGATCCCGTTCGATAACATCACTGCATTTTTCAACAAAAATCTTAATAAATAAGCCATAGCACCGTCCGGTGTTTTCAGATGCAGTGTCTGTGGGACAAACGACAGATACTGCTCTCTTAGCATGGGGTGTTGGGTATTCTATTGTTACTGATAAAGCTGGCACTAATTCCTGATGCGATATTAATTTCCGAATATTATCGAGTTAATCCTGCGACAGAAAAAAGCAACCGCATATGAAAGAGGAGAGGTATATGTACTGGAACCCTGAAGTATTAACAAGAATAGATGCGGCCGACGACCTGAAAATCGCACCGTATCATCCCGATATGAATACGACCGGTACGCCGACATGGATATGGGAAGTGAAGGTGGACAACCGACTTTTCGTCCGAGCCTATAGTGGTATCCGTTCAAAATGGTATCAGGCTGCATTGTCCCAGCAGGCAGGTAAGATACTGGCTATCGGACAGGAATTCGACGTACTGTTCGCAAAACCCTCGGACCCTGAGCTTGAAAGTAAAATTGATCAGGCTTACCTGAAAAAGTACTCCGGCAGCAGCTATGTTTCCGCAATGACAGGGATACGCGCCAGGGCAGCCACGATTGAGATTCTACCTTCGTGATGTCCTGTCAAAGTGATGCTGCCTGTACTGTGAGGCAAAATCTACCTGTTTAACGTTCATCTCCCTGAAACTGAAGGCACGTATGAAACCACTCTTTCCGAGCCTTCAGGTTTTTACATCCTTTTGTTGACTTATTCTGTAAAAAGATTACTTTTCAGGACATGAAAAAGATACTTATTATTGTACCCGATGGCGGCATGCTGTTTGAATCCGCCGGTATTGCTGACATTCTGATGCAGGCCAACCGCCTGCACCCGGAAGGTGCCCGGGAAATCTGCTACCAGGTCAAGCTAGCGACAACTCAACCGCATCAGGTTATCCATGGTCAGTCAGGTTTAAATCTGCTGGCCGACCATCGTCTGCATGAGATTGACCCTCGCGAGCCCCTCGATACCATCATGATTACCGGCAGAGGTCAAAACCCGCAGGAGGGGATGGCAGTGGTTGACTGGTTGCGCCTTGCCGCTCCCCATGCCCGCCGCATAGTCTCCATTTGCGGCGGTGCGATGCTGCTGGCGCAAACCGGACTGCTGGACGGCAGACGGGCCACTACCCACTGGAAGCTGCTGGAAACCATGCAGGCGGAATTCCCGCAGATCCGCGTCGAGGGCGGGCCGCTCTATATTCAGGACGAACATATCTGGACCTCTGGCGGGGTCAGTTCCGGCTTTGATCTTACGCTGGCGCTGGTTGAAGAAGACTATGGCTTCAGCCTGGCGCGCGATATCGCCCAGGACTTCGTCATGTATCTGCGTCGCCCGGGAGGCCAGCTGCAGTTTAGCCGCTATAACCTTCAGCAGACCGCCACCCAGGGCCCGATTAACGATCTGCTGGCGTGGTTGCTCGAAAACCTCACCGCCGACCTCAGCGTAGATAAGCTGGCGGAAAAAGTCGCCATGAGTCCGCGAAATTTCACCCGCGTCTTTACCCGGGAAACCGGCGCTTCGCCAGCGCGGTACGTCGCGGAAGCCCGCCTGGCCGCCGCGCGGCAGCGTTTGGAGCAGACTCACGAGACGCTGGATCGTATCGCCGAGCAAACGGGATTTGGCAGCAGTATTAACCTGCGACGCTTGTTTGAGAAACAGCTTAACCTCACTCCAGGTGAATATCGTCAACGATTTCACTGTCGCAAAATGGCGTAAAGTGATCCTTTTTTGTCATTTACGCCATAACCCGTCCGTCCTACTCTGACTCCAGCGATAATCGATAAGGAGTTAATTATGGTAAAGGTCGGTATTAACGGTTTTGGCCGGATCGGACGCAATGTACTGCGCGCAGCACTGAATAATCCGGATATTCAAATTGTGGCAATCAACGATTTGACGGACAGCAAAACGCTGGCGCATCTGCTGAAATACGACTCGCTTCTCGGTAAGCTGGATGCAGAGGTCACCGCGGGTGAAGGGGGGCTTGTTGTTGATGGTAAACCCATTACCGTATTCAGTGAACGCAACCCGGCCAGTATTCCGTGGCGTCAGTGTGAAGTCGACATCGTTATTGAGGCTACAGGATTATTCACGGACCGTGAAAAGGCTGCTGTACATATCCACAGCGGTGGCGCCAAGCGCGTGATTATCTCTGCCCCGGGTAAAAACGATGATTTAACCATTGTGATGGGCGTTAATGAGAGCCTTTACTCCCCGGATAAACACTACGTGATCAGCAACGGAAGCTGCACCACCAATGGTCTTGCACCTGCTGCGCAGGTCCTGCACCAGCATTTCGGTATTAAACATGGTCTCATGAACACCACCCATGCCTACACCAACAGCCAGGCGCTGCACGATCAGCCGGAAAAAGATCTGCGCGGGGCTCGTGCCGCCGCATTGTCGATTGTGCCTTACTCCAGCGGCGCAGCGAAGGCTCTGGGTAAAGTTATTCCTGAGCTGGATGGGCGTTTAACGGGATACTCGCTACGCGTCCCTGTGCCAGTGGTGTCCATTGTTGACCTCACCGTCACGCTTGAGCGAGATGTGACGGTCGAAGAGGTGAACAATGCTTTTCGCGAAGCCGCCGCAGCGGGACCTCTGAAAGGGATCCTGGGTTATAGCGATGAACCGCTCGTCTCCAGCGATTACCAGGGAGACCCACGCTCGTCGATTATCGACGGTCTATCAACGCTGGTGATTGGCGGTAATATGGTCAAAATTCTGGCGTGGTACGACAATGAATGGGGATTCTCTAATCGTCTCGTTGATCTGGCATTGATGATGGCAAAGCGTGAAAGCTAATCCACTGTGTGTTGTATTCATCTGTAAAAGTATAAGCAGTTCAGCTGGATAAATAGTGGCTCGAGTATCATTCATAGATGAAACATAACAAATCTTTCTGACCGCGATATAAAAGCATAAATGCCCGAGAGAGCATTTATGCTTTTTCGGCGATGAACGGAATTGCGATATGTTGTAGTCAGGTGCTCCCTGGTGGTAGCTAATCACCAGATACAAGGGAAGGGGGAGGTGAGGCAGAGCCTGTCAACATGGAAGCCGGCTGCGTTGGGCTTCAGTACACCATTCAACTTCAGCTGGCGGTTCTGTTTATGGTCGCGATGGCACTCGCCATTTGAGTGCGGAAAACGAAGCTGGCATCTTTTTGATAATCACGTCTGTGGCTGATCAAGCCCGGTTGATACACACTGCAGGCGGCGCGCTATCAAATGAGCATTTCATCTGGCATCCCGTGACGCGTTCGGTCAGAAAATGCAACAGCAGTAAGATATGCCGGACAGTACAAGCAGCAGGTGTGGCTGAATGAATTTCCCTGGCTTTTACTGTAGGAGAACAGGCTGTAGTGGGCGAAGTGATTGTTAAAAGCCATGCTTGATTTATCACCTCGAACATTTTGCCTTATAGCGCAGCATTCACGTGCATGAAAGGAATGACGGTCATAGTGTTGATGTGGGAAGAGGCAGCTATCAAAGATGACGTTATTGAGTACGACATTGCATTTAACATAATATACATTATGCGCACTCATGTTGTAGTAGCTAAATTGAGATGTCCGTCTCTGACCAAATAGACATGTCCGCGCTACAGTCTTACCACAGCGATCACTGCTTTCAAAGATAGTTTCCCAATCAAAGGATTCTGATGACGGATCATGCACCGGCATTTTTACTTTGGATGAAGTTAACCGACTCTAAATCATTCATGACGTTGTCGACCGGCGTCTGACCACTCAGATGGCCGCGCAGCGCTTGGGTATTCCCGATCGCCAGTGCCGACGCCTTCTCTCGCGTTACAATCAATCAGGCCCACTGAGTATGCCTAACCGCCGTCGTGGATAACCCAGCAATAACCAGCTGCCTGATGGTCTTGCCCGGTACGCACTCAATATTATCCGCGAACGCTATACCGACTTTGGGCCTAGGCTGGCGTATGAGAATGTTGTCTACTTGTGAAAAAAACTCATAACACCATTCAATGGCGCATGCTGGTTCCCTTCATACCAGTGCAATACCCTGTCACATACATAATTGCTGGCAATAAAAGAAGGAACACCGAATGAAGTATGTGAATCTGGGTCGTAGCGGGTTGAAAGTCTCCCGTCTTTGTCTCGGTTGTATGAGTTATGGCGAACCTGAACGTTTGCCTCAACCCTGGTCCCTGGATGAAAAGGCGTCACGACCGCTCATTCGTCAGGCGCTTGAAGCCGGCATTAATTTTTTTGATACCGCGAATATCTACTCGGGCGGTAGTTCAGAAGAAATTACAGGAAAAGCGCTGAGAGAGATGGCCAGATGCGACGAGATCGTTGTAGCGACAAAGACCTTCTTTCCGTGGCGCAACTCACCAATACCGGGTTTCTTTCCCGCAAGGCCATTTTTCAGTCTATTGACGATAGCCTGATGCGCTTAGGCATGGATTATGTGGATCTCTTTCAGATTCATCGCTTTGACTACTCCACGCCTGTTGAAGAGACCATGGAGGCTCTGCATGACGTCGTTAAAGCAGGAAAAGCGCGTTATATCGGCGCATCTTCTATGGAAGCCTGGCGCTTTGCAAAAATGCAGCATACCGCTGAGCGTAACGGTTGGACCCGATTTATCACGATGCAACCGCAATACAACCTGCTTTACCGGGAAGAAGAGCGCGAGATGCTGCCCCTGTGTGAAGACCAGGGCGTTGGGGTGATCCCCTGGAGTCCGATGGCACGCGGCAGGCTCACGCGCGACTGGAGTGTCACGTCCCGACGAACGCAAAACGATGCCTTTGCGTTAAAAATGTATGAGAACGCAGCCCTTCTGGATAAGCCCGTGATTGATGTTGTTGCCAGCATTGCCGAAAAGCACGCGGTGCCAAAAGCTCATGTTGCAATTGCCTGGCTGTTATCAAAATCCGTCATCACAGCACCGATCATTGGCGCAACGAAACCAGAACATCTTTCCACGGCTATCAGCGCGCTGGACTTTTCACTTAGCGATGCCGAAATCACGGAACTGGAAGCTCGCTATCTGCCGCACCCCGTTGACGGGATCATTCCCCCGCTTCCGGATACGCCGCCTTCCCTCACGCCGCCTTCAGCGATCCAGAACTATTAACACCCTGCCCTGGCCCGGCGTTGCCGGGTCTCCCAAACCACTCATTCCCGGTCACTGATGTGAAAAGGGAAACGGTGCCGGCGCGAATGCGCCCGATCGAAAAATCATCGCTCCACCAGGTTCGGTCCCGCTGTTAGCGACAATAAACAACTCGCGATGCCCGGGGCGGATCGCCAGGCTTGTCGATTTAAGGTTACGGCCTTTGTCGCGGTCAGGCAGCACAATTTGCCCAATAGGCAGTCCGTTGCGGTTGAAGACCATGACGCGGCCCTGGCCTGAGATGGCCACATATACATTGCCTTCGCTGTCGACACGGGCCCCGTCTGGCGCCGGCCCGGTGAACTGATAGGTAACAACTGAACCAAACGGGGCGACCGTGGTGGCGTCTGACAGTCTTACGCGATGAAGCCTGTTTTTAGCGTGTTCTGTGACCCATATCTGAGAGCCGGCGGGGTCAATCGCTATGCCGTTCCCGACCGCGAGTCCAGGCAGGATGGCATGAATTGACCCGACATTGGGACTAACGTAGAACACCCCACCCTGTGGATCGGCTGAATTTCCCCGGCTGTCAGTAAAATAAAATCCGCCCTGATTATCAAAGACCAGGTCGTTGACAAGAAATCCAGTATCAGGGGCAACAATCATCTGCTCACGGGTGCCGTCGGGTTCGATAGCCCGGACAGAACCTCGCTGCATATCGCCCACCGAGGCGATAAAGATCCGTCCATCCTTGTGTACCGCCAGGCCGGAAGCACCGAATGAATTCTCCTTAAGGACAATGGAAAGCTGCCGCTCCGGGGTGAGCTTAAACACGCGCCCCGTCGCCACATCAACAAACAGCAGGTTATTGTTCCGATCGAACACGATCCCTTCGAGCACGAGCGACGCCTGTGAAACGTTGAAGTACGGCTGGGCCTCCACGGTCTGGAGAGGACGCTCCCAGGGCGGTATGGGGACGGCACTGCATGTAAGCGCGTTATGATTTAGTCCATTCATGTGGTTTATCCCCGGCAATAATACAGAGGGAGACTTCACCTGCAGTCTCCCTGTGACAGCAGGTATTAACTTTTATCAAACTGACTTTCGGTAAACGGATCGGCGCGACCGCCCTGCAATGGGATTTTGGCAAGCGCCGCATCGATTTCGCGTAGCTCGCTGTCCGTCAACCGGACTTGCGGTGCGCTGCTGTTTTCTATCAGGTGCGGATATTGCGTCGTACCCGGGATAGGGACAATCCAGGGCCGCTGGGCCATTACCCAGGCCAGCGCGAACTGAACCGGAGTGGTGTTTTTGCGACGGGCCCACGACTGCGCAAATTCAAGCAGCACCATGTTTTTGGCCAGGGCATCGGGCTGGAAGCGTGGCAGGTTATGCCGCCGATCGGTGCTGTCGAACCGCTGGCTTGGATTGACTGCTCCGGCGAGGAAGCTGCGGGCAGTCGGGCAGTAAGGTACGAAACCGATACCCAGCTCTTCGAGCGTTGGAAATATCCGCGTCTCCGGTTCCCGCCACCACATGGCATACATCTTTTTCAGTACGCCGCCAAGCAGCCCTCCGGCAAGCGGGCTCCAGGGGATCAACCCCAGGCCAAAATGGCGGCATGCGGGAATGACCTCCAGCTCAATGGTGCGGGCTGTCAGATTATAAAGACTTTGCTCGGCGACCAGGCCCAGGAAATGACGGGCCGTGGCGACTGACTGCGCAGTCGCAATGTCCCAGCCCGCGAAATTGCTGCTACCGATATAAAGAACCTTTCCCTGCTGAACAAGCAGTTCCATGGCCTGCCAGATCTCTTCCCACGGCGTATGACGATCGATGTGATGCATCTGATAGACGTCAATATGGTCGGTCTTAAGCCGTCGCAAACTGTCCTCGCAGGCTTTGCGAATATGGTAAGCAGAAAGCCGGCGATCGTTCGGGCCCGGTCCCATAGGCTGATAGACTTTTGTCGCCAGAACGATGCGTTCACGGCGGCCACCCTGCTGAAGCCAGCGACCAATAATTTCCTCGGACAGCCCCGAGCCTTGCTGGATATCGGGAGATTGTTCAGTGCCATACACGTCTGCTGTATCAATGAAATTGATACCCGCCTCAAGCGCCTCATCCAGAATGCGGGCGCTGGTCTTCTCGTCGGTGACGTCACCAAAATTCATGGTTCCGAGACAAAGGCGGCTGACTTTCAGGCCGGTGCGGCCAAGATGCGTATAGTTCATAAACGGCTCCGTTAGATGAGTGTTCCGCCCTGGCCTACCAGCCAGAGCGCATGATTTTCAAGAATAACGAAGCACAACGTGTACAGTGAGTGGACGTGCATGAATGGACTTGTGAAAAAAATTCAGCAATGGATTAGCCCTAATCGGTCTAAGGTGTATATCATTTCTTCATCAACGCATTCGGGTTTTAACGCCGCATAAGGAAAACTATTCTGTATGCAAATAAGCAGAGCTGATGTTGCCGATCTTATTTATTTCATGGCGATTGCACGTCATCGCAGCTTCTGCCGTGCGGCAATTGAATTAGGCGTCAGTGCATCAGCGCTGAGTCATGCCCTGAAGGGACTGGAAACCCGGCTCGGAGTTCGCCTGCTTAATCGCACGACCAAGAGCGTCACCCCTACGGCAGCCGGCGAGGAACTGGTTCAGTCTGTTCTTCAGCCTTTCGACACCATAGAAGGCGCGCTTGAATCGCTTAACCGGTATCGCAATACCCCTACCGGACGTATCCGCATCAATGCAGCCGTTGAAGCGGCAAATCTTTTGCTTGCGCCGGTCATGCCCGCTTTTATGGATCGCTATCCCGATATTGAAATCGATATTGTGGCCAGCAACCGTATGGTTGACGTGACTGATGCGGGCTTCGATGCCGGCATCCGCTATGGTGGCACCGTCCCGGAGGACATGGTTGCCCGGCGTTTATCTGCCGATATTCGCTGGGTTATCGCGGCCTCCCCTGATTACCTGGAACGCTACGGAACGCCTGAACATCCGGATGATTTATTACACCATCGCTGCATCAGCAATCGTCTCGGTGACGATCGGGTTTATCGCTGGGAACTTGCGCGAGACGGCGAAACATACCAAATGACAGTGCCAGGCTCAGTGACGGTCAATCATGCCGAAACGGGTCTGGTGGCCGTATTGGGCGGGGCTGGCCTGATGTATTTTCCGGAGCCTCTTGTTGCACCCTATGTCAAGGATGGACGGCTCCGTCTGGTGCTTACGGAATGGTCCCCACTAGAGGAAGGTTTTCATATCTATTATTCAAGCCGCCGGCAATTGCCGACCGGGCTTCGCCTTCTGATTGAGTTCATACAGGAGGCCAGGCCGCTGGGGTTGTGAAATAGTGCCTCCATACTGAACGATGCGTTATCGGCTTTATCGCCCCGTCGCTTATTCAGAATGCTCAGTTGCAGGAAGCCGCAGGGAGTCTGCAAGGCGTGCTGTTTGCTAATAATGGAGAAACAAGAGGTAACGCTGTGAAAAATTACAAAAAAAACATGGGTTGTAGTTTATTTGAAGGCTAGCCCAGGTGACCCGCATCAATAAGCGCCATACGAAGATGTTTCTGAATGAAATCCGCTTTATAAATGCTGTATCGGTGGCTGTCATTTTCACATAATAACATCGCGCTTTTTTTCATTAAAGCGTACTGAATGGCTACGTCATTGTGTTTAATAAGGTAATCACGGAATGCCAGGTGTTTTATGATTTGAGCATCCCCGGTGGTAAACGCATGGATATGATGACTACGCTGATTTCCACCTTTTGTAAAGTACCTACGATTTAAAATGCCGTTTTCACCACGCACAGTATATCCTACACCCTCCATTGCCTGATTCAGACTGTCCAGTTCTTCAAGATTAGCAACTTCGATTAATATATCTATTACTGGCTTAGCTGATAATCCAGGCACCGAGGTGCTACCAATATGATGAATCCGGGATATCACTTTACCAAGCGTCATCTGCAACAGAGTACGTTCGTTCTCAAATAAAGTCGGCCACATCTCATCATAATCAACCACAGTCAATATTCGCATGTTCAACAGTCACACCTTTTAAGGAAATTTAAGCAGTCACAATAACATAAATCGCCTCTGCTGACTTGAAGGCATTTATAATCTGTATCTGTCCTCATAACTTTCAACCATCGTCTGACAAGATGCCCTAAACCCCTTTGTAGTGCTCTTTATTCAGACCATACTTCTTCATTCTGAGATAAAGTTTTTTACGCGGTATCAGCAGATACTCCGCCACCTCATTAATACGTCCCTGGTGGATATTCAGCGCTTCGGTGATGATCTGCCGTTCGACGTCCTCAACCCGCTGATCCAGCGGCGTCGGCTCGCCAATGTGCATCAGCGGATTAACCGTTTCTGCGAGTGGTAATACCCCTACTGCAAACAGCTCGGCGGCGTTCGCCAGTTCGCGAACGTTATTTGGCCACACCCGGCGCATCATCCCCTTCAACAGACCAGCATCCACCTCCGGGACGGGATGATTCAGCCGTTGACAGGTTTTTTGCAAATAGTGATGAAACAGCGGCTCGATATCATCAGGTCGCTTTGACAGAGGCTGGCAGCCAATTTGCGTCATCGCGAAGCAGTAATAGAGTTCCGCCACTATCTGGCTGCTGGCGGCCAACTCCACCAGCGAAGCGCTACCGATACCAATCAGGCGAAAAGGCCGCTTCTCATGACTCTGCAGCTGTACCAGCTGATGCTGTTGCTCGTGAGTCAGATGCTCGGGGTGACTTAAGACCAGCGTCCCGCCCTGGGCCTGGGCGATCAGTTCATTAAGCGTATGGGCGTTAGCCGGAGTCAGCTCGCAGGCGATAAACGGACCTTCAGCGTGCCGTCCTAACTGGTGCAGGTAACGCGCGCCGGTCATGCGGCCGGTTCCCGGCTCGCCGTAAAGCCATACCGCAATATCCGTTTCTGCCAGCTGCTGAAGGCGCTGGCGATACCGAACCGTCCATTGGCTGCGGCCAATAAGCTCAACCTGTAATTTTTGCTGACAATACTGGCGACGGGCGATAACCGATTGCCTCTGACGCAGCGCGGCGTCCACCAGCGTGAGCAGCTTGCCCGGATCGATCGGCTTTTGCAGGAAATCCCAAGCCCCTTTTTTCACCGCCTCCACCGCCATCGGCACATCGCCGTGACCGGTGATAAGCAGAATCGGCAGCAGATCGTCATCCTGATGAAACAACGTCATTAAATCGATACCGGAGCAGCCGGGCATGCAGACATCGCTTAAAACAATGCCTGGCCAGTCTTTCGGCACCTGCTCCCGCGCATCAAACGGATTATTACAGGCACTGACATGATACCCCGCTTGCTCAAGCAGCTGCGTATAGGCATCCAGCACATCGGCATCATCGTCAATCAGCAGAATCGAACAGTTATTACTCAACATCTTTTACATCCGTCAAATTGAATTCCAGCACCACGCAGGCACTGCGTGTAAACGTCGACGCCAGGCGCAACGCCCCTTCCATTTGCGTCATCAGCGAAACACATATCGAAAGCCCTATTCCGAGCCCCACGGTTTTACTGGTAGTGAACGGCTTTAACAGCGAAGGGAGTAAGGCCGCAGGCCAGCCAGGGCCGTTATCGGCAATCAACACGCACAGCCTTCCGCCCTGGATTTGCCAGCTCACGGTGATTTGCGCGGCGTGCGGGCAGGCGTCGAGGGCATTGGACAGCACGTTCACCAGCACCTGATGGACGCGCACTTCGTCCCCCAGGATCCAGACAGTGTCATCCGGTATCACCAGCGTCCCCTGCTGAGGCTTATGACGCATCGCCAGCAGTTCCCACGCCACGGTAAACGTCTGACGCAAATCGACCGGATGCAGCGGCGTTTCCAGTTCTGCGCGGCGGGTAAACTGGCGCAGGGAGCGGATAATCGCGTCAATGCGGTTGATCAGCCCTTCTGCTTTGCTTAACGTCGTCCGCGCCTGCTCCGCCTGTCCCTGTTCGATCGCCCTTCCCGCCGTAAAAAGATACATCGACAGCGCGTTCAGCGGCTGATTAATCTCATGCGCCAGGGTGGTCATCGTCTGCCCCACCACCGCCAGTTTAGCGGTCTGGATCAGCTCGTCCTGCGTGGCGCGCAGATCGGCCTCAATCGCTTTTCGCTCGCCAATCTCCTGTTCCAGCTGCTGTTTTTGCGCATTAAGCTGACCCAGGGTATGACGAAGCAAACCGGCAATACGTCCCAGCTCGTCGCGCCCGTAAACCGGAATGGTCGCCTCGGTCCGGCCCAGACCAATCTGCACCACCGCCTGATTCAGCGCGGTAAAGCGTTTCACCAGCCGCGAGCGAATAAAATAATGGTTTAGCCCCCATGCCAGCAGCAGCGCCAGCAAGGTCGCCACCAGGATTAACCCGCCGCTGACCCGGACAATCTGCGCCATACGCTGATTAAACATCTGCATCTGCTGGTGACTGCTGCCAAGCTGGGCTTCCAGCAGCGTTCTGAAGCGCCCCAGCGTCGCTTCTCTGGACCGGCTGGCTTCCACGAGCGCTTTTTGCGCGCTAACATAGTCGCGCATGGTATCCGGCATATTATTTTTCACCATGCCAATTTCCAGCAGCTCATCAATCGTTTGTCGCAGGGTAATGGTGCTCGGCCAGTCATCCAGCGCACGGATATTTTCATCCGCCGTTTTTTTCAGGTTTTCAAGATAGCGGATATGCGTCTCCACCAGCATGCCGTCATCATTCCCGGATTTCAGTTCATTGAGCCTGTCGCGCAGGTCGTCAACGATCTGATTTTCAATACGAGCCAGGGTATAGACCTGCTGCTGTTCGTTCTGCACTTCCCGGGCGCGTTTCAGATACTGCCTCGCATCCCCCTGTCGGGCTTCAATCTGATCGAGCAGCGTTCCCTGTTGCCAGGTAAAATCCTGCACCAGCGAATTCAGCTCGGTGGTGAAATCATCGTGCAGCCAGTCGATCCGCGCCGCAAGCTCTCCCACCTTTTCACGAACCAGAAACATGTTGTAGAGCACGCGATCCAGTTCCGCCAGCAGCGCGCGGCTGTCCTGCAATATCACCCCCAACTGCTGGCGTTCTGCCGGCGACAACCCCTGACTTAGCCGTTCTATTTTGTCCAGATGCTGGATAATCTGGTTGCGCAGCTGCAGTCGTACCGTGGTATTTGGCGCCAGCAGAAATTCATTGAGCTGATCGACCACCAGGTTGAGATTCCCTTCAATCAGAAACGCCGCATGGATGCGCGGAAAATACTCATCCAGCGAATAGCGGATCTGCGAACTTTGTTCATGCCAGGAATAGAGGCTTACGCTGCTGACAATCAGCGTAAGCAGCGCCCCCGTCAGAAATGCCCCGCGCAGACTGCTACTGATACTGATTTGCCGCAGGCGTTGCAGCATGGACCTGTCCGTCATTTCAGTTCTTCCAGTTTAGTAATCGCCTGCCGCTGGTTGTTGAGAAACCAGAGCTGCCACTCCATCATCTGCTGTTCCGCAAAACTTTTGTTGTCGAACTGAGCCAGCCAGGCTTCATCCTCGCTGCTGGCCGGATCCACCGGGACACGGGTGAGCAGCGCCCGTATCTCGGGCAGCGGACGCTTAAGACGGACCTCCGCGCTATGCAGCGCTCGCCAGGCGTCTTTGAGCTGGGCAAGACGAAAGCTAATCGCCGTATCAAACATCCGCTGAACCAAACGCTGACGTTTGAGGATCAATCGATAGTTTAATGGCGGTTGATTCATCAGCATCGCCTGCTGCGCCGCCCGTGGATTGCCTGGCGCCAGCGGTGTTACCGGATACTTCCCGGTATTAGCGTCGGCGAGGATCGTCTGGCCCTCCGGACTTAACAGATAGCGAACAAACCGCCGCGCTTCGCTGGCGTGCTGGCTGTTTTTAAGCACTGCGACATAGGTCGGCGAAACCGCCGACTGAGGGAAATAGGTAAAAGCCAGGTGCGGATCGTTCAGTAGCAGATTGGCGTAATTATCAATCACCGGACCAGCCACGCCCAGGCCGCTTTTAATCTTATCTGCCACCCCAAAGCTACGGGATGAAATGGTCACGAGGTTTCCCGCCGTCGTCAACAGCGTTTCCCATCCTTTAATCCAGCCTTTTTGTTGCAGCAGCGACTCCACCATCAGATGGTTGGTATCCGAACGCGACGGACTGCTCATCAGCAGCGCCCCCTGATAACGGGGATCGGTCAGGTCATCCCAGTCCGTTGGCGCAGGCAGATGCCGGGTCATCAGCGCTGAGCGATTCATCAGCAAACCGAACCCGGAGATCGCCACGGCCACGGAGGTGGAGCGAATGGATTCCGGCACCAGATGTTGGCTGACTGCCGGCGCACCGCTGAACGGCGCCAGTTTTTGATGCTCCTGAAGATGCTGCAGCAGCATCGGTGACGAAGTCAGGATCAGATCGACATTTTCGGCATTTGCCGTATCAAGCAACTGTTCCAGCGAGGCGCTGGTGCGGTTGAGCGTCCTTATCATCACCGACCCCGGCTCTTTCTGCCAGCGATCGATAATCCACACGGTGGCGCTGGGAGAAAATGTCGTCGCCATCACCAGCTCATTGCCTTGCGCCGCACAGGGTCTCAGCCATGCGCTCAGCAGCAGCAGCGCGAACATTTTGCTCATTATCCCGACCCCACGAAGAAATATGTTTGTGATCCCGTTCATAAATATTGAAATACCGTAAAAACCGCGTTGAGACAAAACTTACCCGTTTATGACATCTGGTGAATTAATCGCCGCGAGCGGAAAAATAGTCAAACGGGCGTCCGGGAATATCGGGAAAGATTACCAGATAATGATTAGGCAATTTGTTAGTGTCCGCACAAGCCGGACATAAAATCAGCGCAAAATTAATTGCGCAAAATCTCGCTCATGCCAGAGGGGTCAAAAACAACCCGTCCCTGCATTATTTTGAGTCAATTTTGACTCATTTCGACGATTTGAATTTTTTAGCCGCTTATTTCACCCTTCGGGGTAATTACTCCTGATGTTCATATCAATATAAATACAGGTGACGACATGTTATCATTATTAAAAAAAGGCCCGTCGGCGAATAAAGTTCCTGCTGAGAAAATTCAGGCAACCTATGGTCGATACCGTATGCAGGCGCTGCTAAGCGTATTTCTGGGATACCTGGCGTACTATATCGTGCGCAATAACTTCACCTTATCCACGCCCTATCTGAAAGAACAGTTAGACCTCAGCGCCACGCAGATCGGTTTGCTCAGCAGCTGTATGCTCATCGCCTACGGGATCAGTAAAGGCGTAATGAGCAGCCTCGCGGATAAAGCCAGCCCGAAAGTCTTTATGGCCTGTGGCCTGGTGCTGTGCGCTATCGTCAACGTCGGGTTAGGATTCAGTACCGCATTCTGGGTCTTCGCTGCGCTGGTTGTCCTGAACGGCCTGTTTCAGGGTATGGGGGTCGGCCCCTCTTTTATTACTATTGCGAACTGGTTCCCGCGCCGTGAGCGTGGCCGCGTAGGGGCGTTCTGGAACATTTCCCATAACGTCGGCGGCGGAATTGTCGCCCCGATCGTCGGCGCCGCATTCGCCATTCTCGGCACCGAGCACTGGCAGAGCGCCAGCTACATTGTACCGGCCTGCGTGGCGGTGGTATTCGCCATTAGCGTACTGGTGCTGGGTAAGGGTTCGCCGCGCGAGGAAGGTCTGCCTTCGCTGGCAGAGATGATGCCGGAAGAGAAAGTGGTGCTGAAGACCAAACACGGCCAGAAAGCGCCGGAGAACATGAGCGCATTTCAGATCTTCTGTACCTACGTACTGCGTAACAAAAACGCCTGGTATGTCTCCTTTGTGGATGTGTTTGTCTATATGGTGCGTTTCGGCATGATCAGCTGGCTGCCAATTTACCTGCTGACGGTGAAACATTTTTCCAAAGAACAAATGAGCGTCGCATTCCTGTTTTTTGAGTGGGCGGCGATTCCGTCTACTCTGCTGGCCGGCTGGCTCTCCGACAAGCTGTTTAAAGGGCGCCGGATGCCGTTAGCCATAATCTGTATGACGCTAATCTTCATCTGTCTGATCGGCTACTGGAAAAGCGAATCGCTACTGATGGTCACGGTATTCGCGGCAATTGTGGGCTGCCTTATTTATGTCCCGCAGTTTCTGGCCTCGGTCCAGACCATGGAAATCGTCCCCAGCTTTGCCGTCGGTTCAGCCGTGGGTCTGCGCGGATTTATGAGCTATATCTTTGGCGCATCGTTAGGCACCAGCCTGTTCGGCGTAATGGTCGATAAAATGGGCTGGCACGGCGGGTTCTATCTGCTGATGGGCGGGATCGTCTGCTGCATACTCTTCTGCTACCTCTCTCATCGCGGCGCGCTGGAACTTGAGCAACAGCGTAAAATCACCGAGCAGGAAGAGGCCCGACTGGCACTGGCTGACGCACAGTAAGCGCCTGAACCCGGGGGAACAAAGAGCCAGCTTGCTGGCTCTTTTGCCGTTGATAGAGGAATAGATGTCCGCGGCGGCTTCCGACAGCGGTATAAAGCAAGTATTCCTGCCATCACTGATGTTGCTGCTGAGTGGCCTACTTCGCCGGGATAATCAGCACCTGACCCGGATAGATTTTGTCGGGATGGGTCAGCATCGGTTTATTGGCTTCAAAAATGCGTTGATACTCATTGGCCGAGCCATACATCGCTTTTGAGATTGCGCTCAGAGTGTCACCGGATTTGACCGTGTAAAAACGACTTTCCGCCCCGCTTTGCGTCACCTTAACGCCGTCACTGACCTGGCCTACGCCAGTGACATTCCCGACCGCAACCAGAATTTTTTCCTTATCCTCCTGCGAAGCGACATCACCAGTGACCGTTGCGGTGCCATCTTCCGCAACATCAATATTGACCTTTTCGGCGCCAGGCAGATTAAGTCCATCGATATGTTTTTTCAGCTTTTCAGCCCGATCTTCTTTACTGTCGCCGGAGACGGCATCCCATATTTTCTCGCCCGCTTCTTTCACAAAATTTAATAATCCCATCTTTCCATACCTCCACGACTGTTACATGAACACATGTTCCTCGGCCCCGTTGACCCAATGTTCGGGATATTGGTTTTGATATCCACCATCGCGACAACTGCTTGAGGCAGCACAAGCTGCCATCAAAGTATAATCAATGAGCGTCAAAGTGCAGGAAATTTGCCATGGTATGGCAGGAAAGTCTGTATTCCGGCAAGGCGACACGAAACTAAAGCGGACATTATCCCCCCGAACACAAGGCACCTGGCGCAGAGGCTGATTGATTGTGAAAGGATATGAGACCTTAAATGGCAGGCTGGGAGTTGGCACCCCGCCTGAGGGCTCCTGATTCTGGTCGCCAATGTTTTCAAGACGTTTTTCTTACTGAGATCGTCTCAAAAACATTCGCTGATTTCTGCCGCAGCAGCTACAGTAAATCCAGGTTAAACTGGTATGACCACACAAGGCGAGACTCATGGAATCTGTCATCATCCCCGTAAGCCAGGGCGGCTTTGTCGCCGCCACGCTCTGGCAAAGACACAAAGCCAAAGCATTGGTGATCGTTCACCCGGCGACGGCCGTTGTACAGGGATTTTATAAAGGATTCGCTGAATACCTTTATAAAAGGGGGTTTAGTGTCATTACTTATGATTACCGGGGCACTGGTCTTTCGAAGTCCGGGAGAGTCCGTCACAACAAAAACACCATGTCCGACTGGATCGAGCAGGACGTCGGATGCATCACCGCGTGGGCGAAAGCCCGAGCCCCTGGCCTTACCCTGCTGGCGATTGGGCACAGTATTGGCGGGCATGCCGTGCTGTTATCTTCCGCCTCCACCGACCTGCGAGCCGCCGTCATGGTTGCCTCACACGCAGGCGTGACAAGCACTATCAGCCAAACGAAGGAAAAGCTGCGAGTATGGTGTTTACTGCGCGTTTTGGGGCCGGCACTTTGCCGGCTCTTTGGGTATATGCCAGCCAGACGTCTCGGGCTGGGTGAAGATTTACCGGCTCCGGCGATGCTTCAGTGGGGACGCTGGAGCGCGATGCCTGAATATTTCTATGACGACCCGGGGTGGGATGCGCGTCAGCGGGCAGGAAAGATAACCTTACCTATTCTGGTGTTGGGTTTTGATGACGACCCTTGGGCTAATACAGAAGCCATCTCACGCCTGCTTGCTCCAGCGCAAAACGCAAAAATAGAACGCCGTGAAATACGGCGGGCGGATTACGGACTTTCATCCATTGGTCATATGGGCTTCTTTCGTACCCGGAATGCGGAGAAATTATGGCCCCTCGTCGCACAATGGCTGGAGAGACATTGCCCGGATAAGAGGCGGACGACCTGAGCAATATTTCAGGAGACGCCGCTTCCGGCGCCTCCTGTTCTTCACCTCGCGGCTACTCCTCGTACGCCGCGTGATGGAAATCAATTTCCCACTGCAGCACCTCGCCGTAAAGCGCCGATAACGCCTGCTTTTCGTCTTCACTCAGCGCCATGGCGCAGCGGTCGAGTTCGTTTTTTAGCCAGAGAGCCTGCTGATAAAATTCGTCCTCCGCGTGCATTTCCACCCAGCGTCGTAAATCAGCATCGCTCTGATAATGTTCGCTCGCCCGTCGGCACCAGAAATAGTACATCCATTCCGCACCGAACATCAGGGTCACAATCTGCTCATAGCTGCCCTCGTGGGCGGTCCGCAGCATACCGTCGCGAAAGCGCCGTACCCCGGGCAAATCATCCGGGTACTCAGCGGGATCGATCTGCCGTGCTGACAACACCTGTTCAAACCACGCGATCTGTATATCAACCAGGGCATTCAGCACGCCAATCAGCCAGCGCTGCTGTTGAATACCCGGCGCTTTGCTGACCCCGAGGGCAAAAATCGCGATTGCCGTCGCGACAAAGTTGCCCTCAAACACCAGATAGCGGTTGAAGACGACTGTCGGCAGACGATCCTGTTCGATATCAGTCACAAACGGGTGCTGCTGCATCGCCTGCCACGCCGGTTGATGTTCGCGCAGCAGGCGTTCGCTAAACGCTTCCATTATGCCTCCTCCAGCGCGGCCTGCGCGACCGACATAAAATGTTTCACCCGGGCCAGCTCAACATCGTTCCACCAGACGCCATCGACCTTCATTGTACTGGCCACAATGACCCCCTGAGTCCGCCCGAGGATCTGCTTCACGTTAGCCGGTGTCACCCCGGAGCCCACCAGGAGCGGTAGTTCCGTCGCCGCGCGGATCTCGTCAATTTCCGCCATCGTGGCGCTATCGCCCGTACGCTGGCCGGTGGCGATCACCGCGTCAGCCTCGAAGAAATCGACATCGCGCGTCAGTTCCTGAATCGAACGATCGGCGACAATGGCATGGCTACCGTGCTTAACGTGGCTATCGGCAAAAACGCGAATATGTTCAGCGCGCAGCATACTGCGGTAGCGCAGCGCCTTAGCGGCCGCCCCTTCTATAAATCCTTCGTTGGCGATATAGGCGTTGGCCCACTGGTTTACCCGGACGAAATCGGCGCCTCCCGCCAGGGCGATCGCCATTGCCGGGATCGCCGCGTTAGCCAGAACGTTAATGCCCAGCGGCACAGCAAAACGTTCACGAACTTTCTCGGTAATGACCGCCATCAGCGCGGAGGTTTCATGGCCGATATCCTCAGGTTTAGAGAAAGGAATATCGCCATGATTTTCAATAATCAGACCATGAACACCGCCTGAAATATAATTTTCAGCATCGCGAAGCGCACGTTCAACAATATCCGAGACTGATTTTCCTCGATATTTTGGCGAGCCAGGAAATGGGTCGCAATGAATAACACCAATAACAGCCTTGCTTCGTGAAAAAATAGCTTGTATTGCATTCGTTTTTTCTGCTGAGATAGCAACCATCTTATCCATCCTGTTAAGGGAACACTATGCGTGTTTACGTTACTGGTAATATTACCGTAGATGAAACCTGGTCCATTCCGGATATACCGAAAAAAGGAGCCTCCATTCACGGCGTTAAAGTGTCGCAGGATATCGGCGGTAAAGGCGCGAACCAGGCGATTATATTATCCCGCTGCGGAATAGAGACGCGTTTAATTGCCGCCACGGGTAATGACAGCAACGGCGCGTGGATCCGCCAGCAGATAAAAAATGAACCACTGATGCTACTACCCGACGGCCATTTCAATCAACATAGCGATACCTCGATTATTTTAAATAGCGCTGATGGCGACAACGCCATCATTACCACTACGGCGGCGGCCGATACATTCAGCCTGGATGAAATGATTCCGCATATGGCGGATGCCGTCGCTGGCGATATTCTGCTACAGCAGGGCAATTTCTCCCTCGATAAAACGCGGGCGCTGTTCCAGTACGCCAGAAGCCGCGGCATGACGACGGTATTCAACCCCTCACCTGTCAATCCTGACTTTTGCCATCTGTGGCCCCTCATCGACATCGCGGTGGTCAATGAATCCGAGGCCGAGCTGCTCCAGCCATACGGG
>ERZ791923.1294-NODE-1294-length-28296-cov-4.957686_pt1 | contig 28296 bp, 19 predicted proteins | sample MGYA00510133_ERZ791923 | MGnify/ENA primary metagenome ERZ791923 (study PRJEB30046, sample SAMN00792106) | human gut metagenome | study: EMG produced TPA metagenomics assembly of the A metagenome-wide association study of gut microbiota in type 2... | reverse complement strand
GGTTGCGGAGGTTTGGAACCCATTGCGAAACGGGTTCCAAGTTTTTGTTACTTTTTAGCATAAAAAGTAAGAAAGAAAGCTTCTGTTTTGCCAAAATAGTTCTAAACTGGCGAATTTCTGATGTTGTCCAAGCAAAATATTTGGCTCGAATGAGCCCAATCGGCGCTTGCGCCGCTAACTTAGACGCTCCTGCGCCGCTATTTCATTCCCCCAAATCATGAATAAACAACCCACTCCGCAGCTTCGGCTCAAACCATGTCGATTTCGGCGGCATCGTCATATCCTCATCCGCCACATCCATCAGCTCCTCCATGGAGGTAGGGAACATGGAGAACGCCAGTCTCATCTCGCCGCTGTCTACCCTGCGCTCCAGCTCACCCAGTCCGCGAATTCCGCCGACAAAATCAATCCGCTTGTCGGTTCTGGGGTCGCCGATGGCAAGCACAGGCTCCAGCAGCTCCTTCTGCAAAATGGAAACATCCAGTCCCAGAACAGGGTCGTCTGTAATAATTTCCTCCTTCGCCGTCATCTTGAACCATTTCCCGTCCAGATACAGCCCAAAGGTGTGCAGTGCTTCGGGGTGGTAAGGGCCTTCGCCCGCGTAAGGCGCAATGTCGAATTTCTTGCGAATTTCCTGCAGGAATTCCTCTGTATTGTAGCCGTTTAAATCCTTTACCACGCGGTTGTAATCCATGATATATAAATCCTCTGCCGCAAACAGTACGGACAGATAATAGTTGAATTCCTCCTCACCGGTGTAATCCGGCTTTGCCTCTCTGCGTTTCAGCGCCACCTTCACAGCGGATGCGTTTCTGTGGTGTCCGTCCGCAATGTAGAGATTCTTCACCTGCTTAAAGGATTCCACCAGCATGCCGATTTCCGTATCGCTGTCAATCACCCAGACCGTATGCCCGATGCCGTCCTCGGAAACAAAATCATAAATCGGCTTCACTGCCGCTGTCCAGCCGTCGATAATCGCCTTTGCGTCCTTGTTTTCCTTGTAGGCAAGGAAAATCGGGCCTGTGTTTGCGTTCAGCGTATCCACATGGCGGATACGGTCAGCCTCCTTGTCTGCGCGTGTCAGCTCATGCTTTTTAATCGTCCCGTTAATATATTCGTCCACAGACGTACAGCAAACCAGACCCGTCTGGCTTCTGCCGTTCATCGTCATGCGGTAAAGATACAGGTTGGGCAGTAAATCCTGTCCCAGAATCCCGTTGTGAATCATGTTTTCGAGGTTTTCCTTTGCCTTTGCGTAAACCGCAGGGCTGTAAACGTCAATATCCTTCGGCAGGTCTACCTCTGCCTTGTCAACATGCAGGAAGGACCAGGGCTTTCCTTGCACCATTTCTCGTGCTTCTTCGCTGTTCATTACGTCATAGGGCAGGGCTGCTACGTCCTTTGCGTAAGCCTCTGCCGGGCGGATTGCCATAAAAGGTCTGATGGTTGCCATAATTTTCCTCCTTTGGAATTGCTGCTTTCGGTTTCTTAATCCAGAATACGAACCTTCAATACCGTATTGATGGCATACAGGTCTTTGATCATATCATCGATGTTTTCGGGTAGGCTGTCGCATACCACAATGTTATATGCAAGGTCGCCCTTGGAGTTGTTTACCAGCTTGTCGATATTCACGCTGTATTTTGTGAAAACAGCACCCAACTGCCCAATCATGTTTACGATATTCTGGTGGCATACGGTGATGCGGGGCTTGCCGTTATAAGGCACCACGCAGTTGGGGAAGTTTACGGAATTTTTGATATTGCCGTAGGTCAGGTATTCTCTGATTTCCTGCGCCGCCATAATTGCACAGTTTTCCTCGGATTCCGGTGTGGATGCGCCCAGATGAGGGGTTACGATGATGTTCGCAGGGTCGCCCAGCAGGTCTTCGGAAGGGAAGTCCGTCATGTAGCGCGCGATGATGCCGTCCGCAATGGCTTTTTTCAGTGCCGCATTGTCCACTAGACCGCCGCGTGCAAAGTTCAGCAGGCGTGCGCCGGGCTTTGTTGCCGCAAACAGCTTTTCATCAAAGGTATTTCTTGTCTTATCGTTCAGAGGAATGTGCAGCGTAATGTAATCCGCTTTTGCAACCAGCTCCTCCATGGATTCCTCATGCACCACGTTGGGGGATAAGTGCCATGCACTTTCAAGGGAAAGGAAGGGGTCGTAGCCGATAACCTCCATCCCCAGATCCAGTGCCGCATTGGCAACCTGTACGCCAATCGCACCCAGACCGATGACACCCAAGGTCTTGCCCGCAATTTCAGGACCGGTGAATTCCTTCTTGCCTGCCTCTACTGCCTTTTCCACGCTTTCGCAGTTGTCCTTCAGCCCCTGTACCCAAGCTGCCCCTGCAATGATGCGTCTGGAGGATGCAAACAGTCCTGCCAGAACCAGCTCCTTTACGGCGTTTGCATTTGCCCCCGGCGTATTGAATACGGGAACGCCCTTCTGTGTACATTTTTCAATGGGGATGTTGTTTGTGCCTGCGCCTGCACGGGCAACGGCAAGCAGGCTTTCGTTCAGCTCCATCTTGTGCATATCAAAGCTGCGCAGGATGATGCCCTCAGGATTTTCTGCTTTTTCATCAATCACGAAATTCTGTTCGGGCAGCTTTGCCAGCCCTGTTTTTGCAATGTTGTTCAAAGTGCGAATGGTATACATAATGTCTCTCCTTTTTAGATATAAGAAAAGGGTCGTGTGCCACGACCCTTTTGGATTTTACTTATTTTCCATCTCGAATTTCTTCATGAATTCCACTAATTTTTCCACACCTTCAATGGGCATTGCGTTATACATACTTGCGCGCATGCCGCCAACGGTGCGGTGACCTTTCAGGTTTTCAAAGCCATGCTCTTTTGCCTCCTTGATGAATTTTTCATCCAGCTCCTTCGTAGGCAGTACGAAGGGCGCGTTCATCAGGGAACGGTCTTTCTTTACAACAGTGCCGCGGAACAGCTCGGATTGGTCTAAGAAATCATAGAGAATAGCCGCTTTCCGTTCGTTGATTTTCTGCAAGGCAGCAACGCCGCCCTGCCGTTTCACCCAGTCGAATACCAGACCCATGAAGTAAATGCCGTAGGTCGGGGGTGTGTTGTAAAGAGAATTATTTTCTGCGTGAATATCATAACGCAGCATGGTCGGTGTGAAATCCATGGCGTTGCCCAGTAAATCCTCTCTCACGATAACAACCGTTACGCCTGCGGGGCCGAGGTTTTTCTGCGCCCCCGCAAACAAAAGACCGAATTTCGTAATATCAATCTCCTGCGAGAGAATGGAAGAGGACATATCGCCCACCAGCGGCACATTGCCTGTATCGGGAAGCTCCGTCCAGCGTGTACCGTAAATGGTGTTGTTCAGTGTGATATAAAAATAATCCGCTTCGGGGTCGAATTTGGAAGGATCCAGTGTGGGGATGTGGTCGAAGGTTGAGTCTGCTGAGGAAGCAACGATGTTCACTTTACCGTAACGCTCTGCCTCTGCCGCCGCCTTCTTCGCCCACTGACCTGTGATCACATAATCCGCCTTGTTGTTTTTGTTCATCAGGTTCATGGGAATCATCGCAAACTGCGTTGAGCCGCCGCCCTGCAAGAACAGAATTTTATAATTATCGGGAATGTGCATCAATTCCTTGAGATCAGCCTTTGCCTTCTCCAGAATATTTTCAAAGGTTTTTGAACGGTGGCTCATCTCCATCACTGACATGCCTGCTGAAGGGTAACAGACCAGTTCGCGCTGTGCCTGTTCCAGAACCTCCAAGGGCAGCATGGAAGGACCTGCTGAGAAGTTGTATACTCTTTTTTCCATAGATAAGCCTCCTAACTTTTAACAATATGGACACATGTCCGCATCAAACGGTCATTGTCGATAGGGAAATTATAGCACTTTCATTTTTCTCGTCAACTGAAAATGGGATTTTTTTTGTCCCACCCTGAAATTTTGGAGAATGAAGCAAAATTTTTTGAAAGAGAAAAGAAAAGTCTGTTAAATTTGACGTAATATTGTCTTTCGTCCGAAAACAGAAATGCACTTTGTCTATTGTATACAATCGCAAACGCGAGAAAAAATAATCAAAAATATTCTATTTAACGAAAATTGTTGATTATCTCGTGCTTTCATGTTATCCTAAAGAGGAAATTTATACGAAACTGAATACAAAAAAAATAGAGAAAGAAGGGAGGGAAAATCATCTTGGAAAAACAGGACCGCAGAGTCATCCGCAGTAAAATGCGGATGCGAGAAGCACTCATTTCTCTGATGCAGGAAAAGCTCTTTCCCGAAATCACCGCAAGGGATATTACCGATAGGGCGGATCTCAATCGGGCAACGTTTTATCTTCATTATAATAATGTGTTCGATTTGCTGGAGGAATTGGAAGAAGAAACCGTAAGCGAATTTGCCCGCATGCTGGAGGAAACCCCCATCCTTGAAAACAGCACATGGGAGTCTGTCCTGATTGGAAAAATCTGCGATTATATCGCCGAAAATCAGGATCTCTGCCGCTGTCTGTTCCTCAATCCGCACAGCGATTGCTTTACGGAAAAGCTGACGGAGATTATGAAGCGGAAGGGGCAGGAAATTCGAAAGGAGCGCGGCTTGGAAAGGGACTCCAGACAGACGGATTATATCCGCCATTTTATTTCCTGTGGTGCCATGGGGATGGTAAAGCGGTGGCTTGCGGAGGGGATGCCTCTCTCCAAGGCAGAAATGATGGATTTAACGGAAAAAATCATGCACCCCATTTTTCAATTATTGTTTGTGGCTTAAATTTACGGCTGCAAAAGAAGGCTCTGTCATTATAAAAAATTATCTGAAAAGGAAAGGGAGTAAAAAGATGCAAAACGGAAAGAAGAAGGTGTTGGCACTGCTTCTGGCAGGCTGCTGTGTATTAAGCGCCTGCGGCACAAAAACAGACGATACAAAAACAGCGGAGAAGGGAAATTTTGTCACCGGCACAGTGGAATGTAAAGAGGTTTATGTCCGTGCCAAAATCCCCGGCTATCTGACGGATATTCCCGTCGAGGAAGGGCAGGAGGTTAAGGAGGGTGATTTGCTGTTCTCCACAGACAGACGCGATGTAGAGGTAAAGCAGACACAGGCATCCGCAACCGCAAAGGCAGCCGCAGGGCAGGTCGAGGCGGCGAAAAATGCCGCAGAGGCGGCAGCGGCAGTGGTGGAAAAGGCAAACGCAAATGTGAAGCTGCTGGAAACCGAATATGCAAAATATCAGGAGCTCTACGCCATGGATGCCGTTTCTCAGGATAATATGGATAAGCTGACCACCCAGTTGGAGGCGGCAAGATTGGATGCCGCGGCGGCAGCGGCACAGCAGCAGGCGGCACAGGGGCAGTATGAAGCGGCAAATGGACAGCTTGCGGCAGCAAAGGGTGTTCTGGATGAAGTCAATCTCAATCTGGGGCAGACCTCTCAGTATGCCCCCTGCAACGGCACCATCACCATGGTTTCCTCCTCTCTCGGGGAGCTCATCGGCACAGGCACCACCATCGTTACCCTCACAGATTACAGCGACCGTTGGGTCATGGCAAATGTGGATGAATACGCAGTCGGCAAGCTGAAGGTCGGTCAGCAGATTCCTCTGACCAGTAAGGCGCACCCCGATACCGTCTTTCATGGCAAAATCGTCAATATCTCTAAAAGCCCTGATTTTGCAACCAAAAAATCCACAAATGAGCTGAATGATCAGGATGTTGTTACATACGAGGTGAAAATCGCCCTTTCCGAGAAGGATGATATCATGCTTTACCCCGGAATGCTGGTGCAGGTAGACCTGGATAAAGCAGGTGAGAAAAAATGATTCTGACATTTTTCAAGGGGCTTCTTCGGGAGTTTTGGCTTCTGGTGAAAGATCCGCGGGGCATCTTTATGTTTCTCGTTGCCCCGCTTCTGATGAATATTGTGGTCTGCGGTGCCTTCCAAAACGGCATTGTCAACCATATTCCTCTGGCGGCGGTGGAAATGTCCTCCTCCGCAAAAACAAGAGAGTTGATTCGCGCCTTTGATGAATCCGACCGTTTTGATGTCACCCTTGTCCTGCAGGATTTGGATGAGGCAAAGCAGAAAATGGAGGAGGGCGAGGTGTATGGCATTATCGTCATCCCTGCCGATTATACCCGTTCCCTTCAGCTGGGACAGCAGGCAGAGGTGCTTGTCGGCATCAATAGTGCGAATAACCTTGTCGGCAACAGTGCGGTTGTTTCCGTCATGCAGGTCGTGAAAACCGTTTCCTCCCAGATTGCGGTCAAAAGCTATGTGGCATCGGGCAGCAGCGTTGCGGAGGGTACGGCGAAGGTTATGCCGATTTCGACTGTGCTTCGCCCGTGGTTTAATCCCCAGTTCAGTTATCTGATGTATCTGGGGCTTGGGCTGACCGGTCTGGTCTATCATCAGCTCTTCCTCTCTGCGGTGGCAGGCTCCTTCGCGGATGAAAAGAAGGAAGGCATCCTTTCGGGCAAATTCCGTAAGCGGGATGCAATCCTCTATTATTTCGATAAAATGCTTTTCTACGGCATTGCAGGCTTTTTCAATCTCCTGCTGAATTATGCCGTGATTATGAAAATTTACAGCTTCCCCATGCGCGGCGCGCGGGCGGATTTCCTGCTTTTAAGTGCTTGCTTCGTGTTCTGCCTGCTCGGCTTCGGTGCGCTTCTGGGGCTGCTCTGCAAAAATTCCCTGCATGCGATGCAGTGGCTTATGGCGCTGACCTATCCGTTTTTCGTACTGGCAGGCTTTTCCTGGCCGCATACGGAAATGCCGGATTTTCTGGTACGGATTGCAAATTATCTGCCCGTCACCCATTACCTCGGCCCCGTCCGCAGTATCATTCTGATGGGCATCGGCTTTGAGCGCACCTCCCTACAGCAGAATCGGGCTATGCTCTTAACCCTTGGCATAGGTGCATTTGTGTTCAGCCTTGCAGTCTTTGTCTGGCAGCTGTGCCGTGCGGAAAAGAAGCAGAAGGCGGCAGAGAAGAATACACAGACAGAGGGGGTGCAGGCATGAAAAACGCAGTAAAATTATTTCTTCGGGAATGGAAATATCTCCTGAAACGCCCCCGTTCCCTCGTTCTGATGGTGCTTGTGCCGATTTTCGTCACCTGTATCTGCGGCAGTGGCTATGGAAAGGGTTATTTCTCCGATTTGAAAATGGGCGTGGTGGATTACAGCTATACCAAGCAGACCAGAGAAGTGGTCGAAGCCTTCCGCCAGTCCCCGTATTTTGATGTGGTCGGCTATTATAACGATGAGGATGAAATTGCCGAAGCCATGCGTGACGGCGAAATTGTCGGCTGTCTCATCTTCCCTGCGGATTTCACAAGAAAAATGCAGTTGGGTCAGCAGGCAGAGGTGCTTCTCGGCTCCAGTGCCGTCAATATGGGCTATGGCAGTACCATCAACCTCAAGGGTTCTGAGGTTCTGGGGACGGTTTCCACCCAGATTGCTGTCAAAAGCCTTGTGGCAAAGGGTGAAACCGTGGACGATGCCCTTGCGACCATGAACCCCGTCAGCTTCTATACCCGTCAATGGTATAACCCGACGAATAACTTTTCGTATTTTCTGGTGTATGGCTTCGTTGCCGCAACCGTTCAGCAGGTGCTGATTTATTTCGCGGCAATCTCCCTCGTTCGGGAGAAGGAAAGCGGTCATCTGGATGAAATGCAAAGCATTTCCAAAAGTGCCCCATTGCAGGTGCTTGTGAAATGCTTGGTCTATTTCCTGATTTCCCTCGCGGCATGGGCAATCTGCTCCGCCATCATCCGTTGGGGCTATGCGATTCCCATGCGAGGAAGCCTTCTGCTCTGGTTTGTCTACAGCAGTCTTTTCCTGCTGTCGATTGTTGCCTTGGGGCAGTTCTTTTCCGCAGTCATGCCGAATCCCATTGTGGCAACCTCTATCTCTCTGGTGTTCACCTCGCCCTCTCTGGTGCTGAGTGGCTACACCTGGCCCACCATTGCGTTGCCTGCGTTCTATCAGAAAATCGGGCAGGTCTTTCCACTGACGCATTTTGTCATCGGCTATCGCAATGTGGCATTGATGGGATGTGGCTTTTCCGCAGTGAAAAAGGAGCTGCTACTTCTCGGCGGCATCATCGTGGTCTGCCTTACGCTGAGCTGCGTCATCTGGCAGCTGCGTCTGAACCGCATTGAGAAGAAAAAGCAGGGAATCGTTGCAGAGAAGGAAGAGCCTGTGTCCCTGCAGGCATAAGAAAGGAGTGCAGAATATGAAATTCTATCCATATAAAAAAGCATGTGCGCTTCTCGTTACAGGCGCATTGACAACAGGTGCGGCAGTGCCTGCCCTCGCGGCAGAGACCAAAACAGCCGCCCCCGCAACCGCAGAGGAAAGCAAAACAAAAGCCATGACCTTAAAGGAAATTCAGGAGCTGGTTGTGAAAAATAACCGTCTGAAAACCACCCTGACGCTGAATCAGGAAAAGGTGCTTGCAGGCTTAAGTGCCATTGATGACGGTCTGAAGGATTTGAAGGATTCGCAGGATAAGGCGGCGCACGCAAGAAGGGATGCCGGCACCTCTGCAAGCCAAGGGCAAGCGGGTCTTGGTCAGATTACTTCTGGTTCAACAGGTTCAGCTGCGTTGGATGCTGCATTAGGCGGTTTGGCAAGCATCACAAGCGGTCTCCTTTCCGGTGCAGTCAAAACCGCAAGCGGCATGGAAACCCTCGTGGATAATGTCGCCGATAGACAGCGCGATACGCTGGAGGATCAGCAGACAGAGCTGAAAAACACAAAAATGGACTTAAATAAGACCAAGGAGGACTGGGAAAATGAATCCCTTGCCGTCACACAGCTTCTCGTCACCAAAACCGTACAGGTGGAAAAGGGGGTCAGCCTGCTCACGCAGAAGCAGTCCCTTCTGGAACGTGTCTGCAAAATTGAGGAAAAGAAGCAGGAACTTGGCTTTAGCACAGGCACAGATCTTTCCGAGAAAAAGCTTGCCGTTTCCGAGGGCGCGAAGGAGCTGCAAAGTGCCAAGGACGGCTTAACCCTGCTCAAGCGTCAACTGAATGACCTTATGGGGCGTGAAATTGATGAGGAGCTCATTATCACCCCCCCTGAGCTGACACGCACCATCGAAACCGCCCCTGCCTATAGCGAGGAGCTTTTGAAAACCGCCACCGATAAAAATTATAAGCTGAAAACCCTCCGCAGGGATAAGCAGCAGGCGGAAGCGGATTCCAAGAAGAATGACAGATATGACGGACAGCTGAAGGCAAGCAGGGTGGATATGCAGCTTGCGGATGTCTCCACTGAGGAGGAAAAGGTCAATATCGCCAACGATTTAAAGAAGAAGCTGGATGCCATCAATACCGCCGCGGCAGAATATCAGAATAAAAAGGATGCCAACAGCAAGGCAAAAATCGAATGGGAGCAGCAGCAGAAATCCGCAAAGCTGGGGCTTGTTTCCGCAGTCGAATTGCAGGCACTCGAGCTGCAGTATGAGCAGACCGAAATGGAGCTTTCCGCCGCAGCCTATGCCTACGATTTGGCGTGGGAGGAATATAATATGCTCATGAACGGCACCACCCTTGATATCTACGATGTTTATAAATCAAAGCTGAGCTGAAAAAAACAATACGAAGGGAGAAAAGCAGGATGAAGATTATTGATTTGACACAGCTGATTACAGCGTCCATGCCCGTCTATCCGGGTACGGAGCCGCCGCATTTAACGGTAGCCAATACCTATGAAACGGATGGCTTCCGCGAAACATTGCTCTCCTTCTTTTCCCATACAGGCACCCACATGGATGCTCCCTTTCATCTCTTTGGAGATAGAACAAAGCTGAATGAAATGCCTGCGGCGCAGTTTGTCGGCAAGGCGCTTGTCATCCCCTGCATGCAGTATGGTGCAGGCGAGGAAATCGGCATGGAAGCCCTTGCTCCCGTCCGTCAGCTTGCGGATGAGACGGATTTTCTTCTTTTCCATACCGGTTGGAGTCGATATTGGGGCAAAGCGGAATATTTCGGGGACTATCCCGTCATTTCCGCAGAGGTCTGCCGTTATGCACTGGAAAGCGGCAAAAAGGGGCTTGGCTTCGATACCATCGGCATTGATCCCATTGCAGATGAAGGGCTGACACGCCATCGTCTGCTTTTGTCCCAAAGAGATATCGTGATTATCGAAAACCTCACGAATCTGGATAAAATCGGGGAAGGTCTGTTTCTCTTTGCAGCCTTACCCTTGAAGTATGAAAATGCGGATGGTGCGCCTGTGCGTGCCGTTGCCATGCTAGAGGAAGAATAACGCAAATTTTCCCCCTTCCCTACATATCCTTTAAATAGCAAAGGAGGCGGTAGGATGAAGGGGATTTTTTTGCGAAGGGAATGGGTGAGCCTTGTCTGCTGTTTCTGCATCATTGGGGTCTGCCTCGTGCATACTGCGCTGGGGAAGGAAACCAAAGCCCTTTTTCCCATGATGGGCGTGCGGGTGGTTCTGGATGCAGGGCATGGCGGTTGGGACCCCGGCAAAACAGGCACAGGCGGCGAGAATGAAAAAATACTGAACCTCGCAGTCACAGAAAAGCTGACGGAATATCTTGAGCAGGGCGGTGCGGAGGTCATTCTCACCCGTAATGCGGATACGGCACTGGGCGGCAGTAAGCACGCGGATATGGCAGAGCGGCAGCGTATTGCCAATGAAACAGGCGCGGATATCCTCGTCAGCATTCATCAGAATGCCTTCCCCTCTGCGAAGGCAAAGGGGGCGCAGGTGTTTTATCATAAAAGCAGTGAAAGGGGCAAAATCCTTGCGGAATGTGTGCAGGAAAGCCTGAAAAGCCGCGTGGATGGCAGCAATCGGCGTATGGCAAAGGAAAATAAGGAGTATTATATCCTCCGTACCACCCAAATCCCTGCCGTTATCGTGGAGTGCGGCTTCCTTTCCAACGCCGAGGAGGAAAAGCTGCTCAATGATACCGCCTATCAGGAACGGCTTGCATGGGCGGTTTATTGCGGCATCCTTGACTATTTTGAAAAAATCAGTATCATTTAAAGAAAAGAAGGTGTCGACGAAGTCGACACCTAAGTCGAAATCAGGATTTCGACTTGTTAAAACAGAAGAATAAACAGATGAGTTCCATCGGCTGGAGCCTTGAAACTCACTGTTTTCCTCGCCGGAAGTAAATTCCGACTGCGGATTCCGGTCGGGAAACGCTTCGTTTCCCAAACCTTTCCGCGGTATCAGAAGGATTTTGTTTATGGGGGGAATAACTTCTGCATCGGAAAAAGAAAGGATGTATCTATGGAACATACATTTGAAGCATTGGGACTGCGTGCAGCTTTGGTCACCGCGTTGGCAGAGCAGGGCATCACAACCCCAACGGAAATCCAACAGAAAATGATTCCCGAAATTTTATCCGGCAAGGATGTCATCGGTCGTTCCGAAACAGGCTCCGGCAAGACCTTAGCATATCTTTTGCCCATTTTTGAAAAGCTGGATATGAATATCCGCGGCACGCAGGCGATTATCCTCACCCCCACCCATGAGCTGGCGGCGCAGGTCTATCATCAGGCGGAGCTTTTGCAGGAAAATGCGGGCATCGCGGCAGGCTGTGTCCTTCTCATCGGTGCGGCAGGCATCGGCAGACAGCTGGAAAAGCTGAAAGCAAAGCCGCGTATCGTGGTCGGCTCTGTCGGGCGTATTCTGGATTTGATTCGTAAGAAAAAAATACAGGCACATCTCGTCAGAACCATCGTTCTGGATGAGGGCGACCGCCTTATGGATGACGGCAACGTGGAGGATGTTGCCGCTGTCATCAAAACAACCCTGAAGGAGCGGCAGATTGTTCTGCTTTCTGCCTCTGTCAGCGGCGAAGCCAAGGCAAAAGCCGCAGCCATGATGAAGGCAGATGCGGTTGATTTGGAAGCCAAAAGCGGCGGCATTGTCCCCAAGGGCATCCATCATTATTATATCCTCTCCGCGCACAGAGAAAAATTCGCCAATCTCCGTAAAATTCTCGCAGGCGAAAAGCCGGAGAAGTGCATGGTTTTCCTCAATAACCCCGAAAATATCGAGGTCACTGTGGATAAGCTGAATTATCACGGCATCAAGGCGGCAGGCATCTATGGGCAGGCGAGCAAGCAGGAGCGCAAAAACGCCATGGATGGCTTCCGTGAAGGGCGTATCCATGTCCTCGTTGCCTCCGATATCGGCTCCCGCGGTCTGGATATTGAGGGTGTTACGCATATCATCAACTTAGATGTCCCCGAAGAACCCACGCATTATCTCCATCGTGCAGGCCGCTGTGGCAGAAAGGGCATGGAAGGCACTGCCATCACCATTGTCACCCCCTATGAACGCAAGTGGATTCACCGCTACGAAAAAACATGGGGTCTGCAATTTGAGCAGAAGGAAATGTCCTTCGGCAAGCTGGTCGATAGCCAAAAAACAAAAAAAGATATCATCAAGCCGATGAAAGCGAAAAAGCCTGTCATTGAGGATAAATGGGTAGAGGGCGATGGCTGGGGCGAATTTGACGATTTAGAGGATTTCGGCGAATTTGTCATCGAAACCGGCGGCACGCCAAAAAAATCCAAAAAGAAAAAAGCGAAGGAACAGCCTTTCTCTATGGCAAAAACGCCCAAAAAGCAGGGCAAAAAGGGCAAAAAAACAAAGCAGGCGGACGATAGTCTGGGCTTCTTTGCCAGAAAAGCGAAAAAACTTGCGGAAAAAGAGGCAAACCGTCAAAAAAGTCAGAAAAAGTAATTGTCCAAAACGCGATTTTCGGTTATCATATATACAATCAATACTTCCGTGCTTCAACGGAAAATCATAACTTTTAAGGAGGATTCAAGAATGAGCGATACTTGCGGATGTGGCTGCGGTCACGATCATGACGATCATGTACACGAAGAAATGGAAATGGAAACTTTAACCCTCACTCTGGATGATGATACAGAAATGGAATGTGGCATCCTTGGTGTGTTTGCGGTGGATGGCATTGCCGATAAGGAATATATCGCATTGCTGCCCCTGGAGGATGAAACCGTTCTCCTGTATGAATATAAGGAAAACGAGGACGGCATCGAGCTTCTCAATATCGAAAGCGATGACGATTTTGAAAAGGTATCCAATACATTCTATGATCTGTTCGATGACGAAGACGAATAATAGAAATGCAAGGGAACAGGGATAGAACACTATCCCTGTTTTTTGTGTTTTATAGTTGGAAAAGATTGGAGAGAAGAGCATGAAAGGAAAAAGAATAGCGGCATTTGCTCTGGCGTTGGTGCTTGGCGCTTCGGCGGCACAGCCTGCCCTTGCGGCAGATTGGCAGAGCAAAAATCCTCTGATTGCCCATGCCTTGGGGGAGGCAGACGGCAAAATCGAAACCAATTCCAAAGAAGCCTTCCTGACCTCTTGGCAGAATGGCTTCCGTGCCGTAGAGGCGGATTTTACCTATACCTCAGACGGTACCCTCGTCGTGCGGCACGATTTTGAAAAGGACGGCTCCTATTATCGTCTGGAAATCAAGCCGAGCGGCTCTCTGGTGATGGATACCAAAACCTTCACCTCGACCCCTGCGGTCTATGAGCAGACCCCCATGACAGCGGTGGATTTGCTCTATCTCATGCAGGAATACCCCGATATGTACCTCATAACGGATACCAAAACCACCGATAAGGCGCAGGTGCAGCGGCAGTTCCGCGATCTGGTGAATATCGCCAATAATATCGGCTCGCCCGAAATTCTGAGCCGCATCATTCCGCAGCTGTACAATAAAGAAATGCTCAGCTGGATCAAGGAAATCTATCCCTTTGAAAACTGGATTTTCACCCTGTATCTTTATGCAAATCCCAATTATGGCGATATCGCGAATTTCTGTGCCGCAAATGGCATTGATACCGTCACCCTGCATATCGACCGTGCAAAGAAGGAAAATATCTCCAAGCTGAAGGCAAAGGGGCTCAAGGTCTATGCCCATACCGTCAATCGCTACCGCATCTTTGAGGATGCTCTTGCCGCAGGCGTGGACGGCATTTATACCGACCGTATCAAACCCTATGAGCTTTCCTGGGTTGGACTTACGAACAGTATCCAGACCACAGAGCAAACCGTTACCGTAAAAGGGAAAGAAGCGAAGCTGACCACTCTCGCAATCTTCGGCACGCCCTATGCCCCTCTGCGGCAGATGGCACAGCTTGGCAAAAGGTTTTCCGCCGAATATAAAAAGGATGCAGGCACGCTCAATCTCACCGTCGGCAAAACCCTTACCACCATGGGAAATGAAATGCTCATGGATCACAGCGGACACCTTGTCACCAAAAAAGCCGATTTCAAGCTTCTCATCGGCGGCAAGGAAAGCGGCATCCAATGCTTCTATGTGGATGGCGAGGTTTATGCCCCCGTGGAGCAGATTCTCGCGCTGCTACAGTAAAATCTAAAATCCCCTTGGCTCAGGCGTTCGTGCCTGAGCTGTTTTTTTGCAGAAATCACATCTTAAAGGAATCTTAATTGTTTTTTGTCGAAAACTCCTTTAAAATAAAGAAAATTGCTTGTAACACAACAAAAAGGAGGGGCATACCTTGCGCGAAAACAGAGAGGCACACACATCGAAGCGAAAAAAACGCCCAACGGCGAAAAAATATGCGAAGCAGAGCATGACAAGGGAGGAGCACAGAAAGCACCTGAAACGCCTGTATCTCAAGACCCTTCTGATTACTCTGGCTGTCTGTCTTGCGCTGCTTGGCGCGGCTTACGGTGTATTTTTATACATGATTGGCGGCTTGGATCGTACCGAGGTGGATGAGGATAATCTTTCCGTCAATGAAAGCGTGAATGAAAAGGTCATCAATATTGCCCTTTACGGCGTAGATTCCCGCAATCATGATTATAACGGCCGCTCCGATGTTGTCATGGTTGCCTCTGTCAATACCAAAACAGGGCAGGTTAAGCTGGTTTCCATCGCAAGGGATACCTATGTTGCCATCCCCGGCTACAATAACACCCGCATCAACCATGCCTTTTCCTATGGCGGGCCTGAGCTTGCCATTCGCACCCTCAATGAAAATTTCGGTTTGGATGTCACCGATTACGTCGCCGTCAATTTCGATTCCCTCGCAGAGGTGATTGATGCCATGGGCGGTGTCGAGGTGGATGTCACCGAAGCGGAGCGTCGGCAGATTAACGCCTATCTTCTGTCGGGCGAGCCTCTTTACGAAACAGGCTATATCACCCTGAACGGGCCGCAGGCGGTCAGCTATTCCCGTATCCGTAAAATTGATAATGATGATATGCGTACCTCCCGCCAGAGAGAGGTTCTTGCGTCCCTCTTTGAAAAGGCGAAGGAGATTAACCCTCTGGAATACCCCTCCTATGTGCGGAAGTTCGCCCCCATGGTGCAGACCTCCCTCAGCAATGATGAGCTTCTGAAATTGGCCTCCGTCGGTCTGAAGGGCAGCTCTCTTACGCTGGATCAGGCGGCGTTCCCCAATGAATATATCCACGCCGAAGGGCAGACGATTGGCGGCGCATGGTATTATATCTATGACTTGGCGCAGGCAAAGGATATGCTCCATAAGTATCTGTATGAGGATATTCCCTTTGCACAATATGCTTCCTCCGGGGACGAAGAAAAAGATTAAAAAAATTCAAAAAAAGAGTTGACAAATATTTTTTACGGGGTATAATGGGGTACAAGTTCAAAAAACAAAGGCAATGAAAAGAAGAGTACAGCCTGAAAGATTTTACAGAGAACCTCCGGTAGCTGCGAAGGAGGAAATGCGGAAGGGTTGGAAGATGGTCTTGGAGCCGCGCACCGAGAGGGTTTCCCTTTAGGCTGCGACGGGAGCGCCCGTGACAGCGCTGGAGTATCGGCAAATGCCCGTACTTGATAAGGCAGTAATCGTGAGGTTGCTGTGAATTAGGGTGGTAACACGAAGCATATTATGCTCTCGTCCCTTTGACTGAGTGGTCAAAAGGGATGAGAGCTTTTTTATTTTGCGTATAAAGAAAAGGTGGTTTGGGAAATGTCTGAAAAAGAAACGATGATTCGCTTAGAGGGTATCAAAAAGCGGTTCCGCACCAAGGCGGGCGAGCTGGAGGTGCTCCATGGCGTAAGTGCAGATATTAAAAAGGGAGAGGTGTTCGGCATCATCGGGCTGAGCGGTGCCGGCAAAAGCACGCTGGTTCGCTGCATCAACCTTCTGGAGCGTCCCACAGCCGGTAAGGTTTGGCTCGATGGCGTGGAGCTGACCGCCCTTGGCGATAAGGAATTGAGAGAGCAGCGCAGACACATGGGTATGATTTTCCAGCAGTTCCATCTGCTCATGCAGAGAACCGCACTGGATAATGTCTGCTTCCCGATGGAAATTTCCGGTGTGCCGAAGGCAAAGGCAAAGGAAAGAGCCAAGGAGCTTCTGGATTTGGTTGGTCTGGCAGATAGAATGGAATCCTATCCGGCGCAGCTTTCCGGTGGGCAGAAGCAGAGAGTTGCCATTGCAAGAGCCTTGGCAACCGAGCCGAAGGTGCTGCTTTGTGATGAAGCCACCTCCGCACTGGACCCGAATACAACCGCAGGTGTTCTTTCCTTGTTAAAGGATATCAACACGCGCTTGGGTATCACGATTGTAGTCATCACCCATGAAATGAGCGTCATTCAGGAAATTTGTGACAGAGTTGCCATTATTGATGGCGGTCTGATTGCCGAGGAGGGCGGCGTGGAGGAAATCTTCCGTGCCCCCAAAACAAAAATCGGGCAGGAGCTGGTTATGCACGAGGGTACAAACCGAGAGGCATATACAGGCAAGCTGCCGTATTCCTATCGTCTGGTATTCAAGGGCGGCAGTGAAAATGAGCCTGTTCTGGGGCAGATGATGATTGAGCTGAAGAATGTCGTAAATATTCTGGCGGCAAATACAAGAACGATTGAAAATCAAGCCTTTGGTCAGATGTTGGTGCAGTTCCCCGAGGAAAAGGAAATTCGTCAGAAAATGATTCAATATCTCACAGACAGAGGCGTAGAAGTAGAGGAGGTAGAATATGTTTAAGGAAGGTATGCTTGCTCTGGTCGGGCAAGGCTTTATAGAAACCATTTATATGACAGTCATCTCTACAGCTCTGGCGTATATCATCGGCTTGCCGTTGGGCTTGGTTCTGGTTGTGACCGATAAGGATGGAATTCATCCGATTCCCTGGCTGAACAGCCTTCTGGGAATGATTATCAACTTCTTCCGTTCCATTCCCTTCCTGATTCTCCTGATTGCGCTGATGCCCTTCACAAAAATGGTGGTCGGCACAGTAATCGGCTCCAAGGCGGCGATTGTCGGTCTTTGGATTGCAGCCGCACCCTTCATCGCAAGAATGGTAGAATCCTCTTTGAAGGAAGTGGAAATCGGCGTTGTTGAGGCGGCACAGTCCATGGGTGCCTCCCCGTTTCAGATTATGACAAAGGTACTTCTGCCCGAGGCAAAGCCCTCTCTCTTGGTCGGTGCGGCAATCAGCATTACCACCATTTTGGGCTATTCCGCAATGGCAGGTATCGTCGGCGCAGGCGGCTTGGGTGCCATTGCCATCAACTATGGCTATTATAGAAAGCAGTCCGATATCATGTATGTCATGGTAATCCTCATGGCAATCATCGTATTGGTATTTCAGGAGCTTGGCATGCGTATTTCCAAGCACACAGACAGAAGACTGTAAGCCTGTTTTTTAGGCTTCACATAAAAAACCAAAAGCAAAAGAATATTTTTTTTAAAACAAGGAGGAAACGTACTATGAAGAAATTTTTTGCAATTTTATTGGCAGGTGTGCTGACTGTTGGTCTGGCAGCTTGCGGTGGCTCTGATGACGCAGCAACAAACGATGACAGCAACAAAGAGGAAATCACACTGAAAATCGGTGCTTCTCCCACACCCCATGCTGAAATCCTGAATGCAGCAAAGGATGAACTGGCAGAAAAAGGCATCAAGCTGGATATCGTTGAATTTACAGATTATGTACAGCCTAACCTGGCAACAGAATCCGGTGATCTGGATGCAAACTACTTCCAGCACACCCCTTATCTGGAACAGTTCAATAAGGAACAGGGCACGCATCTGGTAGCAGTTGGCAAGGTTCATTTTGAACCCATGAGCATCTATGCCGGCACTGTAAAGGATCTGAAGGATATCCCCGCCGGCACAAAGGTTGGTATCCCCAATGACGCTACAAACGGCGGTCGTGCGCTGCTGCTTCTGGAAGCAAATGGTCTGATTAAGCTGAATCCCGATGCAGGCGTAACCGCAACAAAGCTGGATATCACAGAAAACCCCTATAATCTGGAAATCGTTGAAATGGAAGCTGCACAGCTGCCTCTGTCTCTGGGCGATCTGGGCTTCGCAGCAATCAATGCAAACTATGCGCTGCAGAATAAGCTGACACAGGATGACGCTCTGGCAACAGAGGATGCAGAATCCGTAGCAGCTAAGACATACGGCAACGTAGTTGTAGTAAAAGAAGGCAACGAAAATCTGCCCGGCATTGCTGAACTGATGGAAGTTCTGCATGGTCAGACAGTGGTTGATTTCATCAATAACACCTACGGCGGCGCAGTAGCACCCCTGCAGTAAGCAATCAAAAGGTATTTAAGAAAATCGAATCAATAAAAAACAGACGAATTTGCGAAAGCGGTTCGTCTGTTTTTTTGCTGCAAAAATAAAAATTCTACCAAAGATGAGACTTTTTTGCAATAAAATCAAAAGATGAAAACATTTTTCAACAAGTGTATTTTTGGAAGAATCTGCCTTGACAAGCGAATATTACAGATGATAAACTGCTGAAAGTTAGATACAACTAACAGTAGAATGATTCTTTAAAAACAATCATTTTTAATCTTGCAGACACAAAAAAAGGTAATAGGGAAGGGAAACGAAAGGAGAATTTTATGAAGAACAAAGGAATGTACCGATTGCTGTCGGGCGTACTTTGCACATCTGTACTGTTGAGCAGTCAGGCTTATGCTGCCGCATCTGCGGATTATTTTGATTTTCCGCAGAATTGGTCCAAGGACGCAATGGAATTTGCTGTTAAAAATAATTTCATCACAGGAGTAAGCGAGGATAAAATCGCGCCGAAGGCTGCCTTAACACGCGCACAGCTGGCGGCAATCCTCTCTCGCGTGATGAAAACAGGCGCAGGCGATGTCAGCGTGCTGGATAACTTCACCGACGCGGATAAAAACGCATGGTATGCCGGCTCCATGGCAAAGGCAGTCGAGCTGAATATCCTCTATGGCGATGGAGATTCCATCTACCCCGATCGCCCCGTAACCAGACAGGAGCTGTTTGCCATTCTGGTCAGAGCCTTTTCCGTAACAGGCGGCGATGAAAGCACACTTGCATCCTATAACGATGCAGGCAGCATCAGCAGCTGGGCAAAGGCGGCAATCTCCGCAATGATTGCACAGGGCTATGCGTCAGGCTATGAGGATAAAACCCTTCGCCCCACACAGCAGGTAACAAGAGAAGAATTTGCACAGCTGCTGTATCGTATGCAGGAATTTTATGGCTCCTCCGCTGCTTCTGATGATAAAGCAGAGAATAAAGAAGAAGCCAAAGCAGATGAAGCCCCCAAAACCAATACTAAGAAAACCTCCGGCGGCGGCGGTTCCTCCTCTGGCGGTGGCTCCTCCTCCGGCGGCAGCTCCAATAGCGGCAGCACAGTAACCGCAGAGGCTATCGTGGATGCAGAAAAAGCAGTGGTAGAAAGCACCGATATGGGTACGTGGTTGCCTCTGGCATTCAAGGATGGCTATAGCATAGAAAAAGTAACTTCCGTAACGGTTGACGGCACAGATGTAACAGCGAAACTGTCCAAGGTAACCACAGATGGCACAATCGCAAAGCTGCCTCTGGTAGGGACACCCAAGCAGGTTGTTATCAAGAGCGGTGATAAAACACAGACCATCAATCTGAACGGCAGCGGTGCGGCATCCGTTTATGCAGGCACACAGTATCTGCCTAAGTATGTATGGGCGCATGGTGCTGTTGCAGCATGGGATTATTATCTGACAAACTACGATAAGGACGGCAATGTTCGTATCAATCCCGCAAGAACAACCTTTAATCTGACAGAAGAAGCAAACGCACATCCCTATTACTCCCCCGATGCGGAAGTAAAGGATGGCGAAAGCTTTGGCGAGGTTGTAGGTAATGTAACCATTATGTTCAACTTCAATACCGATGAAGAAAAAGCATGGTTCAACGGCATTAACAAGCTGGAACTGGTAGAGTATAACGAAAACAAGAACACAATCAACTCCAATCTGACCTATACATCGGCAGGGGATGTTGCCCACTATAACAATAAGGTTGGCGAACTGACCATTCCCATCGGACAGAGCAATTTCCGCAATAACGGTCGTTACTATGTACGCGTAAAATCCAATGGCGGCGATAAGGCATCCGTATTGGTTCCCATCCATGTGGTAAATGAAAAAGCACCTACACTCCTTCTGAGAGAAACCGCAGTTTCCGGCAGAAACCTGCATTTCGATGTAAAGGATATGACGTATGCAATCACAACTCCCATCGAAAGCGTAACACTGACAGATCCGAAGGGGGATACAAAGGAACTGCGTTATATCAACGATTATTTCCTTTTCGGCGATTTGTTCGTTCTGTATAACGATGTGAACGCAGAAGAAGGTGTGAATAACCTGCCTTATAACGGCAATTATACCATCACAATCCGCAGCAACGGCTTTAAGGAATTCAGCAAGAGCTTCAACGTAACAGGCGGTAAGGATGTATCCTCCAAGCAGGCAGCTGTAGTTTATCAGTCCGCAGCGTATGACGTAATGACACACGCTACAGGCAGCGGCAGCGGCGGTGGTTCTTCCGACAGCAGCGGCGGCTATAAGGTTTCCGCAGACCTGTTGTTCGATAGCGACCTGCTGGCAAATGCACTGCTGTTGGAAGAAATGGGCGTAACCTGCGCGGCAGCAACAAAGGTAGTAGATAACTGGTACAATGTAATCTGCGACGCGGTATTCAATCAGGGCGATACAACTTATAAAACCCATACAGGCTATCTGAATGCAGTCAATGATGCAAAGGTAGCAGGTGCCGAATGGCTTGGCTACGCAGAATATATTGCGGCAGGCAATGTGAAAACAACCCCGAACAGACCTTCCGCAGTAAAAGAGGTTCTGGAAGATGGTCTGCTGGGTGATATTCAGCACAGCAATACCTATGGCAGATTGGAAGCACCCAAGGCTACAGTAGGCGAGACAAAGGAAAATCAGGATGTTGAAATTACCTTTGAAAATGCAGATGCTTACATGGGCAAGATTACAAAGCTGTATCTGAATGATAACTGGCAGGAACTGAGCGCAGATGCTTATACCATCGAAGGCAATAAGATTACAATCAAAGCAGACGCACTGAAAATCGGCGAAAATAAAATCACAGTAGATGCAACAGGCTACCTCAGCAATGTTGTTACCATTGATTATGCGAAGGAAACAGAAAAAGAACTGTCCCTTTCTGTAGCAACACCTATCAGCGAAGGGCAGGATGTTGTCATCACAGTAACAAATTCCGAAGGGGATTTTCTGAAAAACCTCAGCGGCGTTGTGCTGAAAAACAGCGACGGCACGGAAAAAACAGTATATCATCAGGGCTATGAAGGCAGCAATGCTGTTTACTATGTAGTAAGCGAAGATGGCAAAACCATCACACTGAAAAACGTAGAACCCGGTACCTATACCGTTTCCGTATCTGCAAACTACTATGAAGCACTGACAACAGAAGGATTTACAGTAGAGAGAACAACACCTCTGAAAACAGCACCTTCCGTTGCAAAGCATGAAAAGAAAGACAAGGATGGTTTACTGGAAAGCACTGATTATTACCGTCTGACCTTCAGCGGTCTGGAGGGTAAGGACTTGGATACATATCTGGGCGCAATCAAAAAGGTAACCGTTGGCACGAAAGCATACACAGAAGCAACAAGCATTTACTTCCAGAATGATAACTATCGTACAAAGATTGCAGATTCCACCTATGGCGGTTATAAGGATGCTTTGGATTTGGCTGTAAACGGCATTGACGCAACAGGCGAAGGCACAGTAATCACCGTTGAGGCGAAGGGTTACGAAACAATGACCTATACACTGAAAGGTGATAGCGCAACTACCGACCCCGGCGAAGATGATAAGCTGACAGCTCCTACAGTTGAAAAGGCAGAACTGACTACAAAGAGCGGTTTCTTTGAAGATTGTGATTACTACAGACTGCGCTTTGGCACAATCAGCGGTACAGAGCTTACAGCATATCTGAATAAGGTAACAGGCGTAACTGTAAACGGCGTTGCATATACCAAAGAAAGCACCTATATGAAAGAAAGCACATTCAGAGTAAAAGCGGAAAATGACGCTTACGGTACATCCGCTTATGATATTCTGGATTTGGCAGTCAATGGCGTTGATACAACTAAGGATACTGTAATTGTCATTACAGCAGAAGGCTATGATGATGTAACCTATACAATCGCAAAGACAGGTGATGGCGGCGGCAGCACAACCGACCCTTCTAAACCCGAAACACCCGCAGGCGTTGCAGTAGATAATTGTGTATTTACGAAAGCCAGCGCATCTGATGAGAAAACAGACTATTACAGACTGACATTTAAGAATCTGACAGATGATGAACTTGCTACATATCTTAGAGCAATCAAATCTGTAGAAGTGGATAGTGTTACATATAAAGAAAAAGATTATCTCAGTTTTGGTCAAAGTCAGTTTAGAATAAAAGATACAAGTGAAGATTATGGTATTCATTATAATGCGCTGGATTTGGCGGCAAACGGTGTTGACACAAGCAAGGATGTTGAGGTTGTCATTAAGGCAACAGGCTATGCTGATTTGACCTACACAATCAAAAAGGCAGGTGGCAGCACAGGCGGTGATAGCGGCACAACTGCCCCTGGTACCCCCGAAACACCCGATAACGGCGGCATTACGGTAAAAGAATGCAAACTGAAACAAGATTGGAATGGCAAATTCTATGAAATGCGTTTTAATGGTTTCGATAATGAAAATGATTTAGCTTCTTTCGTCGATAGCATTACAGAAGTGCAGGTTGGCAATGATAAGAAGTTTACAAAGGCTACTTTCAGTTTTTCCTTTAGTGAGACTGAATTTGGTACTGTAACAGAAAATTATAGCGTTGGTATCAAATTCTACGAAAGCAGCCTTGCAGATGTAGAGGATGGTACTACAATTACGATTAAGGGTAAAGTTAATGGTAAAGATGTAACGATTACATATTCTCTGGTAAAAGAATAAAAACCCTAAACAAAAAAAGTGATTTTCCGTTTGGAAAATCACTTTTTTCTGTGTCCATAGGGTGTCCACAGGGGTGTCCACACCCCGTCTTTTTGGTGTCCAATGGGTGTCCAGTCCAGTCCACTTTGTCCAGTAAAGTCCGCCGTTTTTATTGCCTTCCGGTCGAGCCGAGTCCGCCGCGATCCTCGTTCCCAAGGTCGTCTGTTTCCGCAAATGTCAGCGTCGGCTGATGCGCAAATATGCGGAACTGGCAGATTCTGTCATTCACCTCAATCACCGTATCCCTGAGCGCAAATGCCGGCATGAACCACTGGTCATTGTTGCCGCAGTAGCTTTCATCCACAATGCCGCAGTGGTTCGTCTGGATGATGCCGAAGTTCTTGAAGGTCGAGCTGCGCGGCACAATATGCGCCTCAAACCCCTGCGGCAGCTGCATGGCAACCCCCAGCGGAATCAGCTGAAATTCGCCCTTTTTCAGCTCTACACGCTCTGCCGCACGCAGGTCAATCCAGTCGGATTTCCCGTCAATGTAGCGCAGTCTTTCAATTTTATCGCTCAGATATTTAATCTTGATTTTTTCCATATCTCGTTCCTCTCTCATTCTGCATGGTATAGGTAAAGGGAGCTGCTTTGCAGGGATTTCTGCACATCAATGATGCGCTGATTGAAGCTTCCCTTCCAGTGCAGCTTGGTATCCTTCAAATCTGCGATGAATTTCCCATCCACCAGCACATCAATGTATTGCATCAGCGGCAGTGCGCTGATTTCCTCCCAGCGGTAGCCTGTATACAGCCAGATATTTTTCTCGGGGTATTCCAGCTTGACCTTCCTCGCCAGCCGTTCGATTTCCTCCCGATTGCCCGTATAAAGCGGATCGCCGCCGCTGAAGGTAATGCCGCTGATATAGTCGCGGGAGAGCAGGGAGAACAGCTCCTCCTCTGCCGCCGCATCAAAGGCAAGCCCCCCCTCAGGGTCCCATGTGACGGCGTTATGACAACCCTCGCAGTGGTGCGAACAGCCGCTCACCCAAAGCACCACACGCAGCCCCTCGCCGTTGAGCATATCGTCCTTTGTAATATTATGATACCGCATTACATACTCTTCCTTTCTGCGATTTCAGCCATTTTTGCGTCATTCAGACGGGTATCCCCCTTCACGCGGGAGTAGGAAAGATAGCCGTTCATGCGCTCGATTTTTGTAAGATTTTTGCTGCCGCATTTCGGGCAAACGTCCATTTCCAGCTCCTGATGCCCGCAGTCATCGCAATAGGCAAGGGAAAGATTGACCCCCTCATAAAAGCCTAATTTCATGGCACGGCGCACAAGGGTGCGGATGGCATCCAGATTATAATCAATCGGGTATTTTACATATTGAATTTTGCCGCCGTTGGATAAATCCCAGAAGCGCTTTTCCAGATCCTGCTTTTCAATCGGGGTGATATCCTCGGTCACATGGCAGTGGAAGCTGTTGGAAACGTAGGGGCGGTCGGAAACATGCTCAATCACGCCGTATTTCTTGCGGAACTGCGTAATCTGCAAGCCGCAGAGGCTTTCCGCAGGCGTGCCGTAGATGGCGTAAAGATTGCCGTCCGCCTTCTTGTATTCCGCAATTTTATCATTGATATGCTGTAGGGTATCAATCGCAAACTGCCCGTCCTCAACCAGAGATTTGCCGTTGTAGAGCTCCTGCAATTCATTCAGCGCCGTAATGCCGAAGGACGCTGTCGCCGTTTTTAAGAGCGGCTTAATCTTTTCATGGAATTTCAGGTGACCGCCGTAAAAACCGCCCTCACAATACGCCAGAGGATTTGTAGAGGCACGCATTTCGCCGAGGTAGGCATAGGTACGGATATGCAGCTGACGAATCAGCTCCAGATAGTAATCCAGAACCTCGAAGAAGGGTCTGCTTTCCTGCTTTGCCTTGGCATAAATCATAGGCAGATGCAGGCTGACCGCGCCGATATTGAACCGCCCGACGAACACAGGCTTGTCCTCTGCATCGGCAGGCTCCATGCCGCCCCGCTCAAACCAGGGGGAGAGGAAGGCTCTGCAGCCCATGGGGCTGATGATGGCACCGTATTTCTTGTAAATCTCCGCTACATAGCCCTCACCTGTCAGAGAAAGCCAATCGGGGTACATGCTCTTGGAGGAGCAGAGAATCCCTGCCTCAAAGACATCCTCCAATTCCTTTCCTGCGCCATGCAGGTTTTCGTCATAGAGGAACACCAGCTTCGGGAAAAGAACAGGCTTTTTGCAGTTCTTTTTGCCCTGCCCTTTTCTGCGGACATTCAGCATAGTGATGGATGCGATTTTCGCAAATTTGCCTGTACCGGTACCGAAGGTCATTGTGATGAAGGGGTAATCGCCGCGGCTGGACGCAACGGTATTGAATTTATATTCCCAGCCCTGAAAGCCCTGATCGAAATCCTTCTGGATATCCTTCATGGCTTCTCTGTCTGCGATGCGCGCGGTCAGACCCATATCGATATAGCGGCGGTAATATTTTTCGTAGCTTTTCTCCGCAAATGGCTCAAGGAGCAAATCCACGGAGGGCACAGTAAAGCCGCCGTATTGCTGGCTTGCCGCGGAAAGCACGATATCCCCGATGACATCGAAGGCAACCTCCAGCGTTTTCGGCTCATTATACCAGAGATTCCCCATCTCAAAGCCGCCTGTCAGCACATCCTTTACGTTGAACAGGCAGCAGTTCATGGTATCCCTTCTGGCGGACATATCGTGGATATAGATATACCCATCCCGACATGCCTGCAGCTCCTCGGTTGTCATAAAGAATTTCTGATAAAGCTCTTTATTCAGCTGATTATAAATCAGAGAACGCTTGGTGGAAACAAGGGCACTGTCGGAGTTGCTGTTTTCCTTGTCCCCGATATACATGATGGATTGGCTTTTTTTATAGACCTCATCCAGCATTTTGACAAAATCCTGCTTATAATTGCGGTAGTCTCGATAGCTTTTCGCAACTTCGGGCTTGACCTGCTCGAGGGCGGCTTCGACGATATTGTGCATTTCTGCGATGGGGATGCCCTCACGCCCCAGAGAGCGCGCCTTTTCCTCCACGAAGGAGCAGATGAAATCCAGCTCCTCCTGCGTGAATTTTACCATGGCGCGATAGGCTGATTTATTGACTGCAACCACGACCTTCTGCACATTCCATGCTTCGTGGGTATGATCCTTTTTGATGACATACATAAGACTTCCTCCTTTTTCGGCAAGAAATAAAATTTTTGAGTATATCGAATACTATACTATATCTGGTGGTTAAAATCAATATATACGGCATATTTTAACAAGATATAGTTATTCTGCCTCATCGGAGAGCCTTGCCTGTCTGACCGCATGATGCCAGCCTGCCAGCTTTTCCTTGATTTTTTCACTTTCTGCCGCAGGGGAGAAGGCGGCGGAAACCTGCCAGTTGCGGCGGATTTCCGATAAATCTGCCCAATAGCCGACGGCAAGCCCTGCCAGATATGCCGCGCCGAGGGCAGTGGTTTCCAGTGTGGAGGGGCGCAGAACGGGTACGCCTGTGATATCGGACTGGAATTGCAGCAGGAAGGAATTTGCCGCCGCACCGCCGTCCACACGCAGCTCTGCGAGGGGAATGCCTGCATCCTGCTCCATAGCGTGGAGGACATCATAGGTTTGGTATGCCATGGACTCGACTGCCGCGCGCGCGATATGACAGCGGTTTGCGCCGCGGGTCAGCCCTGTTAGGCAGCCACGCGCGTAGGGGTCCCAATAGGGCGCACCCAAGCCCACAAAGGCAGGCACGAGATAGACACCGCAGGTATCGGGAACCTCTCTGCAAAGTCCTTCTGTTTCTGCGGCGGAGGAAATCAGCCCCAATTCATCGCGCAGCCACTGGATTGCCGCGCCTGCAACGAAAATAGAGCCCTCCAGTGCGTAGGTGATTTTGCCACCCAGACCCCATGCAATCGTGGTGACTAAGCCATTTTGCGAAAAAACGGGCTTGTCTCCTGTGTTCATCAGCAGAAAGCCGCCTGTGCCAAAGGTATTCTTGGCGGTGCCGGGGGAGAAGCACGCCTGCCCGAATAAGGCGGACTGCTGATCGCCTGCCGCCCCTGCAATCGGGATGCTTTCGCCAAAGAGAAGGGGGAGCGTGCTGCCGAAAATGCCGCTGGACGGGCGCACCTCGGGCAGGATGGAACGTGGGATTTCCAGTAGATCCAGAAGCTCGGTATCCCATTCCAACGTATGGATATTGAACAGCATGGTACGGGAGGCGTTGGAATAATCGGTGGCATGAACCTGTCCGCCGGTCAGATTCCAGATGAGCCAAGTGTCAATGGTTCCGAAAAGCAGATTGCCGCTTTCTGCGAGTGCCTTCGCTTCGGGGACATTTTGCAAAATCCAGCGGATTTTTGTTGCGGAGAAATAGGCATCAATCAGAAGCCCTGTTTTTTCGCGGATTTTTTCGGTGTAGCCCTGCTCCTGCAAAGAATCACAATAGGGTGCGGTTCTTCTGCACTGCCAGACAATGGCATGATAAATCGGCTTGCCGTTGCGCTTGTCCCAGAGGATGGTGGTCTCCCGCTGGTTGGTGATGCCGATAGCGGCAATTTCCCTTGCGGAAATGCCAAGCTTGGCAATGGCATCGCGCGCAACCGAAAGCTGTGTTTCCCAGATTTCCAGAGCGTCATGCTCCACCCAGCCGGGGTGGGGATAGTATTGCTGAAATTCCTTCTGCGCAACGCTTTTCATCTGCCCGTTCTGGTCGAAAAGAATCGCGCGGGAGCTGGTTGTGCCTTGGTCTAAGGAAAGAATGTATTTCATGGGGAGCCCTCCTTTTTCTCAAAAAATTAGTATTGATTTTAGTATAGCAAAAAGCAAAAGCGGGAACAAGCGAACAGAAAAAAAGAACCCCCGCAGGCAGTGCGGGGGCATAGGCTGTAGACAAAGTAATTTTGAGGCAGCGGAAGGGTTTGGGAAACAAATCCGTTTCCCAAATGGAATCCGC